>Ga0307377_10006902_pt1 | contig 11803 bp, 10 predicted proteins | sample TR3MG_FD_202535 | JGI IMG/M metagenome (GOLD analysis project Ga0307377, IMG submission 202535) | Soil microbial communities from Risofladan, Vaasa, Finland - TR-3 | ecosystem: Environmental > Terrestrial > Soil > Coastal area > Acid sulfate soil | place: Finland: Risofladan, Vaasa | collected...
TGTCGTCCGGGATCGTGGAAGCGTCGAACCAGAACTCCAGCCCAGCGATAGACAGCGGATTGACCACCTTCGCGCCGTGGCCGAGGTTCATCGCGCCCTTGACCGCAGCGCCCCTGACAGTGACGTTCCCCTCGGGGTCCACCGTGTCCTGCACGTTCAGCAGGGAGTCCTTGATCTCCACGAGGTTGACCGACTGACTAGGGTGAGGGGAAATCGTGAGGGGGACTGTATCGGGTAGGTCCGGCTGGAAGTTGTGGTCCTTCTTCCAGTCCATTCCGTACTCATCGAGAGGGTCGGAACCGGAGCGGATGACCCCTGCGCGGAGAGAGGCATGGGTCCTCGCGTGCTTCAGCTTTGGGTTTCCACCCTCCATATCGACGTTCACATCCCCCTGCTGGATGCGCTTCTCAAGGATCATCACCTTGTCGATCAGCATCTTGATCGACTCGCGTGCGTACACGTCCCTGATCTGGTCTAGGAGACTGTGACTCATGCGACTTTGATCGTCCCTTCCTCACCGGCAGGAACTACCCTTGTGGTCATGTCGAGAATGGCCCCGCGCCCGGTGCCGGTGTGCGTTATGGTTTCCTCGTGGTATTCACCGTGCCGCGATATCTCGAACTGCGTTCCTCTCTGCCCGTTAAGACCAAGCGTGACGGTTTTTGTGGACGTACCGGAACCCTCATCGCGCCCCACCGTATACGCCACAGTCGCAGTTTCTCCTGTTCCAAAGTCTGTGTGTCGGAGTTTGGCGTCGATGACGGAGAAGGATTCCCACTTTTCGCTTTCATAAGCTCTCCTGCCGGTGACGATGAACGGGCTTGTGAGACTGAGGTCGCCCAGGTAGGCGTCAGAGGCGTCCTGCCCAGTCGAGGAGTCCATGTTCAGGTAGACCTTCCCGTCGCTCCAGTGCCCCTCGTAGACCCGCGTGGTGTTGCTCACGACACCGCTGGTCAAGTCCGCGATCTTCCCGTAGTGCGGGCCGGTGATCTTCGCGTCCCTGTTACTCTTCAGATGGGTGGGGTCGAGGTGCAGCAGGAAGTAGCGGTCGTTACCACCACCAGCGGTTGACGAGTAAGCCAGCACGAGCGCACGAATGTGGGGCAACCACCGCAGCACCCATGCTGACTTGTCGAACCCGTCGAACTGAGACCAGTCCAGATCGCCGCTGATCGTGTCCCACCTGTGGCCGTCCGTGACTAGCACGCCATCCTCGGGGGATATCCAGGCTACATGAGACGAGCCGTTGAGGTTCACGACTGCCGTTGCGTACTTCCCGACGCAGCCCGGCGCACCGGCAATCGGGACGATCTCAGATATGATGAACGAACCGGCGACGGTGCGTGGGAGTTCGTCCAGCCGCACCGCAGCCTCTTTCATGTTGACGATCAGCGACCCTCCGATCTGGTTGATGTCGATCAGTTTGTCGTTGCGCGGCAACGGGAAAGACGAGAAGACGTTGATCTCGGGCCAACTCTCTGGGAACCCCGGCAGCGCGTAATACAACTCCCTTTCGCGGAGGGAGGAGATCCCTACGAGCGAGCCCTTGAAGTACGCGATACGGGACAGCGCGGGAGGCGGCGTGTTGGCGACGAAGTTCAACGTCTTCCCGCCAGCGGTGATCTGCAACCAGTCCAGCGGCTTGCCCGTAGGCTGGACCGTGACTCCGTACTGGGCGAAGTCGTCCATGAACGTGTCTTCGTCTACCGTCACCTCGGCAATCAGACCTAACTGCGTGTCTGTCCCCTTGTCCGGAGTGCGGTAGATCAGGAAGTGCGTTGCGTTCGTGTTGACCTTGGTCGGCAGCGTGAGCAGCACCGCGTTCTTGTTGGTGAATACCCCGGTATCAAGGATGGTGCCAGGAGGCCCCTCAAGGCCACGAGTCTGATCGTACTCTGTGACGCAATACTTCAGGTTGGTGACTGTAACCAACGCGGTGTCGCTACCAGTCATGAGCCGGATGTCCCTGATGACCAACCCAGCGGACTTGGTTCCCTTCAGGTACTCGATCTTGGCTCTGAAGCCTAGATAGACGGCTGTGTCTAGACCGGCTTGCGCCGTGTCGAACTCCACCGACGCGATGTTGAGCGGGTACGCGGTATCGTAGGTAGCAGTCTTGAACGCAGTCCATGTAGGCGTCTCGGCGTTGGCATTCTCGGTCTTCTCGAAAGTTATCGTGACCGAGAACCCAGGTGTAGACTTGCCGCCAACGTCGCCACCAACCTCCCAGTCGATCTGCCCTTCTCCCTGCCCAGCGCCACCAGCACCAGCCGACCTGAGTTCCCACCAGACCTGTAGGAACCTCTGGGTTACGGTCTCGTTCGTGGCGAATGTCGAGAACACGGACTGCGTAGAACCTGCGGCCTCGTGGTACACGTAACCGAAGGTGTCGAGATCGCCGTCGTACATCTTCGAGCCGCCCGTGAAGGCGCTGTCGTCGGCAGTCGGGCGCAGCGACACACCGGCACTCGGGTTGGAGAACGTCAGCCCAGCGATAGGGGCCTTCATACCCATGTCGCGGACCGAGCCATCCGACTCGAAGACGACGTTCTCCTCACCCGTGCAGAGGTAGTGGCGGTCGTTCGCGTGAGCGCCGTCGAGGGCCGTTCCGGTGATCGTCGCGCCCGTGTCGGTGAACGTGCCCGTGGCCCCGGCGTCGGCCTTGTAGAGCGTGCCGTTCGCTAGCGCAAGCAGTTGGTCCGTGGCCGTGTCGAACTCAGCGAGGTAGACCCCGGCGACTTTCTGGTCCGCCTCGACGGTACCGAACTCCGAGCGACCGTCCAGCTTGTGCAGGCGGTTGTCCTTCTGCTTGTAGAAGCAGCCGATGGCGTCCTGCATCTCGCCGTCTTTCAGGTCGGACCTGTCCCTGGAATCGACACGGCCCTGGTCGTACTTGCGCGTTACGGTGGGCATGGTTACGCCGCTCCATCCGCGTAAGCTGCTGCGATCCCGTACCAGTACGTCGCAGTTGCCGAGAAGAAGATCACCATCGATCCGTCTGCTAGCGAGTACGCCTGACCGGCTGTGCCCTCACCGATGAGATCACCGACTGTCGGGTAGATGTCTATCGCCTTCCCTTGTCCGTTGGTGTTGATGACGACGCAAAGCCTACCGGTCTGCGCGACAGGCAGCCGGATGCTGTCGTCGGCTGTAGCAACAGTGGTCACTTGAACAACACTTGCGCTGACGGCCTGCGCGTCGGCGTAGCCGTCGCTGACAAAAGCACCAGCCGTGATGCCGACATCCGTATAGAACGTGATATGCCCAGCGAGGCTTGTCTTGCCGGTAACGTCCAGCGTCCCTCCGATTGCTACCGTGGTGGGGATGGTGACTGCACCAGTGTCGCTTACAGTCGGAGCGCCGCTTGTGTACCCCTGGATCTTCTTCCCTGTAGTGCCATCGAAGCGGACGAGTGCGTTGTCCGTGGACGACGTAGACCCAACGACGCTGCCGACGACAACATCCGGGATAACAGCCACCGGGTCTCCAGCGGAGTCTAGGACGAGTTCCCAGACCCCTGGAGTGGAGTGCCAGTACCCGTAGACCCCGACCGAGTTGCAGGTGACCTTCGACCCGGAGATTGCCGAATCCTCACCGGCCATGTCCGAGTAGATCGTCACACCGCTCTTGTCGTAGTTGGGCGTGGGAGACCCAAGATCTACGCCGAGGTTCGTCAGAAGGTCACCCTTGGCGACAGTGACGACGGTGCCACCAGCTAGAGTTAGCAACTGGGCCGCAGCGGTCAGAATTGTCCGATACGTGGACTCGTCTGTGCCGACGATGAACTTGTCGCCCGCTGCGAAGCCGTGACCAGACCGCACAGCGACAGTGTTGCTGTCGGATGCAGCGGTTGTCACCTGCGCCCCTACCTCGTAGGCGATGACCTGATAGGACGCGCCCCACTCGGGGTTGCCGTCGCCGCTACCGGCCTTGATGATCGTGTTCTCTCGGCGGGCTAGGTTGCTCATCGTCTATCACTCCAGTCGGTGACGGTGTTGTTGTCGTCAATCCTCAGTTCCTTCCACGACAGTTCCTCTTCCTGACGCGCAAAGTTGAGCACCTGATGGCCGCGCATCGCCGCGAGGGTGGACGCTGCGTGGGAGATGATGAACCGCTCGAACTCAGGAGGGGCGTCAAGCACCGAGGAATCGGCAGTCAGGTGCGGGATCCTGCGGTGGTACCAGTGTTCCAGCGTCGGGTAGCTGGTCGCAAACGATGAGGCCACCGGAACGTCGAATAGGATGAGTCGCTGCTTGTGCTGGACCGTGTACCACCTGGGGTCGCCAGAAGTCGTCCCATCGCGATGCTCGTTGAAGAACGTCTGGAGCGGCTTGAAGTCGATCCTACCCTCGCGATTACTGGAACTGTTCAGCCGCAGCATGGTGATCGGACGCTTGTAGTCGTCGGCCATCGCGTAGTCGTCGTCGTCAGCAACGAGCGTGATCGTCTGCTTGGTGACGAGTTGCTTCCAGACGCGGGAGTTGATCCTGTCAATCCCGTTATTAATCGCACGCTGGGCCAGGTTGTTCAGGTCGGAATCGTCCTGCGTACCCTGAATGTAGTTCAGTACGTCCCTCTTCAACGAACCGAGCGTACTCAGTCCGGGGACGTAGACCGTGGACGCTGCAACTCCTGTAGTCATTACACTGCTCCTGCGGCGAGCGTGCTGATGTGCTCGTGGTGGTTCTTCCTGTCAACGCCGAACTTGGCCCGGAGGCTATCCCAGTTGATTCCAGGGATTCGCTTGCGGACAAGAATCTCGAAAGTGCCACGCCATCCGATCTGCTTGATGTACATCCGTTCGCCAGTGATCTTGTGCATCCACCACACGTCGAACTCAGGGACAGCTTCGCGGCTCATCGAGCAGATGTGCCGACCGTTGTAGAACACGCCCTGCCACTCATCTATTCTTGGGTGACTCAGGTTGATCTTCCCGCCCATATCGAAATGGAGCCCAGGGTTCAATTCCTTGAGCCCCTTCTCGATATCGAAGGAGGAGATCATGCGCCCGAAGTCGTTCACATCTGACACACCACTCGGAGTGTCCGGCTCGGCCTCGGCTATCGGTACGTTGAACTGGTCTAAGATCATCTTCCACCTGAGCGGGGGGAGATACGTCTACCTCCCCCCGGAAGGAGTTATTCTGCGTCTACTGCCGAGTAGACGACGAGCGCCCTGCTGGCGTCGAGCAGCTTGCCGACAGCCTGGACCTTCCAGCCCATCGTGCAGCACATATCCAGCGGGTCGTTGGTGGATTGCGGGCCGGGCCGCTTGATCTTGATCGTCGGGGCCTTCGGACCCTTCTTGCCGACACCCAGCCAGCCGACGCCCCAGCGGGCGAGAGCGAGGGCCTGATGCGCCGAAACGTCCTCTGCGACGGTTCCGATCATCGTGGTTCGCAGCACGGAGATGCCGTTCATGCGACCGACGAAACTGTGGTTGTCAATCAACTGCTCGAATCCTCTGGGCACGTACTTGTTCACCTCGGACCACGACAGCGCGGCGGTGGTGACATCCGTGACCATCGTGGTCTCCATGTCTGGATGGATCGCGACCATGAAGTCATTCGAGAGGTTGGGCCAGCCTTTCGCGTTCTTTCCTCGGAAGAACCCGGCGATCTGAGGAAGATCCTTCGCCTTGAGTTGGTCGCCAGCGGCTAGGACATCGCCCTGAGTCGCCACGTCGCCTGCGTGGAAGAAGTTGGTGGTCGCCAGCCCAGCGTTTTTGACCAGCGTGTCGATGGCGGTGGCTCCCGCGTACTGCACGATATCGCGGTACTGGTCGAGCGCCCCGGTGATCTGGGTCTGCATCGCGAGATCGTCGATCTCGAACCATTCGCCGTAGCTGGTGACGCCAGCGGTGACTTTCGTGATCGTAACCATGTCGGTCTTGGTGCTGGAACTGCACACCGTCAACGGCGTAACTGATCCGCTCCTCATCGTCGGCACGTTCCAGATGGCTACGTGCCCACCAGCACCCCTCGGGATCATGGCGGGTTCTGCGTATTGAGCGAACACTAAGTTCGCAGTTAGGCCGGGAACGAACTCCCGGTTGATGTACTCGGTCCATACACCGGCTACACCAGAATCAGCAACATCAATCTGTGAAGACATGATTCAGTCCTCTAATCGAGCCCAGCACGACTGTTGATCGCACGCTTGAGTTCAGCGTCCGTGAGGTCGCTGGGGCTACGGATTGTTCGCGCTCGCGGGCTGGCTCTCTTGGTCGAGGTACCCGCCGACGCCTGTGCGCGTTTCTTTTGTTTTAGTGATGCCGCCTGATCGGCGCGTCTGCGCTCCATCTCTTGTCGCGCAGCTACGGCTCGATCACGCTTGACCTTGGACAACGCCTCTGCGTAGATGTAGGCCGATGACGCCTGTGCTGTCATCGCATCTCCAGACTGCGCGAGGTTGAGCAGTTCGTCGTACCTGACTCTGATCTCCTCGACAAACCCTGGATCGACAATAGATTTACCGTCTTGCTCGGTCATCACGTCTGGGTTTGAGTTAGAGAAGTCGGCAAGCGCCTGCCTGACCGCGTTCGCAGAATGGTACACAGCGTTCTGATCCACTGACGGCTTCTGGGGCGTCTGAGCGGGAGGTGCCTGCGCCGTCCGGTCCCATTGCTCCGTGAATTCAGGTGCCTCTCCGTTGGACTGTCCACCCTGTAGGCGCTGGACGACCGAAGAGAGTTGACGTACCTGCTCCGAGAGCGTCTTGTTCTGATTCTCGATGAAGCCGAGTTTACCGCCGAGACGACCCGCAACGGTCTCGAAGTGCTTTGCGGTAGCCTCTGCTTCATTGAGGCGTAGCTGATGCTCGTCTGGTTCAGGCTCAGCCTCTTCTTCGGCCTTACCTTCGTCGCTGAGAGCATCCGGCTCTGCTTCTACCTCATCCGTGTCTTCCTGAACCTCTTCCTCGTCGTTGGTGTCCTCGTCAGCAAGCGGATCTTGCTGCGGCGGATCTTCTCCGAGGTCGGGTTCCTCTTCACGGTCGGGTGACAGCGAACCTGAATTGATTAAATCTGCCAGATCGTCATTGGACGCATCCGACAGTGGAACTGTCGAGGGCTCGACTTCTTCAGCCGTCCCCTGCTCAGTTTCCGACATTTCGTGACTCCCTTATTTGCCTTTCGAGCATTGCGATGTGGTCCTTGACCATCAAGACACCCTTCCGCACACCCGAAGTGAAAAGCATTTCCTCGTGTCCTGCTGGCTTCGGCTCGTGTGCCATGAGCCAGGTTTCCAGTTTCTCTTTGAACTCCTTCATGTACTCTGCCGTGACCCATTCCGCAGCCCTGTCCCTACGCGCCGCAATCTCCTCGCGGATGGCCTGCTCACGCTCTAGCTCCGCATTGTCATCGGGGAACCATTTGCGACGAAGGTTGCTCACTGTTGCGCCTCGCCTGCTAGTTGCGCCGGGAGAGCCCCCGAAGGCGGCTGGCGGGGTGTTGTGCCGTTGGCGTTACCAGACTGGGCGTTGCCGGGGCCTGCCATCTGCGTCAGCGCTAGATGGAGTTTCATTAACTGAGGGTTGCCGACCATCGCAGCGATCTCGTCTGCTCCGATCTCCCTAAAATGCTTCTGGAGCAGCGGAATCCACGGGATCAACTGCTGAAGGACTGGGTTGGAACCGGCCTGCATGATCTCGCGGAACGCCGCCGTCTTCTGCTGGTTGTTCATCTGCCTAGACCCGACGAATTCGATGTCGAACTCACCTAGAATGTCGGCAAGGACTACCGGGATGTTGGTCTGTCCAACTCGGCGCTGGAGATCGTCGGTGCCGGGCTCAATATGCTCCTGATACAAAGCAAGGGTGTACTGCCCCAGCGGAGGAAGGAACTCGCGCTCCATCACCGTGGCGAAGAGTTCTGGGCGGTCTAGCGCCTGGTCGAACGTTTGCGCGGCCTCTGTGGCCGAGAACCGCTTCGACCCAAGACCGAGACCTTGGACGGCACCTAACGCTCCTGAAGCCTCGCGCATATGCTGTTTCGCGCCGTTCCACATCTCGAAGGCTGCCCCGAGCGGAGGGTTGAAGTTAGGCCACGCAATCGCGTTGTTCGGGTCGCCCTCGACGGTGATCGGTAGATCTGGGCGGGGACGGCGGATGCGTTCCATGTCGGGACTGACGTTCATGTTGACGACTGGCGACGGGTGGACCATGCGGACGACCGCATCGGCCAGCATCATCTTCACCACGTCAGCGAAGTCCTGATCGTGGCGTATGACCTCGGCAGGAGCCAGTCCCCAGAACGATCCGAGGCGCGGCATGAGCTTGCACTCAAACCACGGGAGCCTACGGGGCCACACCTTCGACCGGACGGTCACACCGTTAAGGACGACAATCTCTCTACGGTCGTACCCATCCTTGGGACGCCACGGAACCTGCCCCACGTAGCGGTAGCCGTACATCTCGATGAAGTCTGGGTGAGCTTCCTTCTCGTGTCCGCCTGTGGTCTCGTCTCCGTCGTGGTCTTCGCTCTCCAGCGGATCTGTCGAGGACCCGAACTTGACCGCCTCTTCGACCTTGGCCGACTCGTAGACTTCGTTCTCCGAGAGGGCACGGGCCTGCTGCGCGGTCATCTTGAACCGCGAAGCTGCACCCAGCATCCTGTGGAGCATGGTCTGTGACGGGTCAGGGAAGAAATCGCGATGGTCCCGCCACTGGATGCGCGGATCGTCGTAGACAGGAACCTCGTAGATCGTCTCGTTCGGGATCTCCTGCCCGGTCAGAGGGTCGATGATGACATCTCGGAAGGTCCTAGGCTCCTCAACGTAGTCCCAGAACTCCTCAACGATCCCAGTGCCGAAGACGCAGGTGGCAACCACCCACTGTAGGATCTCCCAGTAGTGCCCAGGTAGGCGATGGGCGTATTCGATCAGCTTGCCCGCGATGGTCGCCTTGTGGATGTCCTCAAAGCCGACACCCTTGGCCTTCACGAACCCAGGCTCACCAAAGAGCGAGAGGACGATCTTCGACGCAATGGTCATCATCTCCTGATGCGTCTCGGGGTCTTTCAGGACCGAGAACCCGCCGCCCCGGGCTCCATAGTCACCCATCGATAGCGGGTTGGATGTATCGCGACCGGAGAACTCGTCGTCATACGGCCGGACGAGGTAGTTCTTCTCGGTCTCCTCCCAGATGTATTCCAGCGGGTCGCGGTCTTCTCGCGAATCCTCGATGAACGACATGACCCATTCGGCCTGCTCATCCATCGGGAGTTCTTTATCTAGCTTTTCTTTCGCCATTTCCTCTCCACGCTCCCACTGGAACACCCGTTGGAGGTAGGCTGAACGTCTTGTAGTCGAGCCTCGGGTCTCTGCGGCTCGCATCCCATCTCATCGGGAACTGCTTGAAGTGGCCGCAATGAGCTTCGAGGTCCGCGTAGACCTTGAATCCCTTCTCGCGAACCTGCTCGCAGAACATCAGGTCTTCACCGAGCAGCAAGCTACCCGTTTTTGCGCCCTCGATGCGGTCAACCTCGCGAGTGAAAAACGGCACGTCGATGTCGAGTAGCGACTGCACCTCGTCAGGCGAGAGGTTCAGTTCGTGCCCACCAGCCTTGGCTACTTCGTACTTCTGGTACGCCTTCGACCCGGCGAAGGTGAACGACTCCAGTACGTCGCGGCGGATCATCATCGCCCCGGTGCCGAGGTGCCCACATTCGAGAAGACCCTTAGATGGCAAGACGTGTTCTCGCATACACGGCCAGCGGTGCGCTCCGTCCTTACACGGGATGGTCATGCAGGCCCTTGGGCCGTACTCGCCGTGCATGTGGATCGCTACCGCGCCGACGACGGGCGCGTCGTGACGCGCCAGCATGTACGGCAGGTTCAGCGGCGGAACCATATCGTTGTCGATCATCAGGAGGTACTTTGGCGGATTGTCGGTGGTGTTGTTCAGGAAGTGGTACGCGATGTTAGCCCGCGTCAGTTCGATGAACCCGCCCATATTGTCGTTCAGGTTAGACCACGAAGTACCCTCTCCGTACCAGATCGAGAGGATGCGAGAGAGGTCGCAATTCATCCCTTCCTCTGGGCGGACAGGGACGACAACCTCGATAGAACTCAGCAGGTCGCGATGCTCCGCACACTGCCTGAAGTACAGCGGGAGCGTATTCGCGTTGATCGCCTCAAGCGAGGCATTAGCTATTTCTTCTTCTGCTGGATCTAGTGAAGGGTCAATGACATAGCTCATGCAACCTCGACTGCATCCCCGTTGCGAACTCGCCGTTCCTTTTGGAAATGTAGCGGATCGTTGAGCCTGTCTGTATCGGCGGGCTGAAGCTCGTCTAGACCGAACTTCTTCTGATACTGCTCAGGCGGGCCATCACAAATTCTAGCATACGTACATTTGGCGCATACCGTGTTGGTTCGCGGCTCCATCATCTCGGTGGCTAGCTTACGCTCAGACTTGAACCAACCACCCTGCTGCTCGATCAGTTGCATCGGCTTGCGTTGCGTCACATTGAGTCGCCACTCCCACGGGTCGAAAGAGACCTGATGGTACCCGCAGACGTTCGCGGCGAAGCCATGCTTCTCGGCAATACACAGCGGCCAGTACCGAACATTGACTTCCCAGCCCAGCGATTCCATCTCCTCGACGGCCTTCGTGACATGCTCTGCGGCCTCGGAGTAGCTGACCTGAAAGTCGATCTCTTCGGCCTTCTCACCGGCCCAGGCGTGGAACGGATTGAAGTTGATTAGGTTCCACACGGTAGGCGGCCGGTCTTTCAGGACATTGACAGGAAGATCCTGAACATTCTTGTCCAGCAGGGTGGTATTGAAGCGCACGGGGCGCTCCAGCCGGTCGAGTCCAGCGACAAGGCGGTCAAAGGAACCCTTGGAGCCGAGTACCGCGTCGTGACTATCAGCGGAACCGCCATGCAGGGAGATGAGCCAGTCTTCGAGTCCTGCCTGCTCGATAAGACGGTACAGCGGCTCGGAACGTCCCAGTTTCCAATCATCGCGGTTGTTCTGCCCGTGGGAGATCAGCGTCGGTTTCAGGCCGATGCGGGCGCAGTGGGCGACGAGATCGACAATATCGCCGGAGGGAGTACGGAAGATCGTCGGTTCGCCGCCCGTAATATCGCAAGCGTCCAGTTTGTAGTAGTGGCGGAAGAGGTTCGCGTGCTGGACCATCGTCTCGAACGAGAAAAAGACGAGATTCTTCTGGTGCGCGTAGTAGCACATCTCGCACTTCTGGTCGCACGGTCCGCCCTGCTCACCCATGAACAGCCACCCTCGTGAGCAGACGCCTTCCCTTGGCTTGTATAGCGGTTTCACGCTAGTTTTCTCCTGAAGGCGTAGGCCGTGCTCTGTTCCATGTTGGTCCCTGTGCGCCAGCGTGCGACCCTTACGAACCCGCGCTCAGCAAGGTCGGCTATCGTCTTGTCCCATCCGGCCTCGTAGATGTGCGTACCCTCGTACCCGTGCCAGTTTTGCGTCTTGGCGGAAAGCGGGGAGTCGATATAGACGTACTCCAGATCAGGAAGCGAGTCGATCAGCTTGTGGAACTGCTCCTGCCTGATGTGTTCGATGGAATGCGCGGCAACCAACGTGTTGAAGTGCTCCCTGGTGGTGTCCCACACGTTGAACTCGCAAGGCATCGGGTGGTAGCGGTGGTCCCTCTGGGCAGTAGACGTTATCGCCTGATGGCAACAGTCGAAGTTCGTCCACTCCTCTACGTTCGGGCAGAAGTACAGGGTCTCAGCAGCCAACTGACCGTCCCAGCCACCGAACTCGAAGACGTATGGGTCGCGGATTGCTTCGATGAACCTAATTACAGATGTTAGGTGGTAGGAC
>Ga0307377_10006903_pt1 | contig 11801 bp, 12 predicted proteins | sample TR3MG_FD_202535 | JGI IMG/M metagenome (GOLD analysis project Ga0307377, IMG submission 202535) | Soil microbial communities from Risofladan, Vaasa, Finland - TR-3 | ecosystem: Environmental > Terrestrial > Soil > Coastal area > Acid sulfate soil | place: Finland: Risofladan, Vaasa | collected...
TCGGCCGCGCGCTGAGCGCCAGTCACCCGCGGTCGATCTCGAGCCTCTGATACACCCGCTCGATCCGCTTCAGGTGGGCTTCGTAGTCGAAGCAGGAGGCCAGCTCTTTCGCGCTCAGGCGCTGCTTGATCGCCGGCTCCTGGGCGACCATCTCCTGGAAGTCGCCTCCGGTCTCGAAGGCGCGCATGGCGACCTGCTGCACGGTGCGGTAGGCCTCGTCTTTCCCCATCCCCTTGTCCACCAGCGCGAGCATGACGTGCTCCGACATCACCAGGCCCTTCATGCGCTCGAGGTTGGATCGCATGTGATCGGGATAGACCACCATCCCCTTCACCACATCGGTGAACTTGCGGATCATGTAGTCTACCAGGGTGCTGCTGTCGGGCAGGATGATGCGCTCGACGCTGGAGTTGGTGAGATCGCGCTCGTGCCACTGGGCCATGTTTTCGAGCGCCGGGGTCACGTAGGACCGCACCAGGCGAGCTAACCCGGTGATCCGCTCGCAGGTCATCGGGTTGCGCTTGTGCGGCATTGACGACGACCCGCGCTGGCCCTTCTTGAAGGGCTCCTCCACCTCCAGGATCTCCGTGCGCTGGAGATTGCGCACCTCCGTCGCGAACCGTTCGAGCGAGCCGGCGAGAATCCCGAGGGTCGTCACGTAGTGCGCGAACCGGTCCCGCTGCACGATCTGGCTGGTCGCCTTCGGCGCCTCGACGCCCAAGCGCTCACAGAGGAACTCCTCCACCCGCGGGTCAACCGTGCCGTAGCTGCCGACGGGGCCGGAGGCCATTGCCACGCTGACGCTCTCTTGGGCCTGTCGCAGCCGCTCCAGATCGCGCTCCAGCTCGGCCAGCCACACCGCAAGCTTCAGCCCGAAGGTGATGGGCTCGGCGTGCACGCCGTGAGTGCGGCCGACCATGGGCGTCCACTTGTGCTCCCGGGCGCGCGTGCGAATCGCCTCCGACAGCGCCAGCACGTCCCGCGCGATGAGATCGCAGGACTCCCGGAGCATCATGCACGTCGCCGTGTCCTCGATGTCGTAGGAGGTGACGCCGAAGTGCAGGTAGGCCTTCTCCTCGCCGAGGTGCTCCGAGACGGCGGTGAGGAAGGCGATGAGGTCGTGCCTGATGACCGGCTCGCCCGGCTTGGGCTCGAAGCCGGGAACGTCGCCCTCGAGTTCGAGGGTCCGCTGCACGATAGCGCCGAAGTCACCCGCCAGCAGCCGGTCGCCGTTCTCTCGCAGCTTGGCCGCCGCCTCCTTGGGAATGCGTCCGATCTGCGCCCACCCCTCGGCGACGAGCAGCTCGACCTCGAGCCACTTGCGATAGCGGTTCTCCTGCTCCCAGAGGGAGCGCATCTCGGGGTAGGAGTAGCGTTCGATCATGGCCGTTCCTTCAGCCGCGCGGCGGCGTCTTCCACCTTCTTCGCCATCCGGTCGCGCATCTGAGAGAGGCGCTCGGCGAGAGCGTCGTCGCTGGTGGCGATTATCTCTGCGGCGAGGAGGCCGGCGTTCCGGGCCCCGTTGATGGCCACCGCCGCGACGGGGACGCCGTCGGGCATCTGGACGGTGGAGAGCAGCGCGTCGACACCGCCGAGAGCGCCCGAGGCGATGGGCAGGCCGATGACGGGCAGCGTAGTGTGGGCGGCGAGCACTCCGGCGAGATGGGCGGCCATGCCGGCGGCGGCGATGATGACCTTGACTCCCCGCGGCCGGGCCTCCCGTGCAAGCGCGACGGCTCGCTCGGGGGTTCGATGCGCGGAGGCGACGTGGAGTTCGCAGGCGACACCCAGTTCTTCGAGCGCCCCGGCCGCCTCCTCGACGAGAGGCAGGTCGGAATCACTTCCCATTACTATCACCACCAGGGGGCGGCCTGATTCACTCATTGCTGTCACTCTCCGAGCGGTTATTGGAGGGTCGCGTCGAGCGGTGTGCGCGGTGCTTCATTCGAAGATCTCACTGACGGACTCGCCGGTGTGGATGCGTCGGATGGCCTGCGCGAACAAGGGCGCGACCGAGAGCTGGGAAATCTTCTCGCAACGCTTCTCGGGGGGGAGAGGGATGGTGTCGGTGACCACCACTTGCTTTATCGGGGAGTCCATGATTCGGGAGCAAGCGTCGCCGGCGAAGACGCCGTGAGTGGCCCCCACGTAGATGTCTCCGACGCCGAAACTCTGCAGCAGCTTCACGGTTTCCAGCAGCGAGGTGGCGCGCGCGATCTCGTCATCGAAGTAGAGAATCGTCTTGCCCTCGACATCACCGACGATGGCGCGGATCTCCACCTGGTCGTCGCTCACGCGTCGCTTGTCCACAAACGCGAGGGGGATGTTCAACCGGGTGGCGTAGGGGCCGGCCCGCCGGGCGGAGCCGGCATCACCGGCCAGCGCCACGCAGTTCGTCAGTTCGAGGGAACGGAAGTAGTCGCTGAGGATGGGCGTGGCGGAGAGGTGATCGGCCTGGCAGCGGAAGAAGCCCTGCACCTGTTCCGAGTGCAGCGTCATCGTGAGCATACGCTGGGCTCCCGCGGTGACCAGGAGATCGGCGATCAGCCTTCCGGCGATGGAGATGCGGGGCATGTCCTTCTTGTCCGAGCGCGCGTAGGAGTAGTAGGGGACGACCGCGGTAATGCGCTTGGCGGAGGCCCCGCGCAGGGCATCGATCATGATCAGCAGCTCGACCAGGTTTTCGCTCACCGGGCTGGAGAGCGGCTGGACGACGAAGACGTCGCGCTCGCGGACATTCTCCAGGATCTGGACGAAGACGTTCTCGTTGGAGAATCTCTGGACGTTGGCCTGGCCCAACGGGATCTTGAGCTGCTGGCAGATATCCTGCGCGAGGCGGGGGTTCCCGTTGCCGCTGAATACTTTGATCTGATCCGTCAAGTCTGCGCCTCCTGAGCCGCGCGCCGGCCGATATCGGTGCGCCAATGCGCATCGGCGAAGCTGATCCGATCGACGGCGCGGTAGGCGGTCTCGATTGCCTGGGGTACGCGTTCGCCGAGGCCCGTCACGCCCAGCACCCGCCCACCCGCGGTCACGATTCCTTCGTCGGTGGCCTTGGTGGCCGCGTGAAAGACCATCACGTCGGGCATCGCCGCGGCCTCCTCGAGGCCGTTGAGCAGCTTCCCCGTCTCGTAGCTTCCGGGGTACCCGCCGGAGGCCATCACGACGCAGACCGCGGCGCGGGACTCCGGGACGGTCTCCTCCTCGGGAAGCCCACCCTCCACGGCCGCCTCGAGGAGGTCTACCAGATCGGCGTCGAGCCGCGGCAGTATCACCTGTGCTTCGGGGTCACCGAAGCGGCAGTTGAACTCGAGGACCTTGAGCCCCTCCTCGGTGAGAATGAGGCCGCCGTAGAGGCACCCGACATAGGGCCGGTTTTCGGCCGCCATGGCGGCGGCCATGGGTCTCATGATACTCGCCATCGCCTCCTCGCGGAGGTCGTCGCTCAGCAGCGGCACGGGAGAGTAGCAGCCCATGCCGCCGGTGTTTGGTCCGCGGTCTCCGTCGCGCGCGCGCTTGTGGTCCTGCGCGGCCGGGAGGGGGAAGAGGTGCTCCCCGTCGCAGATCGCGAAGACGGAGATCTCGGGGCCCTCCAGGTACTCCTCGACGAGAATGCGCCTTCCGGCGGGGCCGAAAGCGCCGTCCACCATCGCCTCCCGGATGGCGGCGGTCGCCTCCTCTATCGTCTGCGCGATGGTGACGCCCTTTCCGGCGGCGAGGCCGTCGGCCTTGATGACCACCGGCGGCGTCTGGGTCTCGACGTAGGAGACGGCTTCCTGGGGATCGTCGAAGCTGATGAAGCACGCGGATGGGATATCGTACTTGGCGAAGATCTCCTTCGCCCAGATCTTGCTGCTCTCCAGCACGGCGGCGGAGCGGGTGGGGCCGAAGACGCGGAGGCCGCGCTGCTGGAAGACGTCGACGATCCCGGCCGCCATGGGGGCCTCGGGTCCCACCACGGTCAGACCGATGCTTTCGGCCTCCGCGAAGTCGGCAAGGGCGTCGAGGTCGACCGGGGAGAGGTCGACACACTCGGCCTGCTGGGCGATACCGGCGTTGCCGGGCGCGCAATAGAGTCGGTCGACGCGCGGGCTCTGCGCCAGCTTCCATGTGAGGGCGTGCTCGCGCCCGCCACCGCCGACGAGGAGGATGCGAAGTCGCGCGCTCATGGCTGAAGCAACCTTCCTTGACCCTGAAGTTGACGGGCCGTGCCAGACGAACTGACCCGGGGAAACGGGTCGGCGTCTAGGACCGGCCCTCATCCGGAGGGGATTCCTCGTTGGACTTGCCGGGGTCTCCCTCCGCCTCTTTTTCGAGCTGGGCCTTCATCAGGTCGAGCATCGCCTCGGCCGCGTCGCGATGCCGCTGGTGAAGCTCGCGCAGTCTGCGGCGAGTTTCCTGCAGGGCCGACATCGCGGCGAGCAGGCCCGATATGATGCTGGTGACGAACAGCACTCTCGCCCACAGGACAAACTGGTGGCCGCCCGCGCCGAGGGCCTGCGCAACCTCCGCCTTGTCGGCCGCGAGCAGGGAGCCGCCGAAAGTCACGAAGGCGAGCCCGAGCCAGCCGAGGTAGGCGCGATTTCGCAAAGCGCTCAGCCACCCCGCGAGCATGCAGATCCCGACGAACGAGATCAGGCTGGCGACGACGCGCGGAGGAATCACGGGTTCACTCCGCCTCCGGTGGTGCAAACTCGCAATTCTCAAACCGGGTGAAGCTTTCGTTCCATACCAAGCGGGCGGTGCCGGTGGGACCGTTGCGATGCTTGGCCAGCACTATCTCGGCGATATTCCAGTAGGCTTCCGCATCCTCGTATCCCGCCACCTCCAGCTCCTTTCTGCCGTAGTAGGCGGGACGGTAGATGAAGCAGACCACATCGGCTTCCTGTTCGATGGAGCCGCTCTCTCGCAGATCGGAAAGCATCGGCCGCCGGGGGCTCCGCAGCTCGACCGCGCGGCTGAGCTGGGAGCAGGCGATCACGGGGACCCGGAGTTCCCGCGCCAGCGACTTGAGGGAGCGGGCGACGAGGGAGATCTCCTGGGTGCGGTTCTCGAAGCGGCCGTGCCCCGAGACCAGTTGGAGGTAGTCAACGATAATGAGATCCAGACCGCGCTCGGCTCGCAGGCGGCGGGCCTTGCCCCGCATCTGGAGGACGTTCATGCTGGGAGTATCGTCGAGGTAGATGGCCGAGTTGTAGAGCTGGCTGGCGGCGATGGCGATGCGGTCCATTTCCTCCCGCTCGACGTATCCCTGCCTAATGCTCTGCTGGCTGACTTTCGCCTCCGAACAGAGAATGCGAAGGCCGAGCTGCTCCTTGGCCATCTCGAGGCTGAAGATCGCCACGGTCTTCTTGTCCCTGGCGACCCGGGTGGCGATGTTGAGAGCGAGTGAGGTCTTGCCCATGGAGGGCCGCGCGGCCAACACGACCAGGTCAGAAGTCTGCAGCCCGGAGGTGAACTCATCCAGGTCAGTGAAGCCGGTGGGAATACCCATGCCCGGACGGCGCGATTCCTGCATTTCGTCGATGCGATCGTAGACCTCGCCGACCAGATCCCGCATCGAGATGAATGCGGGCGTGATGGTGCGCTCCCCGACCGAGAACACCTCCTGCTCGCAGCGGTCGACGATGGCTTCCACGTCTTCGTCGCCCGCGGAGAGGGCGAGGTCGCGTATGTTGCTCCCCACCACCTGGAGCGCGCGGAGCGTGGCCTTCTCCCGCACGATGCGCGCGTAGTGGGCGACGGAGGCGGCGGTGGGGGCCGCCTCCTGGAGCGCGAGAAGGTAGGAGGTCCCGCCTATCTCCTCCAGCTGGCCGCGGTCCTGGAGGCGCGCGGGCAGGGTGATGAGATCGGCCGGCTTGCTTTCGTTGAAGAGGTCGATGACCGCTTGGTAGAGTAGCTGGTGCTGCGGGCTGTAGAAGTCCCTGGGCTCGAGGAGATCGACGACCCGCGAGATGGCTTCGCGCTCCACCAACATAGCGCCCAGGGTAGCCTGCTCCGCCTCCAGGCTTTGGGGGGGTACGCGTTCCAGCAGCGGTGCGCCCACGGACGAGGTCCCTCCCTCCTAGTTCTCTGCCGCGTCTTCCGGCGCCACTTCGATTCTCAGGGTCGCCTCGATCTCCTTGTGGAGGTGGACGGTGGCCTCGTGCGTGCCGAGCACACGCACGGCGTGAGGAAAAGAGATGGCCCTGCGGTCGATCGGCAGCCCGTGCTCGGCTTCGAGGGCTTCGGCCACCATCGCCGGCGTGATCGATCCGTAGAGGCGACCGGCCTCGCCGGACTTGGTTTTCAGCGTAACCGTGATCTCCGCCAGGCGCTCCGCGACCGCCGAGGCATTGCTGAGTTCGGACTGCTGGCCGCGCTTGATGGTGCTGCGATGCTGCTCGAGGTTTTTCAGGTTTCCGGCGTTCGCGGGGATCGCCAGAGTGCGGGGGAATAGGTAGTTGCGCGCATAGCCGTCAGCAACAGACGCGACCGCTCCCGCCGCGCCGACGTTTTCCACGTCTGCGAGAAGAATGACCTTCATGGACAGCGCCTCCCGTGTTCCCCCCGCGCACTTCGCAGGACCCCAATCTTCCGGCCGCCTCGCGACCGCCCTCCGGTCCGCTCAACCGCTTCCGCTCCTGCTTCCCGAACTCCTTCCCGCGGGCCGCGGCCGCGCGCGACCCGGTGCGACATCTCCGCGCCCTACGGATATGGAAACCACGGGGCGCCCCCGATGAAGACGACCCGCCAACCCCCTGTTTCCTCCACCGTCGTGAAGCTGCCCTCGGCCGGGTCCTCCGCCAGAGGAAGAGTCACCACGATACGCCCGTTCTCCGCCGGGGTCTCCCTCGCGGCAGAGAGTTCGAACTCGGTCCCGGAGCCACTCTCGCACTGCTCGACGAAGCTCTCGTACGGATGGGCGCGCTGCGACTCGGAGGAAAGGTGGTCATAGGCAGCGCGAAAATCGCCCTGCTCCAGCGCCTGGAGATAGGCGACCACAACCTCCGTGGGCGAGGCCGGGCCGGGCGGAGGGGGCGAGACCGGAGCGACCGGTGGCCCAGGCGCGGGGGTTCGGAAGATCAGCAGCGCGAGCGTCACCGCAACAGCGGCAGCGAGCACCAAGATCACCGCCAGCCGCGTCTTCATGCAGAACCTCCGGGCCGGCTAATGGTACAAGGCGCGCAGGGACCATGTCAAGAAACTCCGCTTCATCGGCCACCAAGGAACGAGAGGAGAAGGCGCCTGCTGCTGGTAGGTCCTCCCGGAGGCGCCAAGACGACGGCTATCCGCAAGCTCGCGGCGCAACTGCCGCGCCGGCGCGCCCGCGAGAGGCCGCCGCGCCGGAGGAACCGCGGTGCTGGGAGTGGGCGCCGGATCCCGCCCCGGGGTCATCCCCGCAGCGATCGAAAAGCCGCCTGTGCCGCCTGGTAGACTTCCATCACCGGGACCCCCCGCTCCCCGGCCAGCCGGCGGCAGTCCTCATACTCGGGCGCCGCGCTGACCTCCTCGCCGTCGAGGAGGCCGATCTTCACACGCACAGTCCCGTACGGCGTATCGACCTCACGCCATTCGCGGTCCAGACACTGGCGGAGGACTTCGCGGCGTCGCACTCCGAAGGTCGAGGTCTCCCGGAAGAGGATGTCGGCGAGCTGGTCGGCTCGCTCCGGATCGGCGAGGACGGAGACCAGCACGGCCGGTCGAGACTTCTTCATGAGGATGGGAGTGTAGAAGACGTCGAGGGCCCCGGCGGTGAAGAGGCGTTCCATCACGTGGTCGAAGAACTCCGGGTTCATGTCGTCCACGTTTGTTTCGAGCATGACCAGGTACTGCCGGCCCGGCTGCTCGGCCGCGTCGCCGAGGAAGAGGCGAACGAGGTTGGGGTGGGGGAGATCGGCGGCGCCGGCCCCCCAGCCCACGGCGCGGAGAGTCATGGGCGGCATGCTGCCGAAGCCGTCCGCGAGGGTCGCCACGATCGCCGCGCCCGTCGGCGTGACCAGCTCCGCCTCGACGGGGCCCCCATAGGTCGGCACTCCCTTCAGCAAGAGGGAGGTGGCGGGAGCCGGAACCGGCAGGCGCCCATGGGCGGACTCGACCCAACCCCCACCCAGGGGCAGGGGGGAGACGTAGAGCTTGCCGACGTTCAGCCGGCGAAGCCCGCACAACGCCCCCACGATGTCCACGATGGCGTCTACGGCGCCGACCTCGTGGAAGTGGACTTCCTCGACCGAGTGGCCGTGCACCGCGGCCTCCGCCTCCGCCAGGCGCGTGAAGACCGCCACCGCCCGGGCGGCTACCTCCCGCGGCAGTTCGGCGCGGGCGATGATCGCGGTGATGTCGGAGAGGCCGCGATGCTCGTGCGAGGCCTCCGCGCGCACGGACACGCGGGTGCCGGAAATACCTCTCTTGCTGACGCGCTCGGCGGAGATCTCGTAGCCCGGGAGAGAGAGATGAGAGAGGTCGGCGCGCAGCTCGTCGAGCGATAGGCCGGCATCCACCAGCGCCCCCAACAGCATGTCGCCGCTAAGGCCGGAGAAGCAGTCGAGGTAGGCGATCATCGCCTGCGCTCCCGCCGCGACAGGATGGCGGCGAAGTAGCCGGCGCCGAACCCGTTGTCGATGTTCACCACCACCACGCCGGCGGCACAGCAGTTGAGCATGGTAAGCAGAGGGGCGAGGCCGTGGAAGCTGGCCCCGTAGCCGACCGAGGTCGGCACCGCGATGACGGGCGCGGAGACGAGTCCTCCGACGACGCTCGCCAGCGCGCCTTCCATGCCCGCGACGACGACGATGGCGCTCGCTCTATCCAACCGCGGGCGATGGCCGAGCAGGCGATGGAGGCCGGCGACGCCGACGTCGTACACGCGCTCCACGCGGCAGCCCATCGTCTCCGCGGTGACGGCGGCCTCTTCCGCCACCGCTGCGTCCGCGGTGCCCGCACTGACCACGGTCACCGGGCGGGCGCGCGCGCCTGCACGCGGCGGCTTCCCGACGACCGAGATCCGCGCCACCTCGTGGTACACGGCCTTGGGGAAGGCCTCGGATAGCGCCGCGTACGTGTCGGGGCCGCACCGAGTGGCGAGCACGATTTGGCCTCGGGCGGCTATCGTGCGCGCGATCTGGACCACCTGGTCGGTCTGCTTGCCTTCGCAGTAGATGACCTCGGGAAACCCGGTGCGCAGCGCGCGGTGGGTGTCCACCTTGGCGAACCCGAGGTCCTCGAAGGGAAGGGATCGCAGCCGCCCGAGGGCCTCGGCGACCGAGAGATTTCCCGCTCGCACCTCCCTCAGGAGGCGCGCCAGCTGCCGCTCGGTCATGGCATCGCCTCCCGAAACTCCCGCACTCGCGCGCCCGCCGGCCGATGGTAGAAGATGGAACCGCCGGAGATGAAGTCGTTGACCCCCAGGCGGGCGAGTTCGGCAATGTTGTCCGGCTCCACGCCGCCGTCCAGGGTGATCCTGAGGTGGCGGCGATCGCGCCGGATCATCTCAGCAAGGGCCGCGATCTTCTGCTTGACGGCCGGGATGAAGTGCTGCCCGGAATAGCCCGGGTTGACGGACATCACCAGCACGTAATCCACATCGTCGAGCACCCACTGTATCGCCTCCAACGGCGTGGCGGGGTTGATCGCCACTCCCGGCTGCGCCCCCAGCTCCCGGATGTAGCTGAGCGACCGCTGGAGGTGGCCTCCGACCTCGGGATGGACGGCGACGCGGTTGGCGCCCGCGGCGATCACCTGCGGGGCGATGAGATCGGGCTGCATCACCATCAGATGGGCATCGAACGGCAGCTCCGTGAGGGGCCTGAGGGCCGCAATCAGGTCTCGGCCAAACGTGATGTTCGGCACATAGTTGCCATCCATGACATCGAAATGCAGCCCGTCCACCCCGGCGTCGATCACCCCGCGGACGTCTTCTTCCAAGGCCCGGTAGTTGGCCGCCATGACGGAGGCGAAGAGACGGCAAGCAGACATGCAGACCCTCCCGTCCCAAGCGGTCGGGACACGGCACCAGCTTCGACGGCGCCGACGGCGCGTCCTGCCCTAGCCCTTGGCCGGCTGTGGACACGGCCTCACGGTCGAGCCGGGGCCGCCGCGGGCGCGCTCATCTTCGCCGCGAGCAAGATGGCGGAGACCATGCTGCTGGGGTCGGCGAGCCCCTTCCCGGCGAGGTCGAAAGCGGTCCCGTGGTCCACGGAGGTGCGAACGATGGGAAGCCCAAGCGTCACGTTCACGCCGGCTGACCGCAGCCCCCCCGCCCGGCCCGGAGAGAAGCCGACCGTCTTGACCGCGATATGGCCGTGGTCGTGGGTCATCGCCACGACGGCATCGAACTCGCCCGCGCGATGCCGCGCGAATACGGTGTCTGGGGGGAGAGGGCCGACGGCTGCGATTCCTGCGGACCGGGCCTCGGCCACAGCGGGGGCGATCTCCCTGATCTCCTCCTCGCCGAAAAGCCCCGACTCCCCGGCGTGGGGGTTCAGCCCGGCGACGGCTATGCGAGGGCGGAGGTGCCCCATGCTCCGCAAGGCCTTTTCGGTCAGGCGGATCACCGAGAGCACGCGCGCCCTGGTCACGCGCAGACAGGCCTCGCGCAGGGCCAAGTGGGTCGTCACGTGGGAGACGCGCATGTCGCCGTGAATGAGCATCATCGCCACTTCCAAGACCCCGCAGCGCGCGGCAAGCATCTCGGTGTGTCCGGGATAGGGCACTCCCGCGAGGCGGAGAGCCTGCTTGTTGATAGGCGCGGTGACGAGGCCGGCAACCTCCCCCGAGAGGGCCAGCGATACGGCTTCCTCGATGTAGGCGGCGGCGGCGCGGCCCGCGGCCGCGCTCACGGCGCCCACCGGTATCTGTTCGGGATCGGCGTTGGCGAGGTCGAGCAGGCAGATCCGCGACGGATGCTCGTCGGCTTCAGAGGCCGTCTCGACGAGCTTCGGCGAGAAGCGGCGCGCGAGCGCCTCGGCCGCCCGGCGGAGCCCCCGGGCCTCGCCGATCACCAGGGGGCGGCAGGCGGCGCGCACCTGCCGGCGAGAGAGCGCCGACACGACCACTTCCGGGCCGACCCCCGCGGGGTCGCCCATGGTGATCGCCAGCAGTGGACGGGCTTCCGTAGTCATGGCTCCCTCTCCAGGGCGGCCGCGCGGCGGCCCAGGTAGGCGAACAGTTGCGCCACCGCCTGCTCTTCTCCTGCGGCTCCGGGCTTCAGCACCACCGGCCGGCCGGCGAACTCTCCTGCGACGACGAGACCGGCGGCGATTCCCGGCAGCGGCTGATCGTCCACCTCGATCGCCTCCGCCTTCAGGGCCGAGAGCACGCCGAGGGCGGTGGCGCCGCCGCCGACCAGCAGCCCTTGCGGCCGGCCTTTCCGGGCGAGGACAAAGGCAAGGTGGGAAAGGTGCTCTACCACCAGGTCCACGGGGGCGGCGACGTCGGGCAGGGGCCCGACCGCGTGAACCAGGGCGTTGCGGCCGGCGGTGAGTTCGGCCAGGGCTTGCGCGATGGTCTCGTTGAGTTCGGGCAGCGGTTGCTCCTCCCGCGAGAGGCGGGCGCAGAGCAAAGGCACCGCGCCGATGTCTCCGCTCTCGGCGGCGGCGGCCACCTGGCGCGGGAGGTTTGCGCTGGCGCTGGCAAGCACGCCGAGAATGGGCGCGGCCGACGAGGCCGCCCACCGTGTCGGTTCCGGCGGTCCGAGCAGCCGGCGCCCAACCGCCGCCACGAGGCCGGCAGAGCCCACCAGGGCGGGAACGGGGGAGAGCGACAGGGCCGCCTCGGCGATGATGTCCAGGTCGGCATCGGTCTCCGCGTCGCAGACCACCACG
>Ga0307377_10006904_pt1 | contig 11801 bp, 12 predicted proteins | sample TR3MG_FD_202535 | JGI IMG/M metagenome (GOLD analysis project Ga0307377, IMG submission 202535) | Soil microbial communities from Risofladan, Vaasa, Finland - TR-3 | ecosystem: Environmental > Terrestrial > Soil > Coastal area > Acid sulfate soil | place: Finland: Risofladan, Vaasa | collected...
CGTGAGCACGCTCATGTCCTCCTGCGAATGATGGAGTTCGTGGAAGCGCCACAGGACCCGGACGTGGTGGTTAGCGAGATGGGCGAGCCAGTTGCATCCGTCCATCGTGACGAAAATCAACGAGATCATCAACCAGCGCGGCACGGCCCCGAAGTTCGGCACGACGATCCACGGCAGGGACCGGCGGGCCACTTCGGAGAAAGAGAGGGCGAGCGCGGTACCGAGCGGCACGACGAGCGTGGCATTCAGCAGCACGTACAGGACATCGTGTCGGTACCCGCGGGCGAACCTCGGTCGACGTTGCGCCGGGCGCAACCGCTCGACGACCAGGAAGACGAACAGCAGCACGAGCGTCGCCGGGCCAACGACGACGACCTGAAGGCTGGTCATCGACGCGGCGAAGTTCGCGCCACCCCAGTGGCTCAGCCAGCCGATGGCGATCAACGTGGTGGCGACGCCGACCACCGAGAAGGCCGGGAGGTAGACCCGTTCGCTCAGGCGACGGCGGCCCCCCGCGGCGAATGGCGGCGACACTAGAACCCGACTCCGCCACCCGAACTCGCCGTCGTGGTCGTCGTCACGCCACCGCCCTTGGTCGTCGTCACCGCGGCGCTGCGCCGCTTGGTCACGACCACTGACCACCGGCCCCACGTGTCGGTGACGTTGCCCTTGACCTGTCCGGCGGCCGTGTCGCCGGCGAACCAGTAGAGCGCCTTGCCGGCGTAGGTCACCTGGAGCCGACCGCCAGCCCGCTTCACGGTGCCCAGTTTGGAGGCGTCGACGCCCTTCCCCGCAGTCGCGGTCATCACTCCCTTGGCGAGTAGCACCTCGGGCCAGTACTTCAGACACGTAGTGGCGCACGCCGTGGCGTTCGGCTTCAGCGTGTAGAGCGTGGTTCTGCTCACCAGGATCGTGCCGAACTTCGAATTGGTGGCGGTCGCAATCACGATGTGCTTAGTGCCATGAGCGGTGGCCGCCCGTGCGGCGTCGGGAGCGAACAACAGTGAGGACACACCGAAGAGCATCATGGTGACCGCGACGATCCGTGCTGCACGATGTGGTCGCAGCGCCAATTTGCGCTCCGTGGTGAGTTCCATATCGTTCGCCTCCAGACTCTCGGGCGCTGCCGTGACCACCAGTTGGCTCATCGAACCGCGAAGGTCGACGAGTTCTCGCTAGGTCGCGCATTCCCGCTATCAGGTTCTACGGATGGGTCCACCGGATGGATCACTCATCCCGGGTGAATCATCCATCACGTCAGAACGCGTGCACCCGGGTTCGCTAGACCTGCGACGGGAAGCTGGCACTGGCCAGTACCACGCCCGTCGAGGTCACCAATCGGGCGCTTCGCACCTGCTGGGCAGCGGACCACAATGGAGCACCCCAGGCACCGTATCCACCCGAGAGTTCGAACTGCCCGATCGTCTCGATCTGACCTCCCGCAAGGACGACCTGACACGTGACGGTCCCCGACCAGGTCCCGCTGTCGATGGACATGAACATCCACGAGGGCTTACCCGCTGACACGAAGGCCTCGCCCATCGTCTCCCCGTGCGCGATCAGTGCCGCCGACGTGAGGTTGGGCGATGCCGAAGCACCCGGCCGGTTGCCGTTGCCTGACCCGATCAGCGATCCCGCGCCGACGCCCACGACGACGATCAGCGCCGCGGCGACCGCCCACACGCTCGCGCGACGCCAGCGCGACATCACGCGGGGGCCGGCGCTCTCGCGCAGCCGCGCAGCTAGACGAAGTTCGAAGCCGACGGGGGGCTCGACCTCGGGAGCTAGCTGCAGCATCGTGTCAGCGATGATGGAGAGCTGCTCCAGTTCCGCGCTGCAACGTGGACAGTGGTCCACGTGGCGCAACACTTCGGCGCGCCGTCGACCCGACGCGATACCGAGTGCGATCGCCGAGAGATCCTCCTGGACCGCGTCGCACGACTCCGGTGTTTCGATGTGCTCACTCATCGGGCTTCCTCACTCACGATGACCGTGCGGAGCTTGGCCATTCCCAGCCGGATCCGACTCTTCGCGGTCCCCAGCGGGATCGTCTCGGACTCGGCGATTTGCACGGCGGTGCGTCCGTACAGGGTGGCGAGCAGCACGGCGCGACGTTGGTCGAGGGGCAGTTGCGCGAGCGCGGACCGTGCACGGGCCACCTCGTGCGAGGCAATGGCCGCGCTGTCGGGTTGGTGTTCGGCACTCATCAGTTCCAAGAACACCCGGTCGTCGGGGTCGGTCGGAACGCTGCGGCGAAGGCGAAGCGCGTCGATCGCCAGGTTGCGGGTGATGGTGAGGGCCCACGAGGAAACCGATCCGCGCCGGGGGTCGAAGACCTGGGCGTGACGAAAGATTCGCATGAAGGCCTCCTGGGCGACATCTTCGGCGTCACCGGCGTCGTTGACGATGCCGAGCGCGAGCCCGAACAGCCGGCGCTGGTAGCGCCGAACGAAGATCAGCCCGGCCTGTTCGTCGCCGAGGGCGATACCCGAGAGAAGTGCGTCGTCCGAGACGCTGTCGTCATCAGATGTCATGCGCCTCCCCTTCACCAGTTATACGTCGAGCCGGCCCAAAAGGATCACTCCGCAGGGTCGAGGCCTTCGCGGCTGACCGTCGCGCGTTGCCTGAGTCCATTGGCGCCAGCACGAGACCGCGTCAGCCCGATAGGAGAACCTGGAAGTCGCCCGATGCACGGGCGCCATCAATGAACGAGAAGTTTTCAGACGTGCGCGGCCTTCGCCAGGGCCTCGGTGTAGATTGCCGCCACCCGGTCCCACGACACGTTCGCCGCATCGTCGATCCCTTGTCGGGTGGCATCGCTGTCAAACCATTCCACGGTACGACGAATGCCGTCGGCGAACGGAACCACGGCCCTGAAGTCGGGTACCAGGCTACGGAGCTTCGAATTGTCGAACACCGCCGAGTTGGCCTTGTCACCGAGCAACGTACCCAGTTGTTCCGGATCGGCGGCGATGAGGCCATCGGACGGCACGTGCAGGAGGTCGGGGACGACGCCCGCCGCCTCACCCACCAGCTGATAGATCTGATTCCAGGTCAACGCCTCATCCGACGTGATGTGGAAGTCCTCGCCGATGGCTTCCGGCCGTCCGAACAGCGGAACTAGTCCACGTGCGAAATCGGTGTTGTGCGTGATCGTCCAGATGCTGGTCCCGTCTCCGGGCACGAGGATCTTCGCCCCGCGCCGCATTCGCTCGACGATGGTGAACGGTTTCTCCCAGCTGCCGATGGAGACGGGGATCTGTGACAACCCGTAGGTCAGGGAAGGGCGGATGATAGTCATCGGAAAACCCGATGTCTGATGCGCGCGGGTGAGCACGTCTTCGCAGGCGATCTTGTCCCTCGAATACTGCCAGTAGGGATTCTTGAGGGGCGTCGACTCGGTGATGAGCCAGTGCGATGGCGGCTTCTCGTAGGCCGACGCCGTGCTGATGAAGACATACTGACCCGCATCGGCATAGAGGCGGACGTCCATCTCGACCTGAGCCGGAACGTACGCGGTCCATTGGATCACCACGTCGAACTGGCGACCTTTCAGCACGTCTCGAACCTGCTCCTCATTCGACGCGTCCGCGATCAACCTCTGGTCGGGACTCACTTGACTAGGGAGCCAGGAGCGTCCCCGGTTGAGCGTCGACACCTCGTGACCGGCGTCCATTGCCGCGGTGACGCACGCACTACTGATGATGCCGGTGCCACCGACGAACAAGACCTTCATGACTTCACTCCTTGGCCAGTGACCTTACCGCTGGGCGCCGACCAGATTCAGCGCCGATGACCGGGGTACCGGACGACCGAGGCCCTGTTCCAACGAACGATTCGGACGTCGTCCGTGCCACCACCGTGCTCGAAGGACTCGTCGGATGGCGTCCCGGCGCTGCAAGGCTGGTCGTGGCGCATCCCGCCGGCCAAGTCGAGAACTGCGCTAATGGCAAGCCGCCGGTCCGCGGCGGTACTCTCAGATATAGCGACACGTCGGCGGAGGTCACCATGAAAAAGCTCTGGATTGTGGGTGCGGTGGTCTCGTCACTGGTGCTGGCCGCCTGCGGAGTGACCGCGTCGATTGATCAGGCGGTCTCATCCATCGGCGCCTCGCCGAATCTTCAGGTACACCTGACGGCCAGCGCGTCGGGCGCCGGCTCGGCCCAAGCGCAAGGTGTCCTCAGCGCGCTCTCGATGGACATGCGCTATTCCAGCACGAATGGTGGTGCACTCGCCCAATCGGGCGGACTCGTGAATGCTGAGATCACGGTGAACAGCAGCACCCAGACATTGCTCGATGTGCGCCAGGTCGACAAGAACCTGTACGTGCAGATCAACGTGACCGCGCTCGCAAGTATCCCCGGGATCGGCGCCACCGCCCAGCAGTTAGCCGCCATCCAACTACTGATCGGCGGCCGGTGGTTCGAGTTCCCCCAGAACCTGTTGAAGTCGTACCTGCCCACGACCACCGTCAGCGCGGCCCGACTCTCGAAGGAGCAGGCCGCCGCACGCGCCATGCTGGACGCTCTGAGCACCTTGATTTCGAACACGCCGTACAAGACGCTCGCCGGTGGTGGCTATTCACAGACCGGGACGCTGGACTCCGTGGTGAACGCAGTGTTGCCGGCCCTGAACGGATTGACCGGCAAGTCACTGGCGCCGAGCAGCGTCAAGGGTACCTACACCATGGGATTCTCGATGTCGGGCGCCACGGCAACCGGAGGTTCGCTCTCGATCACGGCACCCAACGGGACCAAGGGTGACGCGACGGTACGTGTGGATGCGACGCTCACTCATGACGCCCAGTCCGTCAGCGCGCCCAGCGGTGCGACGGTGATCACTCCCGCGTTGCTGACCGAGCTGATGAGCCAAGCGCAAGGTGCAAGTTCGTCGCTCGGTTGACCGGTTGGCGAGTTCGCCGCGAGCGTCGGAATACGACTGGTACCGGTCAACGGATCGTGACGGTCACGGTGTCGACCACGCCACGTCGGACGACGCAGGGAGCCGGCACCAACTGATTTCTTCGACCGCCCGGACCGCCGCCTGCCGTCCCCGCACCGGATACTCTCAAAGACAGATGAGTAACCTGCCGCTTGACTCCGATTCGGGACAACGTGTCGTCCAGGTCCAGCGCCGCCAGCACATCCCCACCCCGGCCCTCGTCTGCGACCTCGACAAGTTGTTCGCGAACGTGGCCCGCATGGCCACGCTCACGGAATCCGCCGGGGTGTCGCTGCGGCCCCACATGAAGTCGCACAAGTCGGCATTCGTCGCGCGTCGACAACTCGAGGGCGGTGCTACGGGACTCGCGTGCGCCAAGGTCAGTGAAGCCGAAGCAATTGTCGAGCGCCTGGCCTTGGACGGCTACCCGCAGCGGGTCTCGGTGCTGATCACCTCCCCCGTGGTCGGGTCCGCCGTGGCCGAACGGATCGCCGCCCTCGCCACCCGATGTGATCTCGCGGTCGTCGTGGATCACCCATCGGGGGTGGACGAACTGGCTGCGGCGACCTCGATGGGCGACGGACCACTGACTGTGCTCTGTGATGTCGACGTCGGTCTCGGGCGAACGGGTGTGGTCGGCCCGACCGAGGCCGTGGCCGTGGTCGAGCGCATTGCGCATAGCCCGTCGCTCGCCTTTGGCGGTGTCCAGGGCTACGGGGGACATCTCCAACACATCCGGGGACGCGACGAACGGGTTGAGGCGACGAGGATCTCCTCGCACCGACTGCGTACGGTGATCGACGCGCTCGAGTCGGCGGGACACGTCGTGACCCTGCGGACCGGCGGTGGCACCGGCACCTGCGCGATCGACGTCGAGGTCGGTGTGTTCAACGAACTCCAGCCGGGCAGTTACGTCTTCATGGACCGTGAGTACCGTGACGCACTGGGTCCCGACCCCGAGGGTCGCTTCGAGCAGAGCCTGACCATCGCCACCACGGTGATCTCGACGAATCAGCGTGGCTTCGTGACCGTCGACGCCGGACTGAAGGCGATGGCCACCGACGCGGGATCGCCGCTGGTCGTCGGTCACGAGGGCTCGGTCAGCTACGAGTTCTTCGGGGACGAACACGGTCTCGTCACCAATGCTCCGAGCGGGGCCTTCGCGCGTAGCGAGCGTCTCGAACTCGTGCCGCCCCACTGTGATCCGACCGTCGACCGCTACGACATCCTGTGGCTCGTCCGGGGCGACGAGGTCGTCGGTGTCGCCGACATCGACGCGCGGGGCTGCTCGCAGTAGCGAGTGATCACCACGGTCCAATCCAGCGCGGTACCGCGCGGCGACCGACGGCTCAGCCAATCACGAGCAGGCTGCGCGTGGCGACGTAACACGCCACGACGATGACCAGGACAATGAAGCCTTGGTTGAGCCGGCGCACTGGCACCCGGCTCGCGATCTGATTGCCCACCAACGCCGCCACCATCGCGCTCGCCGCAAAGGGCACCAGGATGTGAGGTGCGACGCCGTGCACACCGCCCCGTTCCACAAGGGCGAAGGCGCTGCTCATCGCAATGATGAGGAGCGAGGTGCCGACGGCCTCGGCCAAACCGAATCCGAGTGCAAGCACCAGACTCGGCACCACGATGAAGCCACCACCAACGCCGAGGAAGCCCGTGAGGAACCCGACGACGACGCCGACCGCCACGACGAGCTGCGGCCGAGTCGCCGCTCCCGTGACAGTGATCGGAGGAAGCGCGGTGCGGGCGACCGCGCCCGGGCCCCCTGAGAGCGCGGGGCTCAAGTCGCGTGCTGGCTCATGGCTCGACCGCGAAAGCGTCGGGGCCGACCGTCGGTCACGGCGAATCATCATTGCCGCCACCACGAACATCAGGATTGCAAAGACCAGGAGCAACACGTCGGGGTTGATGTGTCGGTTCAGCGCGGTGCCACCAGTCGATCCGACGATACTGATGAGACCGATGGTCACTCCGTTGGTCCAACGCACTCGACCGGCGCGGTGGTGGGCCAGCATGCCAAAGAGTGCGCTCAGGCCGACGATGAGTAGGGAGGCACCGGTCGCGTCTTTGGCACTGACGCCGAGCACATAGACGAGAGCGGGCACCGTGAGAATCGATCCGCCGCCGCCGAGCGCACCCAAGGAGAGCCCGATGGCGACGCCCAGCACCGCCGCGAGGAGGAGGTCAATACTCATGCGCGGTACCGCGGCCCCGTGTTGAGTGTGCCGACGGTGCGGCCACTCGAATCCACCGCGTGTCTGTCTCCCACGTACATCTTGGTCTCCTCACCAATTGCCACTACTAGGAATATACCAATGTTGGTACATTAACGCTACATCCCCGCAACGGCCGGTAGAATGCGGTGAATAGCGGAGGACCTGTGTGGGTGACGTCGTGAGAACTGCTGCCCTGGACCGAGAAAGCCCTCTCCCCCTCTGGGCCCAGTTATACGACGACCTCTCGTCCCGACTCGAACGGGGCGAATTCGCCGCAAGCTTCCCGGGAGAAATGGATCTCGCGATCGAGTACGCCGTCAGCCGCAATACGGTGCGCGAAGCCATGCGACGACTGCGCGATGACGGTGTGGTCATCGCGGCGCGTGGACGCCGGCCGAGACTCGCCGAGACCCCCGGGATCGAACAGCCCCTCGGTGCCATCTACAGTCTCTTCGCGTCGGTCGAAGCCGCGGGACTGGAACAACAGAGCATCGTGCGAGCGCTCGACCTGCGCACCAACGAGGAGATCGCGACGCACTTGGGCCTCGCCCCTCGGGCGCCGTTGTTCTATCTCGAACGCATCCGTCTGGCGGCCGACGAGCCCTTGGCCATCGACCGGGTGTGGATGCCCGGCCACATCGGAGAAGCTTTGCTTGACGTGGACTTCTCGCACACGGCGCTCTACGTGGAACTTCATCGTCGGACCGGACTTCGCCTCACCGCGGGGCGCGAGCAGATCCGTGCCGTCGTGCCGAGCGCGAAGGATCGGGCCGTACTGGAGTTGGGCCTCGACGGGGCGGCATTGGAGATTGTGCGACTCGCCAACGTGCAGAGTGATCCAGTCGAATGGCGTCACACCCTGATTCGGGGTGACCGGTTCACCCTCGTCGCAGAGTTCTCGGCTCGCACCGGCTACCAGTTCGACCTGTCCAACATGGCCGTCCACTCGACAGGTTCCGATGTCGGTGTCGTCCGCTCGGACTCGTGACGGCCGACACGTCGCCGAGACACGACTGAGCGACCTCGTCGTGAACCGTGACCCTCGAGTCGATTGTGCCCCGGATCAGGTAGCGCCACCCGATTTCGTCGCGGCTACCGTGGCGCACCTGGCGCCGACACCGCGGCACGTGGAAGCTGGTGTGAGTTGATACACGTCCGGCCCGCGGCCCGCGCTCACTCCCCATGGTGTGGACATCACGCGCGACGGCTTGCCGTCGCTGCCCTGCTCGGTCCGTGGATCATTAGTGCATTCGGCGCAACGGCGGTCGGTGTCGCGGCCGCGACCACGGCGCCGTCGTCAACGGTCACGGCGTACGACGCACCCTTCTTCGGAGCCCCGCCGGCGTCCAGCCCGGCCGTCACCGGCGTCGTCGCCGGGGCCAATGGCGTTGGCTACTACGTGCTTCGTTCCGATGGTGAGGTGAGCGCCTACGGTGCACCGAGTTACGGTTCCACCGCGGCAGGTACCCTCCCGGCCGGCACCACCGCGACGGGCATCACGCTCGATCCCGCGACGGGTGGCTACTGGACCGTGAGCTCGAACGGGACGGTGAGAGGATTCAACGCGCCGTTCCTCGGTCAGCCCCGAATCCCTTCCGGTGGGTGGGGCCAGTATCCGGCTGCCGTCGCCATCGCAGCCTCGCCCGACGGCGCCGGCTACTACGTACTTCGCGCGAACGGAGTGGTCGACGCATTCGGCGTGACCGGTCACGGATCACTCGCCGGCCGTCTCCGCTATGGGAAGATCGCCCCGGTCGTAGCGGTTGCTGTGGCGGTCGATTCCGCGACGGGCGGCTACTGGATCGCCACCTCGACGGGAAATGTCGTCGGCTTTGACGCCCCAAACCACGGGTCACCCATGGTGAGCGCCCACGCCAAGTACAGCGGCGTACCCGTCACTGCGCTCGCCGCCACGAGCGACGGTACCGGGTACTACCTGTTGAGGGCGAATGGCGAAATCGACAGCTACGGGGCCACGTTCCACGGTTCCCTTGCCACGTCCAGTGCGCTGCCCGTGGGCGGACTGGCGAGCGCTCTCGCGATTGACCCCTCGACGGGTGGCTACTACCTGGGCGTCGACGTCACGCCCTACGGCGGTTACCTGAATCCACTTCGCGCCGTCACCTCGCTCGTGCCGCAGGAAATCGACCAGGGCGTCGACTACTGCGCGTCGGGACCCGTCTACGCACTGGGCGACGCGGTGGTGTCGAACCTCTACGAACCGGGTTGGCCGAGCGGCGTGTTCATCTCCTATCGATTGACGGGTGGCCCCGCGAAGGGTCGCTACGTCTACGTCGCGGAGAATGTCACACCAAAAGTGACGATTGGGCAGCACATCACCGCGACCACCGTGGTCGGGGTGGTGCACGACGCGAAGACCTGCCTCGAGACTGGATGGGCTGACCCTCCGTCATCACCGGAGCGCGCCGCCGCGCATCTCTTCTACAACGGATCGAACTCGACTGCCTACGGACTCAACTTCAGTGCGCTACTTCAGAAACTCGGAGCGCGGCCCGGTCTCACCCAGCCCCACGGATCGCCCGGCGCCCTGCCGTCCGATTGGCCCTCTTGGTGACCCCTTGCGCGGAACGTCCGCGGTTCATTGGGATTGGCCGACTCGACTGTCATCACGCTCGAGTCACGGACCAATCACGACGTGCCAAATGAACCTTCGCCGGAACCTGACCGCCCCGCGGTGGCGAGTCTCGCATCAGCGCAATTAATCAACTCACGATAGCTCGCAACGATACCGTCGAGTTTGATCACGCCGGACTAGATTGCAATGCAATCTGGAAGGAACAACATGGGCATTGTCGGAGCTTCCGCATCATCCTCCGGAACCGCCGGACTCGTCTTCTTCGTCGTTATTCTCGCGTTCTACGTTGCCGCTGGATGGAGGGTGCTGACCAAGGCTGGCGAGCCGGGATGGGGAATGTTCGTCCCCATCTACAACCTCTACTTGGTGTGCAAGATCGCGGGACGACCGGAGTGGTGGCTCATCCTCTTCTTCATCCCACTGGTGAACGTCGTCATATGGCTGATCGTTTCGATGGACATCGCCAAAGGATTCTCCAAGGGTCCCGGATTCGGAATCGGACTCTGGCTCCTCAGTCCCGTGTTTGTTCCCATTCTTGGCTTCGGATCATCCACCTACACCCGACCACCACGTTTGGGATCGATCTACGTCACGGCATAGGTCCTCGCCACTTCGACACGACGAGCGCATTCGGCTACGACGGCGCCGCACACCGGACCGGCCCGAAGTGCGCCATTTTGCCTACTGCAAGCGCTTGATCACCAGTGAGGCGCTGGCGGAATGTGTTCCACCAGCCAGGGGTGTGATGGTCAGTGCCGTGGAATTCCCGACGGGATTCAGTACTTCGAGGTCGCTGTTCACTGCGGTAGTGGTCACCAGCGACTCCCCCATCAGTTGTGACGTGCCCGTCGCGCGGCCCACGACGGTGTAGGGCAGGAGATATCCATTGAGCAAGAGACCCAGTTGGCCGGCTTCGGACACCGATACCTGGAACGTGACCTCGTAGGTACCGACCGCCGCCAGGTTGAAGCTCTTCGGGCCCGTTGACGTGATCGTTCCAGATCCGTCGTTGGGGCCGCTCTGGGGGAAACTGACCGCGGAACCCGGCGCGACAGTAGCTGCATTATCGCTTGGCATCAAGGCGTAGAACTCGGCAAAACCGAGCACGGTGCCGGCTGTACCGGTCGCACCGGTCGCACCCTGTGGGCCGGGGATTCCTGCAGGACCCGTCGCTCCCTGTGGACCGGCGGCCCCCGGAGTTCCTGCCGCGCCGGCGGCTCCCGCAGGACCCGTCGCGCCTTGGGGGCCCGCGACTCCCGCAGGACCTTGTGAGTTCCACGAGATCCGCTTGAAATGGCTTGCGCATCTTGTCGTCTTATTAATGGTCACCCTTGACAAAGTCCCGGTCTTCGCATTCAGACACGCGGTGTACCTGACAGTCGGTGCGCTCGGCGTCGAGGCGCTGGCAACCGCAACACCCCCACCCACCAGTGCGACTGCGCCCATAGTCGTGACCAGTCGGTTCACCATTTTCATCGCTGTTCCCCATAATCCACACGAGCCCTCGCGGCCCAAGTACTTGGAGGAATGTTAAGCGAACCCATCTTCGAAATCGGGCATTTCGCGACGCTGTCGAAGGGGATCAGGCCTCGTCGTCAGCCACGCGGCCCCATCGAAAGTACGCCAACGGCCCGACGAAGTTGATGCCGATGATCGAGGCCCACCGTGCCTTAGGGCCTCGCACTTGCGACTTCGGGCGACGGGCGAGATCGGCCCACGCCTTCACGGCGAGCAGAATCTGCACTGTCCCGGCGACGATGACCACGGTCTTTCGTGTGGTACTCATGTCCTGCCACTTCTTCTTGCTCTCACTCGTCATTACCTGACCTCCAGATTCGTCGACGGCGTTCATTGATGGCGAGCACGGCGATCGCGAGGCCGATCAGGCCGAAGGTCAACTGCAGCGGCAGCGAGACCACCATCCATGTGGCTTCGATCACGATCCACGTCATCAGTCCCAGCCCCACAGCGAAGTGTCCCAGTGTCGCAATTGGACGCCGCTGCACGGTGGCCACCACGGCCAGCAAGGGACA
>Ga0307377_10006907_pt1 | contig 11798 bp, 8 predicted proteins | sample TR3MG_FD_202535 | JGI IMG/M metagenome (GOLD analysis project Ga0307377, IMG submission 202535) | Soil microbial communities from Risofladan, Vaasa, Finland - TR-3 | ecosystem: Environmental > Terrestrial > Soil > Coastal area > Acid sulfate soil | place: Finland: Risofladan, Vaasa | collected...
TAGAATCCCCTGGAAATACTATGTTGGTCGGGCAGATCGGGGAGAGTATTCTATATATGATGGAGATAATCCTGTTCGAACATGTTTAGCGAAGGAGAAAGACAATGGATAAACCAACTAATAAACAACTTTCTGATACCAAATATGTTCTTGAATGGTTAGAAAATTACTATCGTGAAAATGAACCATATGCAACCAATACTATTCAAGCGTTAGAATCTATACAAATAGATATACCCGATTCAATGGATGATCTTGAGGGAAACACGGAATGAAACCAAATAACTTTTATACCCCGTACATCTATTTTTTACAGTGTACTAAAAGAGTAATACAAATTGGGAAAGAACTTCCAACTCGTGTTGTAGTACAACTGTTATTAGCAGATAAGAGCGGAATTCTTATTTGGGAGAATCAGGGTAGTTTTAAAATAATACCCAATTCAATTCTCCGTAACCTAAAAACACATTATGAAAACACTCGTAGTTTAAGTGCAATGTATCCCAGGATAAGACCCCCTAAGAATCTTAATACTATTTCTTGGGAACAGGGGTACTATATTCTCCCCGAAGTTGCTAAACTATTACTCTCAATTCCCGACAATCGCGGCGACGACTTTAGCGAGCCCAACACCACCCCCGATACCACCGGCGAAGATAAGGCCAATAAGCCATAATTTAATACGAGATGATTCTATTCAGGCGTGTATAGCGAGGAAAAAAATATGAAAGTTCAAACATTCTTTAAGCCTGTTATTTGTCTAGTGCAACATAATAGTTCCACCCTAGCAATTGATACCCAAATAGATGATCCTAGAATGTTAGATTCAATTTTGTATACATTAATTAAAAAAAATGGTATCGTTATTTGGGAAAACCAGGGAAGGTTCAAACTTATTATACTTCATATTATTCAAAATGCTTTAGAAACTTATAAAATTTCACAGCAGCTTAAATACGAATATCCACGAACGGCGGGGTCTGCTATTCTTAATAAAATTACTTGGGAACAAGGTATAGACGTTTCTTCAGAAGCCGTTAAGGAATTACTTTCAATTCCCACCGATAGCAGCGACGACCCTGGCGATTCCGACGCCCCCACCGATACCGCCGGTAAAGATCAGACCAAAAAGCCACAATCGAATACGGGATGATTCAGCTTTAACTGCACCTTTAATCTGTTCTGCATGAGCGGTAACATCTTTATTGTGGGCGGTAATTGCTTTCTCTAATTGCTCTGGAAAAACTTCCTCCAGATAATGCGTAAAGAATCGCTGAACTGTTACCTCGGCAATTAGTTCAACTTTTTTATAATCTTTATCATCCATGTTATTTTCTCCGTTGTCTAGTTCGTCGCGGACGTTTCTTTTGTTTCGGGGGATAAGTTGTGCTGGTTAGAATTCCGGCTCCACGGGTTAAAGCATCGAACCCATCCATTTCTCCACGCAACCATTGAATTAAACTCTGTGCCTGGATCGGGGTAGATTGCTCTGCTTGTTTGATTATAAACGAGGGGAACTGTTTCGGGTTAACTGGCCCGCCGCCAAATGGAACTGGCTTAACGGTTTCACCATTTCGTATTAAATCGCCAACTGAAGTAAATTCCCTGCCCTTCCAATCAGTTCCGGTTAGAGAATCCAAAACCATTCGACCAATAACGCTACTTTTATTCTTAGCGGATCGGGCGGGATATCGGATGAATTTCACGGGGTCTTTAAAGTGCCCGACTATACTAAGATACTTTCGTTTACCCTTCTCCCCGCCTAATGCACGATATATCGGAGTGATATCCGCATCGAGCCAACGAAGATTTCCAGATTTCCATGCGGTTTCATATCGCTCAAAGAAATCTTTTTCATCATCCGAGGCGGCCATTAAGATATTAAACAAGACTGTAGCTCCGATACCCTTTGCAAGAACCCTACCCCACATAGCCCGATAAACTTTGCCCTCGTGCCCGCCCTTAAATGCCCGTACCATTGTTCGAATATTGGATTCAGTCCAATCAGGAGCAAGTGTTAGCAACCGTATTAGATGTTGGGCGGTTGGGTTTCGGCCCATTCGTTGTAGATTCATTCCACCGAAATCAGCGTTCATTACCTCAGCAGCTTTTTTTGCTATTTTTCGACGGGTAATCTTACCATCTAAAATCCTCTGATTATTTTTCTTTAATTGATACCGGTATTCCAATAAGGCAGCCTGAGTCTTTAGATACGGCCCAAATTTACCAAACAAGAAATTAGTATTAGCCCTACTTAACCTTCTCAGAGCTTGACGAATCCCGGAAGCCATAGGAACTTTGTCAATCATCTCCCCAACTACTGTCGATTCACGCTGAATAGCAGGATCAAAGTCAAGAATTTTCCCGATAGTCAAACCCTCATGGACTAATTCTTGAAGTTCGGGAGTAAAGTTTTCGATAGCCTCGCGGCCCTGTTGATAAGCTTTAACCGGATTGACTCCACGAGACGCCAGCATAAAAGATCGTAAATAAGCCTGATGGTGGAAAAGCGCTGCTGTAAGAATCATATGCTTTATTGCCGAATTATATTTTGTAATCGTTCCAACACCAGGAATACTATACAATGCCGACGAACCGAGAGCGTTATTTAGAAATCGTGCGGTTTCCTTATCGGCGTACATACTCGACCGCTTAAAGAGATTCCCTTCGGGATCAAGGAAAACATCTTTTCCATAGACTTGAGCGGCTTTTTCAGGAGCAACTTCAGTACCTACTTTTCCGGTCCAAACCCACTTGGCAAAATTAGGATGCTTAACCCGATGGGTATGTTCATCGGTTCGAGTCGAGCTAAATATCCCTGACTTCAGACCAAGATTTACAAGATTTCTATCGTGAATGACTTGAGTAATTTGTTGCTTCGCAAGCATCTGAGCTTCAATTGCTCCCGGTACTTCCAGTTCCATACCTTCAGCCCATCCTTCGATTAAAGAAGGCAGAGTACGCTGTCGTTGTCGTGGAGTTGTAATAGTAAATCGTGCTTTTTTACGACCGGGAAAATCCCCCGTTCGCCAAATTCGTGCTGAGTAGTTTTCTTTGAAATTCTGAATAATACCTGCTTCCATCGCCTCAATTCCGAGAGCTTTATTCTCAGCGATAATCTGCTCCGCAAATGCCTGCTGATCGGGCGAAAGCGATTGAGCCTGTTCGACTAATGTTTGCTGACTCAGTGTTAGTCGCTGAATATTTTCGGCGGTATAGGAATCAGAATTTTCTTTCATATCTATATAGACAGCTATCGCCGCATCTACATGGTCGACCTGTTCGCCTTCTCTTAATACTCCATTTAAATCACGGCGATGGTTGCGGGCCTCAATATCAGCCTTTGTCTCAGCCAATTGTCGATCCCCGATCCACTTGTCCGTTAGATCAGCTTCACCAACAGTTGAGTTCTCCTGAGCACCGGGGATATCATCCTCTGCCGGTAAAGATCGTTTTAGATTATCGGGAAGAGTTTCCTCAGAACGAAGGGCCTTTTCTACTCCAATCTGTTTAACGAGAGTCGGTAACAACCCTTTAGTCTCGGCATAGCTAACAGGTACGATAACTGGAATTGTAGTCTGTCCCGCCTCAGCCGCCGCAAGTACCCGATGAACACCATCAGCCACAACAAGTTCATCACCCATTTGTCCCGCAACAACCGGAGGGGCAACCTCACCGGCTTTCAGTCGTTTCTTAGCATTAGCGAGTTTTTTAGCACTTACATCTTCGGGTGTCTGAATCTTCGGAATCAGGTCTTGCACAGGTACATTAACCTGAATAAATGGTCCTTCTCCGAGTATTGGTCGAATTGCTTCAGCCTGTTTTTCTGTGATACCAACGTATTTGACTACCTCATCAACAGTCATTTGCTTTGGAGTGACCTGTTCTCGGACTTCAGTAGGAGCAAGTTTAGGTATCTTTATATGTTCCGCTGCTATACGACCCAGCACACGTTCTTCAGAAGTTTTTTCATAGCCCTCTGGCACTTGCTTAGCTTGGCGAGCAATCTGTTCACCTTCTTGATTACTCACAAATCTACCGCGAGTAGTAACAAATCCTTCTTGTACCGGAGGTTCACCTTCCTTTGTAAAAATAGTGCCTCCCTGCCGCCCCATTTCCGCAGCGGCCTCGGCATGAATTCGTCCCTCAGCAATTTGCCCGGTAGTTGGATTATAGTAAGCAGCCGCACGAATACGTTCCTCTCCTATTGCCACTCTTTGTTCAGGTATAGCTTCTACAGATCGTACATTATTAGCTATTGTTTGATCCCCGGCCGCTGGACTAGGGGCAATAGGATTTAAACCTGGCCCGGCCCCAGGACGACCACGTTGAATTGCAGCCATAGGCCCGGCAGCCAACAGGGGCATAACAGCACCCTGTAGAGCAGCCTCACCGACTCCGGCAAAGATATCTTGGTCGGCGGCATAGGAAAGCCGTCGAACTGTATTCTGTAAAACCTCAGTGATGCCTTCCTCAGCAGCCCCTTCAAGGGCCATACCAGTCTGTTCAAATCCATGTTTTACGAGAACCGAAGCAGCAGTACGAACCCCACCACGAATGCCATTTCCCGCAACCGCATTACGTAAATCACCTATACGCCCGGCTAATTTCGCACCGGCTCGTTGGGCTACCTTTTGACCAAAAGATTCTAAAGCATATTCTACTGTCGCGTTGGCGATTGCTGCGGTCCATTCAGTATACGGGGAGATTTCTTGTCCGTTCGCTCGTCGCTGGGCCACATCAAGAAAGGTCGATCCGGCTGTTGAAGTTGCAAACATCGCGGGAGCTTGCCCAGCAGCAAGAAATAGATTCATAACATTACCAACAGCTTGACCGGCAAAACCACTTTTCCCACCTAAAGGCTGAAGAATCCTGGTTACTTCTTCACTGTCATGCATAGCCTCGGAAAGTGCATTATCGGTAATACCCAAAGAATCTGATATTTTAGCCTGAGTCGCACGAATACCCGCTAAATTTTGTAGCACTGTGGAAGATAAATTCGATTTAAAGTTTGCCCAAGCATCATCTTCAGTTCGTTTTCGTCGGGTTTCTGCAAATCTATCCTGTGGAACTGCGGCCCCTTCCTTAGTCATGTAATAACCTTCTGGTTGCAATCCAGCTATTTGTCGAAACGCATCTATAATTGCAACTTGTTCATTAGCCGTGAGACGATTCTCACCCATATCAGAACGAGCCTGTTGGTATTGCTGAATTCTCGCAGCGGCCCGATGCATGTAATTTGATATATCAACCCCACCAGCATTGATATCTTCCTGCACCCAAGTTGCTCCCATATTCGCCGCAGCATCAATACCACCGATCTCATCCAGCGTTATTTCTCGTTGTGGACGACGCCTAACTTGGGTAATTTCATCCAAAGTAGCATATCGTGGCATTATTCTATCGCCTCATACAAGGGTTTACCGCTTCGATATCTGCCAGTAAAACGCCATCGTTGTCCGTTTGCATCAGTGACAGTTTGAGTCAAAACTTTTTCGTCTCTTTTAAGAAACTCAGCAATTTGCCTACTCTCACGGCCATGTGAAGCTATTTGCTTCAGGGATAGTTGCTGAATTTGTTTCTGGATCGGCTTAATTCGTTCCGTATGATCGTCCTCATCTTCGTCCTTAAATGGAGCAAGGTCTTTAGATAGCCGTGCGATTTCCCGATCAATAACAGTTCGTTGATCCCGCTCTCGATCCCGCATCACATCAATAGCCAATTCCTCACGCTCTGTTAGCCCACCAGCCCCACGAGTACGTTGAATTTCTAGACGTTCCTCGGTTTCTTTCTGTTTTATTAATTGGGCCTCTTGTCTTGCTTCAAGAGCCATTTGTTCGGGAATAGATAAACCCATTTGTATTAATTGACCTGTCTCTGCTGTACGTTTTGCAATTTGGGCCGCCGCTTCCTCCAATTCCTGTTGCTGATCGAATAGTTTCTGAGTCTTTGGATCAGCAAATCTAGGATTCTTACGGAGGAATTCTATAGCTTCAGGATCAAACTGTTTTCTCAATTGTTCATTAATAACATCAAGCTGCTGCTGAACCCCTGAAATATCACGCTCTCCCATTTTCGTTACAGCCGCTAATTGTTCCTGCAACTCACGCCGCCTTGCAGTAGGTTTGATTCCTTCGGGTAATCTACCAAGAATAGAACGTACTGCTTCTTCATCGCCAAGATCAGCAAAAATCTTCGCTTGTTTAATTTGTCTTGGTTCGTATATTTTTGCTGTTTCTGCTTTAGAAACAAATTGCCGTAGATTTTGTCGTTGGGCTTGAACATCAGGTGTTACCGGGCGTTGTCTAGCAATTTGAGCTGCTGCCGCAGATTGTAGATTAAATGCTTGTTCAGTAGCCGCACGTTGAGCCGCAATATCCGCTCCCCGTTCTCCGGCAGCCATTGTCATACTCATTAATTGAATATCACGGCCCATTTGGAGTTGTTGGGCACGAGCTTGACCGGCCATAACCGCTAACCGCCCTAATGCACCTACAGGAGTTTGTCGCACAGTAATTGGCATTTTATACTCCTATCGACCAAACATGCTTCCGGAACCGCTCATTGGTCGGCCGAACACAGATAATCCACGCCGAGCCATCGGTCCCATTTGTCTAACAACACTACGAGGTTGCTGTTGCTGCTGACCTGCTATCTGCAATAAATTTGCAAACATACCAAGATCGGGACCAGTATCAGTTCGACGTTCCATTACACCGGCCCTCTGCATCGACACTGATTCCTCAAGCTGTTGACGCTGCATTTCAGCATCGCTAGCAATACCCCGCTCAACTGCTGAAGTAATAGTTGTACCACCCAGGCCGCGAGAGGTTAATGATTGAGTAGCTTGTGCCTGTCGTTGAAGGGTTTGTTGTTCGATTCGAGCACGACCAGCTTGACCAAGACCTTCATATTGAGCAAGGATTTGTTGATACCGTTGTTCATTTAGAAGATTTGCTTTTTCCTGAGCAGTTTGCATTTGTTTGATAATATCTTGAAGGCCACCGCCACCACCACCAGACCCGGAAGCCATTTCCCAACCTCCCTTCAAAGTCGTACCTGACTTTACAAATTTTGCCGCCCCACCACCTGTCGGTCTAACATAAGGCATTGTATATCTCCATCCTCTTAAACATGCTACGCATGGTATACTTCGTACCAGTGTGTTCCATCACAAATAAGAGTCCAACCACCATATCGTGAAAGTAACGATGAATCTAATCCAGAGTAAAGGAAAATTTGTTGGAACGCATGTTCCTTTGCATGTTCTAATTTTGCTGTATTTCCTATTGTTTTCTCTACCCTAAGAACATGCAAAACCTGACCGACAACACCCCCGATAAACCCACCAATAGTCACACTATTGTCAGTACAATTCATAATCACGGTATTAACATTTGCCACATTCAAATTATCGGTCGGACCAGCAGTAGCCGTGATTAAATGGTTTGAACTTATTCGTCCAGCCGGGAGATCGACATTCTGATTGGCATCAATCACTACTGCTGTAGCGAGTGTCTGAAGGGTATCCCCGGATGCACCCGCCACAGATGTTTTTAAGAGAATCTCACCGCCCGCTGCATTACCCGTACCTTTTCCACCGGCAAGAGTAAGATCGGCTCCAGCGATATCTGTACCGCTACCACCTGTGGCATTTATAGCTACATCTACGGGAGCAGTATCTATAACACTACTTCCAAAATAAGCATCATCGATATATGCAGTATCCCCCGACGGCCCTCCAATTACGAGTTGATGATTTGCTGTTGGTTGGGCAAGATTACCGATAGCGATAGTTCGATCAAGACCCACTGATGCGGCACCAAAAGCTGCTGAATAACCTATTGCTATATTGCCAGTACCAGCACCATAATTACCCGCATTATCTCCAAACGTAAAATTACCGCCACCTGTAGTTATACCTGAACCAGAATTGACCCCAATACAAATATTTCCCCCACCCGTTACATTTACGCCTGCCTGCACACCTAAAAATGTATTGTAATTACTATCAACAATTGCTTGACCCGTCCCATACCCTATACAGGTATGTCCAATACCCGTTGTAATTGCGGTTCCTGCATTATATCCCACACAAAGATTTGCGACACCGGATATACCTGCATCCCCGGCAAGTGGACCGAGACAAACAGACGTAGCATTAGGGGCACGTATGTATGATACGCCCCCGATATAAATCGAAGCAAAATCACCATACCCGGAGGTTATGAGGGCAACTGCGGCAGCCGTCCAATCAATATGTTTATCGGCGACGTAATTTGCAAGAGCATTATGGTCAATGTTTCCTTCCGTAAGGGTAAGTTCTATATCATGTGTAGTCCCATCAAGAGCAACCGTTAGACGATTATTCTCGCTCTTAATCGCATTGAATTCCAGGTCGGCAACAGTCTTTTGAAAATATAGCGAGACACCTGTACCGGCACTACTGGCTGTGTTAGTCTCTCCGGCCCCCGCCACCGCCTCTGGTATCCATTTACTTGTTCCCGCATCCCAGGTTAAGGCATCATTATTATTTGGGGCCGCTGCATTAACATCACTCAAATCATTCAAAGCAGCACTTCCGCTCACTACCCCGGCAGCGGCCTTTAATACTCCCGCCAATGCTCCGAGTGTTAACCCCACAAAAGTTGGGGAAGCTGCTTGTGCGACACTCTGATCGAGATAACTATGATCGGCACCAGTAGAGCCGCGATGCGTTGTATTAAGGGCGATATCCGCATGAGTAAATGCACCCTCATGGGTTGTCATTGTACCAGCGGGATCATACAAACCAGCATGATCGCCCCACCCGTAGGCGATATCCCAATTAGTCGAACTATCTGTGATAATCGACAATGCTCCGGTTCCGGTTGTAACCTTCACCAGACCCGTAGCAAGAGCCGTTGAAATGTTCGTTATCGCGGTTTGAAGATAGTGTTCATTTGCTGCAAAATTTAAGAGAGCATCGTGATCTATACTCGCTACGTGCTGTGTCACAACTGCGGCTGTGATCCGATCTGCATGAATATCTTCCGCTCCGGTTGCCGACCAGTCGATATGTTCTGCCGCCGCAAAATTCGTAAGGGCATCGTGATTCAGAGTACCCTCAAAATCAGAGAAAGCAATCTTATTGGGAGCATCTGTTAAATCGTGAAATGGCACCCAATCTCCGGCGGCAATAGTATCTGTTACTAAATTAAGAATATCCAGATCAAATGTACGATTAGCCGAAATATCGCCGCCACCTGCAATGCCCACACCTGCCGTCAAAGTTACGCCTGTATGAGCAACGTGTTGATCTGCCACATAATTTGTTGCAGCATTATGGTCTACATCAAAATCCATATCATTTGTGGCATCTTGGTATGTGATGGTAATACCAGTGTGCGTTCCTGTTGCATTAGCAACCATCTCCCCGGCAAAATCCTCAACTTCTTCCTGCGTAAGAACAGCACCATCAACATAAGCCTTAATGGATTGCTGAGTAGCCAATGCTGTTTGACTATCAGAAACCATATTATCTTCATTAAGAATGTTAGTAATTGTTCCGCCAGTGGTTGCCCCAATTATTAACCCATCAGCATCAACGATTCCACTCGTAATTAAATTATCATTATCAAGAGAAATCGTACCCGTGCTATCTGATATGACGTTTCCGTTAAAGTTAAGAGTATCAACATCTAAACTTCCGAACGTACCGAGTCCGGTCGTCGTGAAATTGAATGCACCTATATCAACCGATTTAATCGCCCCGGTATATGGAACGAAGTCTGAACCGATACCCTCTAATGCTCGACGTACTCGTGTGGGCATTCCCGGTATACGATCTATTGCAGGCATTAGAGTTGATTCTTTCGTGTTCGGCCGATAACTTCAACTTCGGCCAAAAGGTTCTCGATAGCCCATGCTTTTTCATCTACCACGTTTGATATTTTTATCATAACTGCATTACCGGCAACTCGATTTAAAATCTTAGTACGTCCAGCCGATATAGTTCTGGCATAACGAATTGTCGCGGATTCAATTGCTCCCTGAGCCGTATCCTCTGCATAAGTAGTCAGAACTGCATCATCCGAACTAGCATCTAATATGGCCGTAATACTATTAACTCTTGTATTTTTCAGTGGCCCACCCGCTACAATCGGGGGATAGAGAACATATGAACTTACCGCCGTTCCATCATCATCTTTAACTGCCGAGTCAATTTTACGCAGATAACCGTCGAATCCGCCCAATATCAACGCATTATCATCAGGATCATCTCCATTAAATGCTAGAACCGTTGTCGGTCCCTGAGCATTTGGAAACGCGATCTTCCAGAAACCATCAGTCCGTTCATCCCAATAATAGTGAGTCGTAGCCCCTTCAGTCTTTGGAACCACGAAGATAAACAACCCGCGTCTAATACTATCCCATGCAAGATGAACTATATTTGACACCAGATCAATATTACCAAATGTCGCGTCCATACGATTTCGAGACAGGGGTTCGGGGGCTCCACCAGGAGCCATACGCCAGATCGTTCCTGACCCAAAGAAGTAAAATATACCATTGGGATCAAATGTAAAAGCATCTGGTCCTGAGATTCCAGTTTGATAACTAATATTATCTATCCGACCCCTATCAGCAGGATCGCCCTGTAACAACCACAATGTATGATCCCCACCAATAAACATTAAATCATCAGAGTATGGAGCAAGACAAGTAATAATATCAGGACATTCGCCCGCATCAGTGTTATTACCAGCAACGGCCATCGTCGCTGACACAGTAGCTCCGTAATCCCAATCGAGCGGATCACCGGCTGCTGACATGAACCAATTATGGGGATCGGCTATAAGTCCCGATAGAACTATCCGACCACGATACAGAGCGATGTATCTTGCTCCAGTTGCTCCGGAAACAGGTAAAGTCCCGGCGTCAGGCGTCCATGCCGCAACAGTATTTGTAGAAGCGGTCCACACACTGTAATTGGCATTAATCCCATCACAGAGATAGACTTTACCGAACGCCGATTGTAGTCCTATTCGACCTGTAGTTGTTACAACATTAGCCCCATCTGTTGCCGCCCGCAAAGCCCCCTCAGTAGGACGACCTGTATAAACATCCCCACCCGATACGGCTATAAGCTGATAATCACGAGAGGATTCTGATGTAAGATTATCAAAGGTCCAGTTATCAAGTGTTATAGTGTTGGCGGCTTTATCGTTTTTATACGTATGAAAACCAATGTATAGACCAGGATACGACGATACCGCCCCTCGCTCACAGGAATCAATAAGAGTACCGGCTACATAGAAGCTGATTGTTCCGCCAACTATCCTAATTTTTAATTCTCTAGCAACTGCCCAATAGTCCGGATCGAGCCAATCGTCGGACCCCGGAGTAGCCTCCACCCAACCATCACTCACTCCGGCATAGTTAAGTTTGAAATAATATAGACCGCCATCCTCTTTAAACTGTAAATCCACTAGCATAAAATTAACTAGATTAAAGGGAAACGATGGTACTAGAGATCGAATAATAAATCCAGCATATTCAACACCATCTGTATCTATAGCAAGAGATATATTAGCCTTCACTTCAAAAGTATCTGAAGTAATTTGGGCCGTTTTATGAAACGCACATGCCCAAATAGCACCCGGCGTATTGGCATTATCCGCTTGAATTTTATTGGTTTGAACACGCGGATACGTCCCACTCAAAGCGGCAGTAGGATAAGTAATTAAACATGGATACCAACTCGTATCGTCCAGAACCCCATTTGCCTGAGTAAAAGTATCCGATGTTTGATCGTC
>Ga0307377_10006908_pt1 | contig 11797 bp, 8 predicted proteins | sample TR3MG_FD_202535 | JGI IMG/M metagenome (GOLD analysis project Ga0307377, IMG submission 202535) | Soil microbial communities from Risofladan, Vaasa, Finland - TR-3 | ecosystem: Environmental > Terrestrial > Soil > Coastal area > Acid sulfate soil | place: Finland: Risofladan, Vaasa | collected...
AATAGCATCAAGCAATACATCCGGAGCTTTTGCCTCCGTTACAGATTGATCTGCCGCTGCGAGCTTACTCTCTAATTCATCTAAAGACCCATAATTAAATTCTTCAACTCCTCCAGTTCCTCTTTTGCTGATCATATCTTGAACAGCTTGAGATTCTTTACCTAACCCTAAAGCAATATCATTTAATTCTTTAATTTTACTTTCTATATGCTTTAAATCCCCTTTTTTATATTGAACATGAACTCCTTGGGTTATGGTTTTATTACTCTCTCCTGTGCCTCCTCCAAATCTTGGTTGAGTAGCCGGTTGAGGAAGTTGCTCTGTGCCAGACTCTTCCAATGCTTCAAAATTAGATTTAATATTAACTAAGCTCTGTTTAACAGTCTGTCCTGTAACCATTATTCTTTGTTTAACACCTTGCCCGTAGATCTTTTGATATCTATTCATTAAATCTCGTTCTTCTTTATGACGAGCAACTATTTCTTTTCTTTCTTCTTGTAATCTTTTTACTTCTTCTTCATCTCTTACTTTTTGTGCTTTTTGAATAAGTTTTTGATTCTCTTCTAACTCTTCTTTATTCTCTTTTTGATAATCTTTAAAACGAGTTGACACATCTTCTGAACTAATTCTGCCCTCTCGACTTAAAAGAGTTTTTTCTCTTTTTGTCTCTCTTTCTGCCCTCTCTTGAACTTTAACTTTTGCTGATGCCTCTCTTTGCTTTTCTGCTTCAGATTCAGCAGCAGCCTCAGCCTTAGCTTTATTTTTAGCCCCAGCATTATCTCTCTTTACTTGTTGCTCTAATGCAACTTTCTGTTTTTTAATTGCTATGGCAGCTTGACTACCCTCTTTACCAAGGGTTGCAAGTTGTTTGGTTAATTCATCTATTTCTTTATTTAACTTATCTAATTCTTCTTGACTTCCCTCTAAATCAACTTCCCCCGTTTCTGACAAAGAAGTAACAATTATTTCTTCCATCGATGGAGCTTTTTGTTTCTTTTTCGCATTTGCCCCCGCATCAACAACTGCTTTTTTATTTCTTTCTATTTTTTTCTCTAACTCTTCTATCTCTACATTTAATTTTGCAACTTCATTTTTATTGTTTTTCATCGTTTCTTGAGCTTTCGAATTAAGAGGAAGTCCTGCCTCAGCTAATTTTTTATTATCTTCTATCTGCCTCTCAATAACCTTTTCAAGCTGTGTTTTTTTCTGTTCTTTTACATCTTTTTCCCTAGTTGTCAACACAAATTTAGACATAGCATCTTTTATCTCTTGAGATACTTTTCCTAGTTCCATTTTTTGTTCTATTTCTGTTCCTGCCCCAGATGTCCTTGGCACAAACGCAGCTCCAAGCGGGCTGGCTTGCGGATATGCTACCGGAGGCCCAACTAATCCCTCTAAATTCTTTGGATCAATTATCAAATCAACAACTTCTCTTTGGGCTCTTTCTTGATATCCTTTTTGTAAAATACTTCTCAATGCCTCATCAGACCCTGTTCCAACAAAAGCATCATAATGTTGAGCAGCATCAACTTCCTTCTTTTTATTAGATGCAGAAGCCATTGCTTCTATCTTCTTTTTTTCCAATTCATCTTTCTTTTTTATCATCTCTTTTTGATTCTGTTCTTCTACCATTATCGTAGACAATATTTCTATCTGTTTATGACTAGTTGTCCCAAACTCTCTTTGTTGTTGTTTTTTAATTAATTCTGCAAGTTCATTTATAAGTCTTTTTCCGTCTTCATCAAAAGCTTTTGCTATTTGAGCTTCCTGTCCCTTTGGTATCGGAGCTCCTCCCGCTTCGATACTTCTCTCTTCTTGTAATTTTGCAATAGCTACCAACATCGCTTTATACTTTTCATCATGTCCAGCAGTGGCAACCTGTAAAGCAGTTATTCTTCGAGTATCTGACAAGCTTTCATTTAAACCTTTTAATTCTTTGCTCATTCCATCAACAACACCTTGCAATACTTTTACTTCTACTTCTTTTTCAGGTGCTTCTCCTCCTGCCTCTTTCGTCTTTATAATATCAGATTTAATTCTCTCCATGTCTTCTTTTTTCTTATCTATAACTTCTTGAACAGCATCAATATTATCTGTTATTTTTTTAGCTTTTTTCATCCCCTCAATCTTTTTTCTATCCAATTCAAGTTCTTCTTGTAGAGTTTTAACTTCTTTTTCTTTTCCGTCTTTCTTAAGTTCTTCTAACTTTTTTGTTTTTTCATCTATAAATTTTTGAGACGTATCAATATCTTCTTTTGTTACCTTTTTAGGTAAAACAGTAGGTACTGATGTTTTTGTTTTCTGTGTCTCTTCTTGCTTCTTCTCTTCTTCTTTTTCTTTCTTAGTTGGAGAAGCAACTCCACCTACTGAGGCAGGCATATCTTTCCAGTTTGCTATAATGACAGGAACAGCTTCATTTATCTTGTTCATAACCAGAACAGGATCTCCCTTAGGTTTCTTTCTAGCAGGCGTAGGAATAGATCGTAGACCATCTTCCATAGAAAATCCTACTCCTTCTTTCCCATATGCCCCTTCATTCCCGTATCCTCTAGTTGCTCCTCTTTGCCCGAATTCTTCAATTCCCATACCCCTTTCTACAAAAACTCCCCTAGCGATATCGCTAGTAGCCCCCAATGCATTAGCAGAACCAGAAATCTGATCAACAATATGATCTGTATAAGCAGATAATGCTCTTTGCATTTGACCTCTCAACCCCTGTTCAAAAGATCTTAAATTTGTTGCCCTATTAGCACTTACTCCCCCTAACTGTGCCATAAGCTCATCTCCATAAGAAACAAATGGAGACTCTAAATTTCCAGCATGACTTTGAGAATATCTTTGAGAATAGATATCTCCACGAGTTGTCATTCTCTCAGAATAATTATATCCAATATCTTCTACAAAATCACCAGACCGCTTTGCGACAGCACCACTAAGATTAGAGCGTATAGCCCCTGTTTGCTTCTGCATCTGAGCAAGGTTTTGATTAGCATCCATAACAATTTCTGAAAAACCTCCGAAACCAGCATTCATTGCTGAGATCGCAGAAATCCACCCATCTCTCAAAGCCTTAACCTGTTGAGCCTGAGTTATCTGACGTTGTAAAATTTCATTTTCCAGCTCTAGCCTTTGAGTCTCTAATGCTAGAGTATCTTCTCCCATGTTGTGTGCTATTGCCATAGCTTTTTCATTTGCTGCAATCTTTCTTCTTGTAACTTCAATTGCCTTCTCTTCTGCCATAAATTGCTTGATTCTTAAATCAGCACTTGCCCCGACACCTATAGCAAAATTGTCTGCTAATTGAACCAACAACCCTGACTTTGATGCCATCGCGTCCAGGTACTTTGACTGACCTTCATAGATATCCTTCATCTTTAACAACATCTCTAATCTTTTCTGGGTTGCTTGAACAATTGTAGTTTGTGCTTTAATTATTTCATCTTGAACAGCAGCTATATCTATCGTCGCAACTTCTGCTTTGTCTAGACTCTCATAATAAATTCTCATACCTTCTTCTAAATCTTTTTTATCTAGTTCCGCTTTAACATCTATTGTAGCTCCTTCTCCTTTTATTTTTAAATCTGCCTCTTTTGCTTGAAGATTCTTTATTAAATTTTCGCTAGAAATAACAGATGCATCAAGGAATCTAAGACTTTTTGCTAAATTATTTTCAAGATCATCGGCATTAATATTCCCTGTCATAGACATTTTAGTTATTACGGAATCCAAAAGACCAGACTGTGATTGATATAAACTATTTATAGCTGCTACAACATCTTTTTGTTTCTGTGCCAGTTGTTCCATAACTGAAAGCTGTGAGTTCAAAACAGTAGCTTGTGTTACTAGCTTCTGATACCCTGGGTCTTTCTCTCTATCAGATACAATTTTTTCTTCTAAATCTACTCTTTCTTGTAGGGTTTTTAAAAACTTTTCTGCTTCTGCTCTTTCATCGTCACCATAATCTCCTTGCTTTGCTGCAAATTCTTCTTTTGCTCTTGCCAACGTCTCTTTTGATTTATCTAATGCAAATTTTATTTCTGCGTTTAAATTTTTTGCATTTAAATCGATATTAATATCGGGAATTTTAGAGGTCAATTGAGAAGCGATATCTCTATCCACTTTTTCTCGAGCTTTATCACGATCCTCCTCTGCTTTCTTAGATGCAGCAGCTACTTGCTGGAATGTGCCAGCGACTCCAATTTTTTTAATTTTTTCTATGTTCTCTTTGTTTCCTTCTCTTATCGCATCATTTAATGACCTATCCTTTTCAACATCACTTTTTTCTTTACCTATCATACCCTCAAAGTGTTTTTGGAACTCACCTTTTTCTTTGCCCTTGTCTTTCCCAGTAAGTTTTTCCCAACTCTTGCGAATATTCCCCATCTCTCTTACAAATCCACCAATAGCTCCTGCTGCCCCTCCGATAGCTGCTCCAACTCCAGGAATAGGAATTAAAAGTTGGCCTAGAGCTGCTCCTGTCATTGCTCCACTACCAATTACCGCTGCTGAACCCAATAACCCTGTTGTTCCCGAAGCTTTAGTATTGCCTTTTTTATCGTAATATGCTTCTGCTGCTTTTAATCCAATAGATGCAGCTCCCAATGCAATTCCTGCCCCAAACTTTCTCATTGGGGTTCCAAACATTCTAGGAGATTTACTTCCACCTCCCATAAGAACGTTTCCCCCACCTCCTGTTTGAGTTGGAGTTACAGTAGTAGGACTTGGAGCAAAAGCTCCTGTAACAGTATGACTTGGAGCAAAAGATCCCCCCAACAACGTGGTAGTTGCTCCTCCAGCAAGAAGTGGTGTTGCTCCTCCCCCTCCAGCAGAAAGAGCTGCCGCACCCATTCCTCCGCCCCTCGTAGCTCCTGCTGAAAACAACCCTCTTAAGCCAAGAGATGCTCCTCCTAATGCTCTTGTCCCCAATATTGCCATCATCCCTCTTGATGCCATGAGCCCCGTAAGAATATATCCAACATTCTTAAGAGAGCCAGCGAATGTTTCCGCTCCCTTCGTTATCCCTAATATCATTCTACTTATTTTAAGCAAAGCAGGAAGAATTGCCTCCCCAACAGCTAAACCAACATACTCAAACTGCTTCTTAAGATTTTGAACAGCTTCAATATGTCCTTGCATCTCTTTTTGTCTTTTAGAATCAGCACTACTTAGCTGCTTATTCCCACTTAAATATGAAGAAAGTTGCTTATATTGTGCATCTGATATTTTTCCAATAAAATATAAATTTCTTACTCTATTTTTAAGAGCTTCTTTTTGAGCAGCACTTTCTGCTCCACCTGCCCTAGCAAGATCCAATAGCCCCCTAGACAATGAAGGATATTCTTGAGAAATAGATGATAATGACTCCTGCATCCTTCCCATAGCTTGAGTATTCGCTCCAACAATAGAACGCATCCTCTTCATCACGCTTTCAAAATCTTGAATTGAGATTTCTCTCATGCCAGACTGGAATTGATTAAACATCTTAATCGTTTCTTGTCTAGTTAAAGAATTTGAATCAGCAACCTTGATAAGAGAATTCTCTAAAGTGCTAAGGCCGATTCCAAGACGATTTACATTTGCAGCTGTTTCTAATAAATCTTGACTATAACCTTCTAAGGTTTTTCCTGCAGCAAGAAAACTTGAAGGAAAAACAACCTTTCCCAATGCCCCCGATATTGTTTTTATTCCCTTGCCAAGAGTTGAATATTTCCTTTTTAATCTTTCTACCTCTTTTTCCTCTTTGCTTAAGATACTACTAGCAATATTGCCTTTTTCCTTATAGGTCGCAATAAGATGCTTTAATACCCCATTAACATCTCCATATTTAGCAATAAGATCATCAATCCCACGGCCCATGGATTGCTCATAGCGAAGCATGTTCATCATCAACTGTTGGGCATTCTCAAACCCTTCAGCCTCTAGCCCTAAGACTATATCTGCTTTAAATTGATTTTCATCTATTTTTTCTGCCATAATAGACTTTCTTTAAAAATGTAATTAGAATGATTTTATATAATTAATATTACTATTTTTCTACTTAAATTCCTTTTATTAAAAAAGAGAGGCAATAAACTATTACTGCCTCTCTTATCAACATATTCCATAAAAATAATCAGCTATTAACCAAAAATACCACCAACCTGAGCATCTAGCTGTATCGCGATCACAGTTGCAATTGTAGGATGAAGTTGTTTTATCTCTTTTTCAGTTGGTTTTTCCATTTCTCCCTTTAGATTCCATGTTTTGATCAACGCAATAATCTTATTACATCTTGCTAACACTGGATTAAAACTAATTCCATTAATATCATTAACGCTAAAAATCGAATTATATAATTCCACTGAGTCTCCAAATGATGGTTTCCTAAACACTGCTTCGTAATCCTCTATTGATAGTCCATCTAACTTCTCGCCAAATGATTCTATCAAAGATTCTCTATTAATATCACAAAAGATATCCCCTTTTTCATCTGCAGCTACCGCAAACTTAATAGTAAATTCGTCATTTTCATTAATAAATAAATTTTGCATTTTTATCTCCTATTATACTCTTAATTTTCCTTGTTCTAATTGTTTTTCTACTTCTGGGTTAGTTATATCAATATATTGTTTTCCAGCACCACCTGTCATTCCTAAACTCTTTTTTCTACTACTTCTTTCAATTTCATTATTTCTAGCACTATTGTATGCCGAAAGGACATGAATTACCCCTTTTATACTCTTTGGATCTTGCCTCTCTATTTCATCCGGAAGCCATCCGAATTCTTTTGCCAAAGAAAAAAATGTCAATTCTTTAGGAATAGGACTAGCTGAAATAGGGTGGCCGCTCGCATACTCCCAAGCAGCCAATCTTAGTTTCCCAGTTCGTCCTCAGTATAATCAATCATTTTCTCAAACTTCTCATATAGACTAAAAACAACAGGCCCAGGAAGCTTATCAATAGCTTCTTCTGTGACAGGGACTGGTTTTTCATTCATCGTCAAATTCCATGTCTTTAAACATCTTTTTATAATGGAATCTCTATAAACTACATAATTAAATTGTTTTTCACCAGTTTTAGAATTAATAGTTTGAGAAGACAAACTTGTTACCTCATTTTGCTCTTTCCATGTGAGCATCCTCCATCCAGTCTCCAGTATCTCAATTCCTTTTGCCTTTTCAGCATCTTTTAGCATCTCTTCTGCCTTGCTATTATCAATAATAGAAAGCTTTTTAGACCCCTTAAAAGCAATATATTTGTAATATAGCTTAATTACAATATCAGCAGGACTATCCAATAACGACATAATATTCTCCTATTAAAAATTTTACTATTTATATATCGGAAAAAAATAAAAATTTGATGAATAAAAATGAAAAAGAGGGAAGGGGTAGATAAAAACAATAACAGGCAAAAACCAATATGCTTGACTTTTGCCTGTTGAATTATTTATTAAACATAAGTGAAATTAGCTGTTCCAATGTTTTCAAGCAATGGATCACAAACATTAATACCTGCAGCAGGAAGGGAATGATAATTAACTGTTGATTCAAAAATATCATTTACCAAAGACATTGTTTCGATTTCAAACACGGTATTAGGAAGAACAGTATTAAATGTAGTTTCTGAGCAATCTAATCCTGTTGATGGAGTTACATATCCAAACGACACAGAGCCATCGGCATTACAATTAAGCTGATTGCTAAGAGCTGCTGTTCCTAATAAATTATGTCTTCCCATAAGAACAACTTCTCCTGTTATTTCTCTTTTGCGAGGAGCAATTGCCTGTGGGAACAATTCTGCATTTAATGTGAAAAATCTTTCAACATCGTTATTAATAGTCATGTTAAAACTTCTAACATATTCACCACCAATACTAAAATTATCATTAACAGAATCTAACTGAACTCTCGCATCATTCCACGTTACAACTCTTGTAGTTCCAAAACCACCCGCAGTTCCTGGATCACAAATAAGGTTTGCTGGATCTGTCAAATTAACCGTTTCACGATTTCTTCCTACAATCTCAACTGTACATTGAACGATATCTGACTGAGCTACTGTAAAATTAAAACTATTGACCATGCAGTTTTTATACGTAAACGTAGCAGCATTCGCATCCAAAGTCGTAGCATACTTCACATCTAAGTCAAAATCACTTAAAAGACCATTGGATTTTCGAGTAACAGCATATCGATACATTATCTCAAACAAAGTTTCTGTAGAACCGCTATTAACCTCATAAACAACCGGGAAGTTAACGCTGCCGTCAACCAATTTTGGCCCCAATTGATATGCTGTCCTATCATATCTGCTGTCAACAAGATCTGGTTTTGTAATTTCTTGTGTTACATTAATATCCGCCGATAACGCTCTAAAAACGTAATCTCCATGTGTTGTTTGACCCCCAGAAGCCACATGAGCATCGATTGTGCCCGCTTGAAGTCTTACAAACCCAACATATCCCATAAATGCGGGTGGTTGTCCAAAAGGTATAGCCATTTTATCTCTCCCTTTTTATATAATTATTTTTTGTTATATGTAATTACATACTATAATTACACAGTACTCCAATTTGTTGTGTCATAACCAGCTGACTCGCATAAATTAGCCCATCCCACAGGGCATGCTGCCCAAGTTGGTGTCATGTTAAAATTAATCCATGCATCCATCTTTGCAGCCGCTGTCCCTGATCCCCCAGTGTGACTAATAACAAAATTATTAACTGCTCGAACAGCATCAAGAATAGCCCCTACATTTGTCTCGATTGTTTGGGCAGAAACATATGCCGCATTAAACGGGCTCAACAACGCTAATTCAATTTCTAGAGCAGCATCTGCATTGGCAGAAGGATCTGGATAAGTTGTCGTATCAACATCAACAATTGCATTTAGGGCTACTCTAGAATCTGCGCTGATTGTTGATAAACTTGTGTTAATTGTTGCATATGCATCGGCAATTGCTTTATATAAATCTGTATCTATTTGTGTCATTTCATTCTCCTATAAATCTCTTTTATTAATATTCCAAAAAAATATTATTATTCCTTTTTATTTTATTCTAATTATTTATTACTTATAAATACCATTATTTTTTTATTTTTCCTTCTTCTATTTTTGATATTTTTTTATTTTTCCTCTATTTATTTTAAAATTATCTTAATTTTGGTTCTTGCCTACATAATGACTGAATTTCCTCTTCTTCTGCAAACCAACTTATTTTAGCTGCTTTTAATAGTTCTCCCTTATGAATAGACCCATATTGCATCTCTGAAGGCCAAGAATTGAAAATAAACCTATCTGGTATAATCACAGAAGCTTCATCTTTATCAAAACTAAAAGGCACACAGTCTGCCAATCTAATGCTTTCATTAGCCCCCGAAACATTGTCATCTTCTGTAAAAATATAAGTAATCCAATTCTCATGTGTAGAATAATCATCTTCTATAATTATTCTTCTTGGATAAGAAACATAATCATCCCTATTAGTTAATTCTATATTAACATCTCCAACATTAATATCTGAACCTAAAGTTGTTATATTATAATCAGCCACTAATGGAAAAAGATTCCTTTTCAGCCCTTTTTGAATCTCATCTGCCATGGCACAACAAAAACGATATCCTTTTTCATGAGTAGAAGACTGCACATAAATAGTTAATTCTATCTGATATCTTTCTTTTGTGCTTTCCAGCGTCATCCATTCTGATGTTCTGCTCAATCCATTAACTGTTATTGCTGGAAATCTAGGAATTACATCTGGGTCTCCTACATAAATACCCTGAACAAATTGCTCTTCTATTGTTTTAATCAAAATAGTATCTTCTGCTATTGTCCAATCATTTAGGGTTCCTACTGACAATGTTATTAAATGATTATCCGTATCAACAGCGTCAATAATAAGGCCTGTTTCATAAACGCCAGCAGCCCCTCCTTTTTTAAGCATCACTTGATCTCCCGGAGAAAATCTTCTTGAATCTGCTACGCTTATAACAGTATCCCCTATGCTTAAATTAGATTGTATTCTACTAGCAGTGTTAACCCACTTAAAAACAATTCTTCTAACACTATCTAATATTTCTATCATTGCCATAATTATTTTCCTAGTATCTTGCTTATCTCTCTTCTAGCAAGTTCATCAATAATATCTTGATTTATTATATTAAATTCATCTGGAGGAGTATCTAATTTTTCTTTTTTTAAATACTGTTCTGCCAAATGGTTAACCCATGCTTCTCTGTCATCTTTGCCCAATTTTGACTCAATAATATCTCCATCTTCTCCAATAACTTTACCATTAGCCATTTTTGCTCTTTTTAAAAACCCATTAAAAAACTTTTCTAAATCAGTTTTTTCATTCATTATTTAATTTGCTTTCTACCCTTCTCAATTGTTCCACCTGTTGGCAATGAATATTGATCAACCAAATTGCTGTTGTAAAATCTACGACCTATACGATGGGCTCCATGCAATATAATTGTTCCATTTAACACATCATTTAATCTATCATATGCCAAATTCCTTATTTGCTCTCCATAACCAGAGGTATTAGGAGAACTTTCAGACATAAAATATTTATCATAAATATTTGCAGATGCCAATCTTGCAGAAACAAATCTAAGAGGAGGAGGGTACGAAACTCTCAATAACCTTGTTCCCGAAGAAAAAGAATATTGTATTTCTGAAACTGTAGAAAATGTATCTCCTCCAATTACTTCGTCTATTTCATGTCTTTCTTCATTTGTCCCATCTGTTAATAAAATAATATCTCCTGAAGCTAATGGGCAATATCTCTCAAGAACAATATATGGATTAGAAGGATCAATAGATGAAAATAGTTCTGTTTCAAAATCAACTCTTTCACAGAAAGGAGTTATATATAACTCGCTTAATAAAGAATCTATTTCACTATCCCCTAATTGAATATAATAATTTACATTTTCTGTAGTTACTAGATTCTTATCCAGAACATTGCCGACATTCAATAAGCTTGAAAGAGTTCCTAAGCTATCTGAGGTGCTCGCGGTCGCGCTTGTCAAAGCCTGGGCAATGGTTAATTTTATATCATTCTCAGTGCAATATCCCATAATTTTCTCCTATACATTGATAAATTCTTTTTCTAATAATTCGCAATAATTATCTTCAAAATATTGTTTTATATACTTATATGTTAATTTCTTACTCAAATATTTTACTCCATAAAAAAAGAAGTTATACTTTATATATATAACTTCTTTAAAAACTCTTAAAAACCTTTATTTTTTAAGCAAGCATTTCGTCTATTTTTTTATTCTTTAGTTTTTTCTGCGAAATAATCGCTTGAGTTAATAAGCCCTTAACTACTGAATTTCTTGGATCTTTAGACTGTATAACATCTTTAATTTTAAATGGCAAATCCATATTTTTCACTACAGATTCAACTTTTTCCCTAAACCCTTTAGGCATAGAAGTTCCACCTGCTATAACAATATCTAATGGTGCTTCAAATTCACTCTTAACTTTTGCAAATTTATTAGCAAAATTCTTAAAAACATACTCGATCATATTGGTATAATAAGCATCTAATGCAAAAATTACATCGTCATCATAATCTATGTTATTAAAATCTAACTTTGTTTCTTTAATATTAGTAACTTGTGAAATAGGTTTATCTGTATGCTCTGATACTTTTTTATCAATCCAGTCTCCAGACCTAGCGGCACTCATTCCAAGAACAGGAAGTGCCTTATACGCTAAAACGCAATTAACCTTACCTGCTCCAAACGAAATTCCGATACCACTAAAAGGAGTTTTTGAACCATCTGCTTCAATCATAATAG
>Ga0307377_10006909_pt1 | contig 11796 bp, 8 predicted proteins | sample TR3MG_FD_202535 | JGI IMG/M metagenome (GOLD analysis project Ga0307377, IMG submission 202535) | Soil microbial communities from Risofladan, Vaasa, Finland - TR-3 | ecosystem: Environmental > Terrestrial > Soil > Coastal area > Acid sulfate soil | place: Finland: Risofladan, Vaasa | collected...
GGCGATGATCTAGAGAACTACTACCAGTGTCAGTCCTGCGGCGAACTGATCTCCGAGTCGGATCTGACGGAGAAGTACCTGCTCCGCCACGTCACGATGGAGAGCCTGGAGGCTGAGGGAGTCTCCGTGGCGGACGAGGAGACGCCTTCGGAGGAGATGGAACCTCTGGCGGAGGCCTCGGACGGCGACGGTGAGTCGGACGATGCGGAAGAGACGAGCGCGGAGCCGGCAGAGGAAGCCGACTCCGGCGTGGAACTCGGCACGACCCCGTTGAGCCAGGCGCCGACGACGCTGTTGCTGGAGGAGAGTTCCTGCTCGGACTGCGGCGGGGCATTCGAGCTGATCAAGGTGTGCGCGGGCTGTGGCGAGCGGTCGGCGGCGCACGAGGTCGTGCCGGCTCTGACGGCGATCAAGCACGTGGCCGAGGAGTGCGAGGCCTTGCACCGTCATGTCCGCAACCTGAAGGAAGGCGAGCGAGCACCGGCCGACCTGATCGATCCGTTCACCGGGAACATTATCGTCGGGAGCGGCAAAATCGTGAGGGGCACGCACGCGGCAAAGCTTCGGAAGCTCTCGGCCGAGCTGTGGGACAAGGGCGGCCTGGCGCAGGGGCAGGTATTGGTGCGCTCGGCCCTGTCGTGCGAGCTTACGCAGGGGATCTGCGCTAAGTGCTATGGCCGCGACTTCTCCTCGAATAGCCTCGTAGAGGTGGGCGAGGCGGTCGGCATCATCGCAGCCCAATCCATTGGTGAGCCGGGAACTCAGCTCACGATGCGCACGTTCCACACCGGAGGCGTGGCGGGACAGTATCTGACCGGTGTGGCGCAGGTCAAGGAGAAGAAGAAGGACACTCTGAAGCAGCTCTGGGGAGACGTGAAGGCTGGAATCGTCCGCCTTAACCCGCGGGAAGAGGCAGCACGAACTAAGAAGCGGCGGACGACCCGGAAGAAGAAGTCGGATACGGCACAGAGCAAGCGCCGTGGGCTCAGCCTCGATCCGGATCAGAAGCGGGTCATCCAGCAGCTCGTCCGGGTGATGGAGGAGCAAGTCAAGGGCCTGCTAAGAGTCGTGGAGCTCTTCGAGGCGCGACGTCCCAAAGGTCAGGCGATTGTCTCGGAGGCCGACGGCGTGGTGGCCAGGATCGAGACCCCCGGCGTGAAGTGGGTCATCATCCATTCGGAGCAACCAGTCGATCCGGACCATCCAGAGCGCCTGTACGGCGAAGTTGTGGCCGAGGTCGTCGCGAAGAAGGATGGCGAAGTGCTCGTGGAAGCCGGGCAGGAGCTTACCCCGGCCCTCCTGGCAACGCTGATCCAGAGCAAAGTGCGTTACGTTAAGATCGAGCGCCGCCACCTCGTCCCCTATCGAGGCCTGCTGCCGGTCAGAGAGGGCGATGTCGTGAGAGCCGGCGATGCCCTCACCGAAGGCCCTCTGGATCCCCAGAAAGTGCTCCAGATGCAGGGCGTTCGTGCGGCGCAAGACTACCTGGTGAGAGAGATCCAGGCCGTCTACCGATCGCACGGCGTCGATATCAACGACAAGCACATCGAGGTGATCGTACGGCAGATGCTGCGCAAGCGCCGGATAATCGATCCGGGAGACACGGCGCTGCTGCCGGGCAAGATCTACGACCGATTCCACTTCGATCAGGTGAACCACGAGATCCGCGAGCGCAATGGGCAGGAGGCCACTGGTGAGTGGGTCATGCTCGGTATCACCGAGGCCTCACTTGCGACAGACAGCTGGCTCTCTGCCGCTTCCTTCCAGAAGACGACCAAGGTCCTGACCGAAGCTGCCATCCAGGGCAAGGTCGACAATCTGGTCGGGCTCAAGGAGAACGTCATCATAGGCCGCCTGATCCCGGCCGGAACGGGCATGATGTCGTACCGGAATCTGCGGGTCCAAGGGCCTCCGGGAGAGGCCGCTATGTACGCCGCTCCCGACCGCGAGGCCGAGCTGCTTCGGTCGGCCTTCGGCGATGCCGACTTCGCCGGGCCCGAGGAGGAGCTTATCAGAGACCTGGCGGATGTGCGACCGCCCGCCGAAGGGGAGGAGTCCGCAAGCGAAGACGAGGCAGCGATCTAGCTCCCTCGGTCAGCAGGACGGATACAGGGCTCCCGCATGCTCATGCGGGAGCCCTTTGTGCATGAGTCGGGCGCTCGTGCTGTCCTCGTTTACCGTCTTTCCCCCGGACCGCGGCAAGGCTGACTCGGCGTCCGCTGGACGTCACCGGAAGGAGCACGGGGCTCTCGCGTGGGCCTGTGCTTCGGCCGGCGTGTCGCCGGCTTAGCTCGGTTTGCGCAGGGCGAGTCGGGCTTCTTCGAGTCGCTGCAGCGCAATTTGCGCGGCATCAGCTTCCACCAGACGGCGCCCGTAGCGAGCGAGGACGAACATCTCCGTAAGAGATCGAATTGGCGCCAAGCTGGCGAGCGGCAGCGGCCTGACCCGACCCGACGTTCGCGCCGAACCGGACTCCAGTGCGCGCAGATACTCGAGCGGCGTCTGAGCTGGAGGCCGGGGCCGGCCTGTTCTTCCGAGGATATGACTCAGGCGGGCATAGGCGCGCAGCACAATCGCGGCGGGATCACTGCCCTCGTGGGAGAGCAGCCTTCTGCCGGCGCGGGCGCGCTGGAGCAGCATGACGACGAGGACAAGTGCGGCACCGCACGCCACCACGAGGGCGACGGCGAGGACTGGGCGATCTTGGGAGAAGAAGCGAAGCGACAGAAAGGTCCTTTGCAGCGGCGGGACAGGCGGCGCATCGCCGGCTGGCGCGGGGTCGATGCTGACCCAACCATAAGGGGACACGTAAGCCTCCACCCAGGCGTGGGCGTCTGTCTCCCGCAGCACGTACCGACCGCTTTCCGGGTCGTACCGGCCACCCGCGTATCCAGTCACAAACCGGGTAGGGATCCCGACGCCACGGCCCATGATCGCCAGTGCGGTGGCGAAGAGGTCGCAGTAGCCGCGTCGGGACTGGAACAGGAAATACTCAGCGGCGTCTTCGCCGAAGGGCACGGCGGGAGGATTCAACGTGTAGGCGTAATTCTGCTGGAGATAGGTGACAAGCGCCGCGAGCTTGTCGGTCGGGGTGGAAGCGTTCGCGGCGACACGCCGCGCCAGGTCGGCCGCGCGCCGCGCGCTGAGCGGAATCCGCAGGTAAGACTCATCCAGCTCATCCAAGGCGCTCGGCGCCTGGGCGCCAGCCTGACGCGAGGACATTGGGTCGGCCCCGAGAGGATAGGACACGATCTGATAGCGCGCCCCTGCGGACAGTGCACTGCCGGGGGCGAAGATGCAGCCGAACTTATCGACGTACACTCCTTGGGGGAGCGACCGGGAAACCGCCCCAGGCAGAATCGCCTGCTGAATCTGCCCGGGGCTGTACAGTACCATCTGGAGGTCGGTCTCGGCCCGCACGGTGTGGGCCAGCAGACTCTCTTCCGAGGGGGCCGGGAAGAACTCCTGCACAGCCAGGGTGCCGTCTCTCACGGGAAGCGGCAGGGGGGAGTCGTCTGACGATCGCCAAGCGGTGCCGAGATACTGGTCGTATACCTCCCCCCGCCAGAACCCCGAAGGCGTGCCCTCAAAGCTGAACACGGGCCGTTCCACGGGCGCAATCGGTCCTCTGCCAACCGAGTAGCTTCGGCCCAGCTCGGTCGGGCGCCGGTCGCGCATGATGTTGCCCAGACCACGCCCGCCGAAGTCCATCATAGCCAGGTGCCAGTAGTACTGGGTGCCATAGGCACGCGCGGGGAAGTGGATCGCCGCCCCGACGAGCAGGATCGTCGCGATCAGGAGACCGATCGTGAGCCAGTGCCGGTAGCGCCAACGTGCTGTCGCCCGAGGCGACTCCGCGGATCTCCAGTTGGCCGGCACACCAGACAGCATCATCGCTTGCCCGACGCTGATGAGCGCGCTTGGCAGGAATATGAGGAAGCCGCCGAAGGCCACTGCCTCTGTGCCGCGTCCGCCTGCGAGGCCGAAGAGCGCGAGTCCCGGAACGAGGGAGAAGGGAAGCATCTCGCGGATGAACAGGAGGAACGAGAAACCGACCAGCGCCACCGACATCCGGAGCGCCAGGTGGAGCCCGATGTCCGCCTGCGCCACGTAGAGCCGGCCGACTTCGGTGGTTGTCTCCCAACTGATAAGGGCCTGCAGAGAGCCGGCCGACAGCAGGCCGATCAGCAGCCCCAGCAGGAGTCTCCTCCTCCGGCGCCATAAGCGGGTGTGCCAGCTCACCCAGACGCCCAAACTGACCAACCCGGCGCCCACAAACCCGACGCGGGCGCTGCCGCTCGCCCACCCGGCAGCCAGCATGGCGGAGGCGAGCGCCACGGCGGTGGCGACGTACAGCACGGCCTCGTCAGCCGCGATCCCCTGTCTACGCGTAGCCAGCGATGACACGGGCCAAAGCCTCCTGCAGATCGGCGCCGCGGGCGATCCCGATCACGTCCGCTCCCGCCGCTTCGAGTTCGCTCATGGCGTGCGTCGGATGGGGAGCACTCAGGTCGAAGCTGTGAGCGTCCAGGACGATGGTCGAGAGGTGCAGCTGCCTCCTTCGGAGCCCGCCCACGACAGAGGGCAGAGCGCCGTCGGGAGCAGCCGTAATCAGGACGACATTCGCGTTCAGATCCAGATGGCTGGCGGCCCACTGGAGCACTGCCGATGCCGGCATGGCGCCATCTGCCTTCACCCTGGCGAGCACCTCGAGGACTTCGTATTCGCGGTGGAGCTGCTCGACGGCAACCCAGAGAGGCCCATCGGCGGGAGCCACGGCCAGGAAGCCCACTCCTTCGCTGGCGAGGGCGAGATGAATGATGGAGGCGGCCGCGCGCACGCCGACCTCGAGCGAGGACTCGACACCTGCGCCGAACTCGGTTCCAGCCATGGTATCGAGGACGACCGCCACATTCCCCGAGGCGCCCCGGTCGAACTCGATGACGGTGAGCTTTCCGTGACGGGCGGTGGTCGGCCAGTGAATGCGCCGGAGATCGTCGCCCGGAGTGTAGTCCCGAATGCCATAGAAGTCGAGCCCCGACTCGGAGCCCCGGGTGCGCTCCCCGGTGGACATGCCTCGAAGCTCCATCCCGGACTGCGCGAGGCTGCCGTTGAGGTCGAGCGGCTTTGGGTAGACAACCGCTTCCCCCTGGGCTTCGACGGGGACGAATCGCTGAAAGATCCCGAAAGGATCGGAGGCGGAGGCATCCACAGGGCTCCAGGTGTAAACACCCCGCTTGCGGGCGCGAGCGGTATAGGTGAGAACGACGCTCTCGCCGGGCCATAGAGTCGGGATCATGAAGTCACGTTCCTCGTCGGCCTCCATGAACTGCGGGAGGGCCTCATTGACATCCACGAGGAAGCGCGGAAAGCGCCCGCCATTGGTGACCTCGAGCTGCACCCTCAGCGGGTCGTTCTCAAAGACGCGGTCCGAGCACGTGCGACGAACTCTCAGGGCGCGGGCCGAGAGCCGCGAGCTGGCATAGCTGACCAGAATCACGGCCGTAAGAGCCGAGAACATGAAGTACTCCGGGGCGGCATTGTGGGTGAGGGCCAACATCGCCATGCCGCCCGCGGCACTGAGAATCGTAAGGAACTGAAGCGTCATCTCTCAGGAAAGCGCCTCCCTCCCGGCTGCGCGGAGTCGCTGCGGAATGCGATCGAGCCTCGCCAGGTCCTCCAGGCTCTCACGCTCCACGATGACTTCGGCGCGGCCGTCCGACACGAGGACGGCCGCCGGCCTCGACAGCCGGTTGTAGTTGCTCGCCATCGAATAGTTGTACGCGCCGGTCGTCTGCACGGCGAGGATGTCTCCGGGCTCCGGCTCAGGGACCTCAAGATCGACTATCAGCGTATCCGTCTCGCAGTGCTTCCCAGAGACAGTAACCTTCGTGACCGGATCCAAATGCGCCTTGTTCGCAATCAGAGCGGAGTAGCGCGCGCCGTACAATGCCGGGCGCGGATTGTCGGACATTCCACCATCGACCGCAACGTAGGTGCGTACACCTGGAATCGTCTTCACGACACCGATCGTATAGAGCGTGGTCCCGGCCTCTCCGATCAGGCTGCGTCCCGGCTCGAGTATTAGACGCGGCAGAGGCATCTTCTGTCTGTCGCACGCAGCCTTCACCGCGTTCGCAACCGTCTCCGCGTACTCGTCGAGCGACGGAGGTGCGTCGCCCGGCAGATACCGTACGCCCAGGCCGCCCCCGAGGTCCAGATCCTCGACGGTGAACCCAACCTCGGCACGCAGTTGAGCGGCGAAGTCAACCATCATCTGGGCCGCCTCGGCAAAGGGGTGAAGATCGAAGATCTGGGAGCCGATGTGGCAGTTGATGCCGCGCAGGCGGAGATTCGGGGCCCTGAGCGCCGCCGCGACCGCCTCCTTCGCGTCGCCATTGGCGATGGCCAGGCCGAACTTCGTGTCCACCTTGCCGGTCTGGATATGGGTATGTGTGTCGGCATCCACGCCCGGGGCGACGCGGATGAGGATGTCCACAGTCGCCTCGCGAGCGGCCGCAATGCGCTGGACGGCGTCGATCTCCTCCAGGTAGTCGATGCCGATCCGCCCCACCTTCGCGGCGACGGCCATCTCCATCTCCTGCGGGGACTTGTTATTGCCGTGCATCACGATGCTGGCGGGCGCAACGCCGGCACTGAGGGCGGTGTACAGCTCGCCCCCTGAGGACACGTCCACGCCCAAGCCCTCCTGCTCCACGACGCGGCAGATGGCCATGGTCGTGAAGACCTTGCTGGAGAAGGAAATATGGGTGTTGGGATAGCGCGCTTCGAAAGCCCTGCGATAGCCGCGGCACGTCTCGCGCAGGGCCTGTTCGTCGACGACGTACAGCGGCGTCCCGTAATCGCGCGCGAGGTCCACCGCACTGCACCCCCCGATTTCGACGATGCCATCGTCGTTGATCCGCTGTGTTCCCAGAAGCATGCTCTCTCTCCAGTCTGCCGACCGCGTGGGGGGCAGCACAGATAACTGAAGACGCCAGACTCTCTTTGGGGTCTGGCGTCGTGGTTCTCGTCCTTGTTCTCGGCTTGTCGTCAGCCGGTCGCGGACACACGAGCGCCAGAGAGGCGCTTAGCCTTGGTCGTCATGCTATACATGGAGACTGAGGCATTCATGGTCTGATAGCGTCCAGCCGGAAGAAAGCATATCGGAATCGAGGAGCGACGTCAACCGGCGGGATGCGCGCCGTCGCGGATCATCGAGTGGGCGACGAGCCCGGAAGGATGCGGGAGGGCTGGAGAACTCCGCTCTCGGCTGCCAGGGAACGGAAAGGAGCGCTATGCCGATGGGCAGACTCGCCGGCTTGGCGAGGGGGCCCGCTCGGATGCGCGCCCCGGACGTTGACAGCGCCCGCGGCGACGGGTATGATAACAGTCTGGGGAGGGCAGGGAAACTCCTCGGGGAGCCGACAAATGAAGCAGGACATTCATCCGAAATACACGCCGTCGCAGGTCACGTGCGCCTGCGGGAATACCTTCGTGACTCGGGCGACGACGCCGGAGATACGCGTCGATATCTGCTCGAACTGCCACCCATTCTTCACAGGGCGACAGAAGCTCGTCGATACCGAGAGGCGGGTAGAGCGGTTCCAGCAGCGCTACGCGCGCTATCGGCAGCAAGAGAAGGCTCGCCAGGAGAAGTCCGGCAAGGCCAGCTAGGGGGCTGCCTTGTCCGAAGGTCACTTCTCCTACGGCGGGCAGGCTGTCATCGAGGGGGTCATGATTCGGGGTCGCAAAGGTTACGCCACGGCCTTTCGCCTCGGCGACGGCGGAGTCCAGGTAGACAAGCACGCCTGGGACCCTCTAACCAATCGGCATCCGCTGCTGCGCCTTCCCATCATCCGGGGCACTCCGGCCTTGATCGACGCGCTCCTCATCGGATATCGCTCGTTGATGGCGTCGGCCGACGTCGCCGCCCGGGAGGATGGCATTGAGCCGCCGAGCCCGATTCATTACGCTCTGTCCATCGCCGGGGCGCTGGCCATCGTCATCTTCGGCTTCGTGCTGGCGCCCAGCGCCGTGATCACCCGACTCGACATCAACCCCTTCGTGCTCAATGTGCTCGAAGGCATCGTCCGCATGGTCTTCTTCGTTCTCTTCATCCTGCTGGCATCCCGCATGCCGGACATGCGACGGGTCTTCCAGTACCACGGCGCCGAACACAAGGTCATCAACGCCTTCGAGGCGAGCGGGCGATACAGTCAGGAAGACGCGGACGAGCAGCGCACGCTTCACCAGCGGTGTGGCACGAGCTTCATCTTCACCGTCCTCTTCGTGGGCATATTCGTCCACGCCCTGTTCGGGTGGCCGACGATCTGGCTCCGCCTGCTCTCCCGCATCGTCGTCCTGCCGATCATCGCCGGCCTCTCCTACGAGATCATCAAGATGGCCGGGGCACACAAGTCATCCCGGCTGCTGGGGACCCTCGTAGCGCCCGGAATGTGGCTCCAGAGGATAACCACGCGCGAGCCGACGCCCGACCAGGTGGACGTCGCCATTCGCGCGCTCGACGGTGCGCTGGAACTGGACGCAGCACCCGCGGACGCATGAGAGACCTATGAACGCTGACATGGGTGACAAGCTGGCCGAAATGGCGCGCCACTACGACGAGCTGGGTGCCCAGTTGGGCCTCCCAGAGGTCGTGAGCGACCCCGCGCGCATCCGCGACATCGGCAAGCGGCGCGCCCGCCTGGAACCCGCCGTCGAGAGCTTCCGCGAGCTTCAGAAACTCGAGGGCGACAGCGAGGAGGCGAGAGCCCTGCTCGCCGAGGACAAGGACGCCGAGCTGGAGCAGGAGCTCTCCCTGATGGAGAAGCGACGAGAGGAGCTCATCTCCATCCTCGAGGAAGAGCTTGCCCCCCGTGACCCGGACGACGACCGGGACGTCATCATCGAGATCCGCGCCGGCACCGGCGGCGAGGAGGCGGCGCTCTTCGCCGGCACCCTCCTGCGATTGTACATGCGCTACGCCGAGCAGGTCGGCTGGAAGATCGAGATGCTCAACCAGAACCCGGGAGACCACGGCGGCCAGAAAGAGGTCGCCCTCTCCATCAAGGGACGCCGCGTCTACGGCCGCCTCAAGTTCGAGAGCGGCGTCCACCGCGTCCAGCGCGTTCCGACGACGGAGTCATCCGGGCGCATCCACACGTCGGCCGCAACGATCGCCGTCTTGCCGGAAGTCGAGGATGTCGAGGTTGAGATCGATCCAGCCGACCTCGATATCGATACATTCGTCGCCTCCGGCCCCGGCGGTCAGCACATGCAGAAGAACGAGACCGCCGTCCGGATCACCCACAACCCCAGCGGCCTCGTCGTCGTCTGCCAGGACGAGCGCTCTCAGCGCCAGAACAAGGAGAAGGCGATGCGCTTCCTCCGAGCCCGGCTCTACGAGATCGCCAAGGCCGAGCAGGACGCGGAGATCGCCGCCAACCGCCGCAGCCAGGTGGGCTCCGGTGACCGAAGCGAGAAGATCCGCACTTACAATTTCCCCCAGAGCCGCGTCACCGACCACCGCATCGGCCGGAGCTGGCACAACCTCCCGGCGATCCTTGACGGCGAGATCGGGCCCATTCTCGACGCCCTCATGGAGCACGACCAACTCCAGCGCATGAGCCAGTCGGCCGCCCGCGCCGGCCGGTAACCGCGCCATGCCGGAGCCGCATCCATCCATGCCTACGGATTCTCTTGCATTACGGTTACGACCGTAATGCAAGAGAATCTGCTGTGTAAGCCTCACGCCGTGCGCTGTAGAGTTTCCTGCATTATGGGTGCTCCTAACCATAATGCAGGAAACTCTATAGAAGCTGTTTCATAGCCTCCGTCTGGGGCTGTGAAACAGCAGCATAAGCCGCCTGGCTCCGGCAGGCGCATTTCCAGCGTCTCTGGCGGACAGCCAGGCCAGTGAGGGTTATGAAATGCGCTCTACCGTCGCAGCGACAATCGCCGACATCGCTCGCGATCTCTCGCAAGCCGGCATCGAGCGCGCCCGAGTCGAAGCAGAGATCATCGTGCGCGCCGCCGCCGGCCTTACGAGGGAACACATCATCCTTCACCCCGAGACCCCCCTCTCCGCCGAACAGGCGGCACTGACGGAATCCCTCGTCTCCCGCCGCGCCGCCCGCGAGCCCCTTCCCTATGTCCTCGGGGAGGCGGAATTCTACTCGCTGTCGTTTCACGTTTCGCCCAGTGCCATCGTTCCTCGCCCCGAAACCGAGATACTGGCAGAGGCAGCCGTCGCGCGGGCGCGCCAGACGCATGCCACCACTGCCGCGGACATTGGCACCGGATGCGGCTGCCTCGCCGTCGTGCTGGCCCGGGAACTCCCCGATGCGCGCCTCCTCGCCGTCGACATCTCCCTCGACGCCCTCCTCCTCGCCCGCCGGAACATCCAGCTCCATCGCGTTGACGACCGCGTTCTGCCCCTCTGCTCCGATCTGCTCTCCGCGGTGCGTCGCCCCCTGGACTTCGTCGTGGCCAATCTTCCCTACATTCCGACCCCGGACTTCGACCATCTCCAACCGGAAGTGCGCGACTTCGAGCCGAGGCTCGCGCTGAACGGCGGCGATGACGGGCTGGGTATCATTCGCCGACTGTGCGTTCAGCTTACGACCCATTTGAGCGATGGTGGGTTCGCCGCGCTCGAAGTGGGCGCAGGTCAGGCCCGCGCGGCGGCGAAGCTCCTGGAGCAAGCCGGGCTGCGCGACATCGAAATCCTCTTCGACTACGGGGGCATCGAGCGCGTCGTCATCGCCTGGCGTCGGGGGTGACGGACCATGAAGACAGTCGAAACCGAAGTCGTCCAGGTGGACCCGCAGGAGCCGGACCCGGAGATCGTTCGCCGCGCGGCCGGCGTCATCGAGGCCGGCGGCCTCGTCGTCTTGCCGACAGACACCGTCTACGGCCTCGTCTGCGATCCTCGCCTGCCAGAGGCTGTAGACCGCATCTACCAGGTCAAGGGACGGCGGCGCGATCTCCCTCTCGCCCTCCTCCTCCATGATATGTCCCAGGCAAATGCCTACGTCGAGGACCTCCCCGAGGTCGCAGTCCGCGCCATGCAGCAGTTCTGGCCGGGCCCGCTCACGGTCGTCCTGAGTGACCGAAGCGAGGCCACCGCCGCCGTCCGCGCGAAGAAAGCCTCGGTGGGGCTGAGGCTCCCCGCTCACGTGGTTCCCCGGCTGGTCGCCGGCAGCCTCGGCGTCGCCCTCGCCAGCACCAGCGCCAACCGAAGTAACCAGCCCGCCGCTATCACCGCCGAACAGGCCCTCGACCACCTCCAGGGCCTTGTCCAGATGGTCCTCGACGGGGGAACCGCCCCCCTCGGTCAGGAATCAACCGTCCTCAGCTTCCTCGGCAGACAGCCGGAGGTCTTGCGCGCCGGCGCCATATCCATGCAGAGATTGCAGGAGGTGCTCGGGGACGTGAGGGCAAAATGAACTGCGACCACAGGAAAAAGAAAGGGATCGCCAGCGATGGACACCATTGAGACAATCATGAACCGGCGCAGCGTGCGTAAGTTCCAGTCCAAACCAGTGAGCGACGAAGACTTGAAGACGATCATCGAGGCGGGTCGGCAAGCGCCCTCCGCCGCGAATCGCCAGCCCTGGCACTTCGTCGTGGTCAAGAACGAGGACCAGAGAGAGAAGCTGGCCGAGGCCTGCTCCGGCCAAACCTGGCTCGCCGGCGCCGCCGTCATCATTGCCGGCGTTGGGAAGCCCGCCGTCAACGAGAAGTGGTACCCGGTCGACGTTGCGATCGCCATGCAGAACATGATCCTGGCCG
>Ga0307377_10006912_pt1 | contig 11794 bp, 18 predicted proteins | sample TR3MG_FD_202535 | JGI IMG/M metagenome (GOLD analysis project Ga0307377, IMG submission 202535) | Soil microbial communities from Risofladan, Vaasa, Finland - TR-3 | ecosystem: Environmental > Terrestrial > Soil > Coastal area > Acid sulfate soil | place: Finland: Risofladan, Vaasa | collected...
CGTGATCGAGGCATATGCCTCGACCCACAACATTGCGCCGTAACCTCCCGATTTGTAGCGACACTCAACGGTGCCGCGGACCCCTACCGCGATAGCGGTTTAGTCCGTTGGCCGATGCCTGCCCGTCGCCCGCCCGTCGCCCCGGAGTCGCGCCAGCAGCGTACCGATCCGAAGGCGTCCCCGGAGGGTAGGGCTCATGAGCCCAAGATTGCGGATTCGAAGAGCGCCCGGGCTGGCCGGTTTCAGAGCATTTCGGGTGGCCGGTTTGGGAGCATTCCAGGTGGCCGGTTTGAGAGTGGAATCGGTGGCGGGTTTGATCGGAATACGCACAGTTCACGCAATCGCGGTTCTAGGGGCGACCGCGTGGCTTTTCGAAGCTCAGAACCGTACCCGTCCGGCCCTCCAAAGAAGCGACAGCCTGGACATCGAGTGAAGCGTCTCGGCGTTTCAAGACGAGTTCAAGCACATCGGCTTTGGGCAAGCTCAGGAATCCGAACGGCAGACCCAGCAGGCTCTCTACATCACGAGGAGAGAGCCCAAAGAGCGATGAAAGTGCGTCCGCTGTGACAACCCCTTCTTGTTCAAGAAGATCGACTGTACGTCGTAGCAATCGAGGCGTTTCTGGCTCTCGGTCACTATCGTTCGGCTCTTGTTTGTTGCCCCATTTAGCAGACCGAAGCTTGATCAGCCTGAGGTAGTCACTGTCCCCAATCATGCCCAAGGCCACCAAGCGCATGATCATTGCCCCAACAGAGACCCCCCACCTTTTCTTCAAGAAAAGCAGGCCTTGAAGGGTAACTGGCGAGGCGACTTCAGCGCTAAATCCTCTGCTCGGAAGCAGGAAGGCACCCGCAAAACGATGTGCTTGAGACTCCATCAGCTTGTGAGCAGCCGCATCAGCTGGAGCTTCTATGTTCCTATGCAGTACAAGGTGTCCAAGCTCGTGGGCAGCATCAAACCTGCTTCTATAGGCGTTCCCTTTGTCTGCACACAGCAGTACCAGCGGCCGGCCGGTTCTATTCCAAGAGGAAAGGCCCTCGATGCGAGGCGTGCCGGTCTCTTCTCTGGCGACGATGACACCGGCATTTTCAAGGAGCAGCAAAACGTCGGCTACTGGCCCGTCTTTCAAACCCCAAAGTGACCGGCAGGCCTCAGCGGCCTGTTCAATGTCGGCATCCGTGATTTCATTCAGCCTCGAAGCTGAAATGCTAGGAACATTGACGATCGGATAGTCAACATACTGCTCCAGCTGCTGTGCTACCTCATCAAGCCAATGCAGTCTGGCGCCAAGAAGAGCTCGGTCCGCCTTCATCTGAGCAATACTGCCCCTGAAATAAGGCCTAGCTGGACCTTGGTACAGTGGTCGAGTTAGCCATTCAGGGCTAACCCGTAGCTCAGCTGCAAGCTTCTCCAGCATGTCCCCGCTGGGAAATTGTGCCTTATTGCGCCACCGACTGATGGTCGTAGAGGCAGTACCTATCCTGGCAGCCAATTCGACTGCAGAAAAACCGCGAGCGGCTAGAGCTTGCTCTAGCCGCTCTGGCTCAAAATTTTCAATCGAACGTGTCATGACTGATCGGACTGCTCATTTCGTTTGACGCCTGCTTTCAGAACCGGGCTTGCCCGATCAGCAACGTCTTGGGACTGTTGGTAGCGGGCCATGAAGATGCTTAGATGCTCTACAAAGACCGGATTGCGAAGATCCATGTTGTCGTCCGGCACCGCTAAATAAACTCCGGCAGGGCTTGATTCCGTACCGTCACCCTCTGTGACAAGGAACACGGTGATCGCCTGTACATCGGATGTCGGGGGGTCCAACCAATCTAGCTGCACGAGTGCGGCAACATCTCGATTCGGCTCACACAATTTCAGCTTCGCCTTGCTGCGCCGCGAGTTGTCCCACTTGCCATGATTCATATGGACCCTGGCAACCGAGGCTATCCCTACGCTTCCAACCAAGATCGCATTGCCCCGGAGCGGATTGCGCTTGATACCGCACTCATCAAGCGCATGCATCAACGCCTCGTTCAAAGCAAAGTGTCGGTTGTGCCCAACGACGGAGGCCCTATGTCCAGAATCGGAACCCTTACCGATCAGGATGGCCTTCTCTAAGGCTGCAGGGTAAAAGTGCTCAAAGCTGAGCAGTAGCTCTCGCGGGATAGATTCCGACAAGATTTTTCCAATCTTTTCTTTACCTTCCACCGGTATATCCTGAACAAGTTGTCTTGATGACGAATATACATGATAAATCTTGTCGTGTGTGTCATCTGGTGTTGGCTGCGTGAGGCTGCCGACTTGGAGCACAGAGCCAGCGAGTTACTGATGTCAGCATCATGAAGCGACGCGCACATGCCACACAACGCAGCCACCAGGTACGAACGGCACTGCTTGAACAGGCGGTCCGTGCAGACAAATTCTCACGAGCTGTAATTCTTCAGCACCAACCATCATGTTGAAGGCTTGGTGCATGCGGCGTCGGCCAGAAGCGGACGGAGATCGCGATTTGATCCGAGCTGGATACTCTGGGCGGAAAACCATACCCCAACAGATTTGGGGTGAATCCATCGTGGCTGGTCGCACCGGTTGCTGAATGCGGATGCCAGCCCGGATCGAACTCACTCGAAGATTCTTGGTGGCAGCGGAACGCGAAGCGCTTCGCGATAGTCACATTGTTGAGCATTTGAGTATTTACTCACATGAGTATTTGAGTATAAACTCAAATCATACAAGCCAACAGGGAGAACCGCATGCACGTTGTGGCCGTACTCAATCAGAAGGGGGGCGCCGGTAAGACAACCATTGCCACGCACCTGGCTAGGGCGTGGCAGCTCGCCGGCAAAGAGGTGTTGCTAGTCGATTCCGATCCGCAGGGCAGCGCCCGTGATTGGGCGGCAGTTCGGGAGAATCATCCGGTGCCGGTGGTGGGCATCGACCGACCGACCATCGACCGCGACCTGAAATCCATCGCCAAGAAAGACATTGTGGTGATCGACGGCGCGCCGCAAGCAGCCGATCTCGCCGTGTCAGCGATCAAGGCCGCCACATTCATCCTGATTCCGGTGCAGCCAAGCCCCTACGACATTTGGGCCACGTCCGACCTGGTGGACCTGGTCAAGCAACGCATCGAGATTACAGACGGCCGACTCAAGGCGGCTTTCGTGGTGTCCCGTGCGATCAAGGGCACGCGGATCGGCAACGAGACTACCGAGGCGTTGATCGGCTACGGGCTACCGATTCTCGACGCCCGCATCACCCAGCGAGTGAGTTATCCCGGAACAGCTGCCAGCGGAACGACAGTACTGGACGAGGAGCCGACCGGCGACGCCGCGCGTGAGGTCCGGGCGCTGATGAAAGAAATAGACGGTCTATTAAGTTAAGTAAATGAGGAAACACTCAAATGAGTAAATTAGCACTCAAGGCAGGACGCCCCAGCGAGAGGGGCGGGGTGGCGAAGGCGACCATGCTGGCTGACTTGGTGGGAAAACCCACGAAGCCGATACGGATCAACTTCGACCTAGACCGGGAGCAACACATGCGCCTCAAGCTGCTGGCCATCAAGAAGGGTAGGAGCGTGACGGACATTCTCCGCGAGCTGGTGGCGAGCGAATTGGACGTAAACCAGGGGCTCTAGATCCCAGCCGCGTCACTCAGTTGAGTATTTACTTAAATACTCAACTACTCATCAGGCGGCGCGTGGCGGCTCTTGGCGTGCTTCTGGATGTGGACTCGCCTGTCCGCAGGGCTAGGCGTTGCCCTGCCTGTCAGCGCCCGGACGCAAGGCAATGCGCACAACAGCAGGCGCGAGGCGGTGCACCTGGTGCGCCGCCGCTGGCGGCCACCAGCCACCAGCTTTGAGGCGGGCCACAAGGTCAGGCGTGAGCCGGGCCGCAGCCTCAGCCGATGGCTTCCACCAATCAAGCCAGATGCGAAGATCGCCGGCCGGCGTGCCGGCCGGCGGCGGCTCGATGCCGAGAAGGGCAGCGGTCTGGGCGACCGCTGCCGCAAGGGTTTCAGACGTATGCATGCCCATGGCCCGACTCAAGCTCGGTTTCAATCTGGGCCAATTCCAGCACCTCACGGGCCGCAAGGTGGTTCAGATATCCGAGCTGCGCCTCCAGGGCGGCCGATTCAAGCTGCTGCTGCTCTCGCAGCCGAGTCAGGAACCAGACTAGGCCGCGGCTTTCGAGCGCCTGCAGGGCGCCCGGTGAATTTGCGGCCCAGCGTTCGAGGATCTTCCAGCCGCGCAGCGTGAAAGGCGCTTTGCAGACCTCGGTCATGGTCTCAGGATCGAGCAGCGAACGGGCTTTGGTCAGATCAGGATTCGTCATGGGATAGGAATCAGGACAGACATGGTCACGGTTTAGTCTCCAAGAATGGTCCGGATTGTCATTTGGCGCCAGCAAGCAGCTGTTCGATCCTCGCCGTATTCCCGGGTTGCAGCCCTTCCTGATCGTCGGTCTGTTGGTTGATTTCTGCGTTGAGCTCGGCGATGCGTGCCAGATTGGGTTGTGCCTGCCCCCTCTCTTTTGCGTGCAGGCACGACAAGTGCGCGATGCGCATACCTATGACACTGATGGCTGCTTCGAAGCGTGCTGCTTGGTGACTCTTCACGAGGTTCACTCCTTTGGTGTTCTCCAGAAGCATGCTCGCCGACTTTCTCAGCGCGTGAGAACCCATGCTTCACAGAAGCTTCTTTTCGCACTTCTCCGCGCCCTGTCGCCCCGCAGCATGTCGATCGCTCTTTCTTGTGCATTCGTTGCGTGCTTGCATGGCGCTCTCAACGGCACTTCTTATGGCATTCGATCGGGCACTTCTTCCAGCATTTCTTTAGGTTCTTCTTCCAGTGTTTCGAGAACGATGTTTCCTCGACGCAGACGAAGAGCTGCAGCCCATGGACAGGGTATGTTTTTGTTATACCCCCTCGATGAGGGTGCATAACAAAATCGGTACCGTTCCAGTCGTTTCACTCCCTGCCCGATCCCTACCGCCTTGCTCAGGGCTGCGCCCCGAGACCCCTGCATATTCCACTCGAAGCCAGCCACCTCTAACGATTCAAACCAGTCACCCGAAGCGGCCTGAAAAGTGCCTGCAAGGTGAGGTTTGCCGCCTCGCATGCTGACAAGGCGAGTGGTTCTCGGATTGGACACAAGCTGGGTAGCCCGGCGGTCAACGGCCATGGGACGGTCCGGTCTAAATGGGCCTTTTACAGCCGGGGCCGTGGCTCAGATTGTTAGGCCACCAACGGCCTTGCGGTCAGCCAGCAGTGCCGACCCAGGACTAAGCCCAAGCCTCGATGGCCAGGAAGATACGCAACAGGCACGCTGAATAAGGCGGTGTACGAGGTGAAATTTAATTTATCTAAAAGTATTGACAAATCTAAATTTGTAGATTAAAGTAATCACACTCTCAAAACAGGAATATTTATGCAAAAGAGACACGATGACATGCTTACCACCCGGTTAGAGCTTGCCTACGACGTTGGCGTGGCTCACATCTGTTGGTGCGAGCTTTACCGCTGGTACGACACACAGAAGATTGCGGCCGGGACCTGGCGAGACCTGGCGCAGCGCTGGGATGAAATTACAGAAGGGGAGCAAGGTGCGTTGCAATATGTCGAGAGCAACTCGGGCATTTTCCTTATGGGCAAGGACACCATCAAGGCCGTTCTCGAACCGAAGGAAGGTGATAAATAAGCTTACGGGGGTGGTGGAAAATGGCAGACACGCTGGTTTTGGAAACAAACCAGTGGCCTTAATTGGCCGTGCGGGTTCAAGTCCCGTTCCCCCCACCAAATTCAGACGATCATGGCTACTTTCCCGTGTGGGCATGCATGTAGACGAGCTGTCGGCGATTTACTGAAGCTCCTTGTCATCCCGCTTCGGGAAGCAATTCCGTCGACGTGATCGACGTCCCACCGCACATTGGGCACCGCGGGCTGCCCGAACTGATACGTTTTCTTGCCACCGCTGTAACGTCAGCAATGCTCTGATGGAAACCCTCAAACGTCGTTTCCATGCGGTTCCAGTCGTCCATGGCCTCGATGCGAACGCCCTCATGCCCGCAGTCATTGCACACAGCACGGTATCGAACACGATCCCAAGACATGGCTTTCTCCTCCATCTGTGGATTGACGCGCTATGGGTACTCGTCTTCGGGCCAGCGCTGCCAATTGCCTAATCGAAGTTGCAGTTGTCTGTAAAATTCGTTGTAGCTGATTTCCTTAGAGGCAAAGCTGCGCAGCAGATCTTTGTGTGCATCGAATTTCGCGCGTGCGGGAGTCGCCAGAAGCGGCAATAGCTCGCGGAAGAAACGCAGCATACGAGAGTCCGGCTCGTTACCCAATCGAATGTCGTGATAGCCGAGTAGATCCTTGCGTGCAGCTTCGGCGGCGAGGTTTGCACCGCTAATTGGATAGCGTTGGTTGTAGGTCTGATGTGCGAGAACGCCGCACGATTCAAACGTCCGCATGGTCACGTAGGGGATGCGTCGAGCAATAAGCACCGGCACTACGTCTAGGTCGGTGGCTTTCTGCAGCATTTTCCGCACCTCGCCGCTGTCGACGTGTGCCCACTCGCGGGTGTTTTTCACCTCAATGCCTAGCATCTGGCCATCGACCAGCAAATGAAAGTCCAGTGGTGACTTCGAATTTTTGAGGTTATGTGAGGTTGGCGGTTCGATCTTTGAAAATGGCACGTCGTCAGGGAGATCGATGCGGGCGAAACCGCCCCAGTAGGAAGGCAGCCCGGTGGCGAGGATTGACCGAAACACCGCCATTTCCAGCGCAGAGCCAAGGCGCTTCGCAAAATGCGTGTTGTGGATCTGTTGATAGATTGCGCTCTGAGCGGATAGTCGCTCATTCACGAACGAGGCCGGCATACCGCGCATGTGGTACCACGTGGTGTGCGATATCGGGTCTTGGAAGGTAACCACCTCGCCCTTTTCCCGAAGGCGCCCTAGCGCCTTGTAGAGCAGGACAGGCTCGATGCGTTGATTGAAGGGGCCAGCATCGGCAATTTTCTGTTCTAGGGTTCGGACATGCGCGACACCGTGGCGGGTGAGTACGCTCGCCAGGCGCTTCTCGCCCAGTTCGATTCGAGCCTCTACCTTCGCGTTGGGCGGCCGGGTCACAGACGGCCTCTCCTAATTATATGTATTTATGAATACGCCTCGATTGCGCGTAACGGGCACTTTGTCAAATTGGACCGGTATTCGGATGTTGTAAGACTAACTTGTTTCTATTAAAGTGCAAATGGTAGTGCATCCAAATAGGAACACCCATGAACGTGAACACCGTTGTGAAGCTCGCTGCCTTGCGTGATTTGGTCGACGCGAAGTCGATCCGCGGAGCCACGATAGTAGGCGAGAAAGGTGGCTGGGCAGTGGCCGTTCGCTATGGCCAGGTCGAGCGCGTACTCGCCGGCAGAAATGGCGAGCCGCGCCTGTTCGCCAAACTCGATACCGCAGCCAAGCAGCTGCTCGATCTTGGCCTCGTGTCCTTCGATGTGCACGGCAGCGACTACGAAGACGCGCCGACGCGATCGGCCCGTCCTGATCGGTCGGTAGCGATGAAGGCGGCGCACGATTACGCCCGCTGGCTGAAGGCCGAGGTCAATCACACCGCCGACCGCGTGGCCAGCGGCGAGGCGACCCTGTTCACTCAGGCCCAAGCCGAAGCACGGGGAGAGCAGAAGCGTGCTGACCTGGTCAGGCGGCGCAAGGCGGCCGTCTAATGGCGGCCACACGCCGGGCACATTCCGTGACGTACACGGATGACGCGCTCGACGACCTTGATGGCATTGCCGAGCACTACGCCATGCGGGAAGCTTGGGATGCGGCGATCGACGTGCCCGATCGAATCCGTGCGGCGGTGCCGCTCATCGGTCACCAGCCCGAAGGCTGGCCGATCGGGCTCAGTGGCCATCGTGAGCGGGTTCTCTCGGATCTTCCATTCCGCATTGCGTACGACGTCAGCGCCACTCAGGTGATCATTCTTCGCATCAAACATACCAAGCAGCAGTGGCCGTAAGGTCACAAAACGAAGCGGCCGACGCAGCGTCTAGGAAACGCGGCGCCGGCCTGACCATCACCCGATAAAGAGGATCGAGCATGGCTACGGACAATGGTAAGCGAACACCGCTCAGCAAAAAGCGGCACCCACAAAGAGACTTCTTTGTGGCTGACATTCTGGACGCGTCTATCAAAGATGACGTAGTCAGCATGGAACACCCCTTATTCGCTCTCAAAGCGGGCGATCGGCGCGTGCGGAAATATCAGCGTGGGGAAGTAAGCATCGAGGTTCAGCCAGGCGTAAAGGGGCTGGCCACCATTCACGACAAGGACGTGTGGATCTACTGCATCAGCCAGTTGGTCGAAGCGATGAACAGGGATCGCGAGGACGTGGGCCGTACGGTGCTGTTTACGGCTTACGATTTCCTCGTTACCACGAACCGGCAGACCAGCGGGGAAGGGTATCGATTGATGGCCGATGCACTGGAGCGGCTTGCCGGTACGCGCATTGTGACAAACGTCGAAACTGCAGGCCGGCGTGAACGTAGTGGGTTCGGATTGCTTGATTCATTCCGTGTAGTCGAACGTGACGCCGACAACCGCATGGTAGCCGTGTCCGTAACACTCTCGGATTGGCTCTATCGGGCAGTGGAATCCAAGCAGGTATTGACCCTAAGCCGTGACTACTTCCGCCTGCGCAAGCCTCTCGATCGACGGATCTACGAGCTGGCCCGCAAGCATTGCGGCGCCCAGGCATCATGGCGAGTGATGCTGACTACCTTGAAGGAAAAGAGCGGTAGCACGGCCAACCTACGCAAGTTCCGATTGAACGTTAAGACACTTGCCGAAACGGATGAGCTGCCTGATTACCGAGTGACCTTCGACCACGACGACGATAGCGTGACCTTTCACCGTCGTTAGGCACGTGGTTTCACCCACACCGCCCTGAAGATAGACACGTCATTTCAGGAACGTCCATGTTCCTGTGGATCAATCGGGCCGTCGCTGTGAATAGACACGTCATTTCAGGAACGTTTTGCCTGTGAATAGACACGTCATTTCAGGAACGCCGCACCTGTGAATAGACACGTCATTTCAGGAACAGCGATGCCCTTCAAACCCAAGCAGAGCAAGGCTTCTGAAATCCTTAACACGCGCGCACGCGCGCGCGGCTTTAACCAGAAGCTCTTTATTAAAAGCTCTTAACGCAAACCGGCATCCAGGCAACTTGTGGATAACCAACCCCAAGAGCGCCTACCCTCCTGCATCCATGCAGTCGCCCCGTCGCTACGCGACGGCCTAGGGCGGGCGTCCTGCCCGCCAGAAGCAACAGCAAAAACAATCGGAGCCGCCTGACGGCGGCAGGTTTACCTATCAGCACGCAACAACGAGGCACCGAACAGACCACCAGGCAAACCGAAGCGACGCGAAAACCAAAGCGAGTTCGGCGGAAAGAAACCGAGGCTGATTGAAGATTATGGCTCTAGGTCGCTCTGCGCTGCCCTCAGCGCGCGCCGGGATCAAGAGCGCCACCGTCTGTTGTATTTCGTCTGCATGACGCATGACGGCCGCTGACAGCGGCGTGAGCCTTCGCCGAGATCGGAGGCGGGACCCAATATTTAAACGAGGATTCCGATCAGGGTACCGGTGAGTGCACGGCAGCAGATCGAAATACCACGGGCCTTCGGCGAACGGCCGAGGTACACCGAAGCAACCCAAAATCGGTTTGGCGTGAGCAGGGTAATCGCTGATCAGAGCTCGATGGATCAGGGGCGCTCAGGAATGCCGTAGCACCACACCAAAAGCCATAGCGTAGCTACCCCCTGGTGTAACGGCGAGGTCGAACATCTACGGGTCGCAGATGGCGGCATGAGCGATTCCGTGCACCAATCGAGCAGAAACGATAAATCTAAGGGTGAGACTGCTCCACTCATTTACTCAAATGAGTGGATGAGTATTCCGGTTAAGTGGTCAGCACCGGTGCTGCGGTCAATCCCAGGCACCGCGGGGGTCCGTGATAGTCGGAATCCATAAGTAGATGAGTTTTCAAAGTGCTGGTTGGCCGAAACCCGCACCGTTGCACAGTTTTCGGTGTTGGCCGATCGCCAAAAGCGCAAATCAATAAATAGAGAGGTGCCGAATAATAACTAAGGACGGCACTTCCTTATGAACACATTGAAAGCCATCTCGCAGGTCGCCAAGAGCACCTTCCGTTACCTCGCCGCACTTGGCGAGATCCTTGCCGCTATCCACGGTGCTACCGTCCTGGTCGCTATCATCGGCTGGCTGATCGATCACGTTTCGGTGATCGCCTTCTAGCCGGCGGTGTGCACTTTCCCCCGACAGGGTGGCAGTTGTTGCCGTCCCAATCGGCGGCCGAGCACGCGCCGGCAATGAAGGTGGTCATTCGGAAACGCCCACGATGGTCAATCTGACGCGAGCACCAATAGGCAAAATGGCTGAAGTGGAGCAGTTTGCATATTCCAGTCGAAACCGGCCACCCCTAATGATCCAAACCGGCCACCCGAAATGCTCCGAATCCTGCCGCCCAAAATGCTCCCAAACCGGCCACCCGTAACGATCGGAAACCGGCCACCTGAAACGTCGTGAAAAGCATCGCCAAGATGATGCTGGTTAGCCGACGACCATATTGCCAGGGAGAGCCGCGTGGACCGCAACGCATGCAACACGCGACCGAGCGGTGCTGGCCAGGCCGCCGACCAGTATGATCAGCCGAAGCCCGACGCCGACTGGCAGAAACCGACCCATTTCTGCCGTTGGCGGAGAGGCGCATGTGTCGCATGTGTCGCATGGTAGCGTCGACCAAATGGCTGCCGAGTTTAGGAGAAAAACCTTGTACGACATACAGTCAAAGATCGTCCTGATCGTCGGCGGGACGGATGGAATCGGACTCGCCACGGCAAGGGCATTTGCGGCTGAGGGCGCCGTGATAGTACTGGCAGGGCGGAATACCGATAGGGGGAAACTAGCCAAAGAAGCCCTGAACGATTTAGGCAAAGAGGCCACCTTCATTCAATGCGATGTCGGCGATCCTTCCGCGGTAGATAGACTGCTGAACCTGACAATCGAGCAATTCGGAAAAGTGGATTGCGCCGTGAACAGCGCAGGCTATGACTTCAAACCATGCCGAGCACACGAGGTTCAGAGTCAGAGTGCTTCCGACCAGCTGGCAATCGACTTTACCGGCGTCTTCAGTTGTATGCGTGCCGAGGTGACTGCGATGCTTCCTCGAGGTGGCGGAACAATCGTGAACGTGGCCTCGACAACCGGGCTGACCGGCACACCGATGGCCGCTCTGTACGGTGCCGCCAAGCATGCTGTCATCGGGCTTACGCGCTCAACCGCAAGGGAATACATCGCCAATGGAATTCGCATAAATGCGGTATGCCCCGGCGTAACGGATACACCTCGACGCGAACGAAGAACGGCACACCTGGAGGAAAGTGAAGTCCTCAAACTCAAGGCAGAGGTGGCTAAGGAAATACCCATTGGCAGGGTAGCCAGCGCCGATGAGATTGCCCAGGCCATTCTTTGGCTCAGCAGTCCGTCATCGTCCTACGTTGTCGGCCACAGTCTGGTCATCGACGGGGGGCTTACCGCGTAACGCGAACGATTTATCTCCTGCGATGTCTTGGCGTTGAACGGCCGCTTCTGTTAAGGGTTGTCCGACGCCTGCCCACGCGCTGACGTTCCCCGTCTGCCGGAGCTGCACCGGGCAGGCGTTGGACAAGCCTCAAGGGAGGAAACCGCGGTAATTACGGCGCGA
>Ga0307377_10006913_pt1 | contig 11793 bp, 24 predicted proteins | sample TR3MG_FD_202535 | JGI IMG/M metagenome (GOLD analysis project Ga0307377, IMG submission 202535) | Soil microbial communities from Risofladan, Vaasa, Finland - TR-3 | ecosystem: Environmental > Terrestrial > Soil > Coastal area > Acid sulfate soil | place: Finland: Risofladan, Vaasa | collected...
TATTGAATGTTAAATATGAACCATCTTAGAGTATTTTGGGATGGACATCAATTGAACATCATTGGATGTATTTGGATCACTAACAATTCCGCTTTTTTCAGTTCGATCGATTTTGTACATTACATAAATGTCATGTGCATGATCAATTTTTGCAAGGCCAAAATCTTGTTGAGTATCTCTGTCAAATTTATTGATATTCCAATTACGCAAAAAATTTCGAATAGAAATAGTTTTTTCATCATCAAGAATATAACAGAAATCTAGAACGTTTTGACGAGTTATTTTTGATTCCTCCCAGTTCATTTTTTTATTATATCCTTTGGCTTTCTTTATTTGATCAATGGCATAACCTGCAAATGAATAACGACAAATTTTGGTAAGAAATTTATCGGAATGTTCAGCGATAAGCCTCCACATAGGTGAATCAGTTCTTATACAATCTTCAGGGACGAATAGAAGTTCAAGGACAGCTGGATTGTTTGTACGAATAAGTGACATAAACCTCTTAAGTTCGTAATAAACAATGTCATTTGTATCATCAGCAACCTGTTCAACGTAGCCGTGTTCAAGGATGTCTTCCAATGGTTGCATAAAGACTCCCCTTAAATCCGTATCAGATGTAGGTAAAGCCGTACCATACGCATGAGATCCCATTACCGCTTCAAATATGATAAGATCTTTTTCGTGTAATTCGTTGATCGTATATGTTTTCATTCTGCTAATATAATAAAAAATTGTGACATAAAAAAATTACCAATCCCAGTCGTAGTGATAACTCATTCTATTTAATGGAAGCCATATCAAAAATATACACCCACAAAGCATAAACGAAGCCTGTAGAATGTTTACAAATTTACCAATAAATCCTACGAATCCTTCATAAATCCAGGGAAACCCTCCATTACTCATTTCCCATATCAATGCAGTTATAGCCGAAATACCAATTAACAAGAACGGTATGGCCCATACTAAAATCCAGTGTTTTCCTTTCATGTGCAAATGTATTTTTGGGTGTTCTAAATACCTGACTAATCTTTCAAATTCGCTATGATTATTAATATCGAGCGCGTTTTTAAAATCTTTAAGTATTTCTCCCTTTGTTTTTCCTATTAAAATATTCATATCATCTGTAATGTATATTATTGTCGTTGTCGTTGTCGTATGTATTAACCATCGCTATGATGGGTAAGACGATGAATAAACCAGATAAGAAAATTATAAATGCGTTACAAAAAATGTTTAATACTCTTTTGAAAAAATTTATGTTGCTTTTAAATATTTTAGGAAGGTGAATTTTTTCTTTTCTTGGTGGTGTTCTAACTACAAGAGCCTTTGAAGTAACTGCTGTTGAATCTGTTTGGAGGCCCGGTACCTGGAAAGTAGTAACAAACGCTAACGAATCCATGATAACAACCTCGCTGTTATTTAAGTCTTTTAAAACAATAATATTAGAACCATCATTCATGCTGGGGATGCAAGTTAATAGCGATATGCCCATCGATAATCCAAGAAGAATCACAGGAAAACCCCATATCAATACAAAATGCTTAGAATGAAAAGGCGCTGCTCCCTTAACATATTTAACGAATTTCTCCCATTGTTCGGTAGAAATTTTATGCATGTTTTTGAAATCTGTAATGATTTCTTGTTTTGATTTTGGTTTTAAAATGTTCATCCACTCTATTTATGGGACATCATATATTTTCAATTTCCTCTCTTAATTTCTCGCACGCTGTCTTTTGTCCCCTAACAAAATTTTTAACCATTGCTTCATCTTCGCCCAGTTGTTCAAGTTCAGTGTCCATATCTGCATCAATTGCATTAATAAATCCGGTAAAAGATTCAATTGCTTCATTTACAGTTTTCACGTTGCGCTCGGTAAGCGTACGATTAAGGTTTAGTTTGGTGATGACAGCATCCGCAAGATCTTGTGGCTTTAAATTTGCCGAAGGATCAAGCTTTCCAGTAAAAGCATGCTGGAATAAACTGATTAATAAATCTCTTTCGTCCATTAGTCTGTGTTGGTGTTATATGCGTTAATGACTCGTGTGATTGAATAAACTATAAAAGCAGTAGGGAGTGCAAACCATAAAATCACCCAGAAAATGTTAATAAATGAAAGCATGCTAGGTGTTCCAGGTTCTATAGGGAACCAAAAGAATTTTTGTTGTAGCGATATGCCAGCCTGAATCATCCAAGATAAGCAAAAGATCCACACAAAAACAGCAAATGACCATGTTGCCATTCTTTGCGGTTTGCTGAACCCTATAGCAAATCTTTTCAGATCTCGTTTGTAATTCTCATACCGGTTGTCCCTTGAAGAATTTCGATAACCGCTTTCATCCTCCTTTGGGTATTCCATCGGGTGGGTGGCTATAAAATCATCAACAAGTTGTTTTTTTGTCTTTGGTTTTAAAATTTTGTTCATGTTCATGTTGCTAATATATTAATAATTTATGAATTTTGAAAATTATTTTACTAATTTGTAACGTTTGTTTGTAAATTCTTGGAGGTGTCTTACATGAGATTTTGATAAACAACTTTTAAAATATACATTGTTACTTTTTTCTTGAAGGTATATTTCAAATGCTAAAATACAGTTCTTTGTGTTCATTAACACTTGACTGCCTCCCATCATCCATCCAACGGTTTCATCTAAATTTATCATGATGGTCATTTTGATTGGTTGATTATCTTTATTCACATTTTCAATATCAATACATAAGGTTCCAGCCACGTAATATGTTGAAAATATCGGTGTGCCGCCCTTTATTGACATCAATAATATGGTTAGGTTTGATTGATCATTTCCTAGTATTTTACTTAAATCTTTCATGCGCCTAACATTTTAAATCCTCCGGTAGCCATAATAGCTTCAATTTTATCTCCGCTAAGATCCTTTAGGAATTCTGATAGATCTGAATTTACCTTTACAAATGTATCTTTGATCTGCTGGCAAAAGGCTTCACGTTCTTCAGTCCATTCTACTATGGAGAATTCATTCTCGAATGACTCGACACTCTGATTGTGATTTGGAAGTGGAAGGAATAGATCATCTCTCTCCTTAAAATGACTGTTATGGTGTTGAATGGATGCTTCTGGTGAAGCATATCCAATCTTTGTGATGTATCTCTTTTTTGGTTCTCCTCTATCCATCAAAGATGAAAATTGGGTTGTCATTACTTCATACCCGATGAAATAGTTAAACAACTGACGAATGATTTCTCCTTTGTATGCTCCATTAAGATTGTTTCCCCAATGAGTCCGATTGTGTTCAAATTTAATGAAAATCATTTTTTTAAGCGTTGCTGTTTCAACACTGTGTTTATCAGTTATTTTTGTCGTAAGTTCATGGAAATAATCTTGAAGAGTGCTTATGAGTTTTGCTGTTTGGGTCTTTTTAAATTTATAGGTAAGATCTCTATCAGCAAAACACCCACTTACCTTTTTGTTGTTCACATCATAAGTGGTTTTGAACTCGGGTTCTGTGTTAGCAAGTTCATTGAACATAAAGTCAGGGATGGTTACCTTAAATTCAGGGTTACCATTAAGCGTACCGTCTTCTGGTATGGTTGAGTTGACTGGTAATTCAACGTACTCCCATTTTTTAAGGTTTTTGGTGGGAATAACAAACCCTGCTTTAAATTTTAGTGTTTTCATGATCTGTGTAAAAAATCTTTTTCTTCCTTTGAAAGTGAATTCATTCCACTTTTTGAAATTTTGTCAAGTATTTTGTCAAGGTTTAATGAGGAATTACTACGAGGATCGCGACGCATGGGTGGAGATGTAACTTTGCTTTTTGTAGTTGAAGTTTCATTACCCAATCCTATCTTTGCGAACCATTTATCTAACCATCCGAGAATGTTCTTTCCTTTTCTGCGGTACATGTAGGCATAATACATTCCAAACAATCCACCACCAAGATGTGCTAAACTGCCGATAACGTTGCCACCAAAATCGATGACTACTCCAAATATTGCAAGAACAATGGCAATCCACTTGAGCTTGACAGGTCCTATAAGAAACATATTAACCTTGAATTCCGGATGATAAAAGGCAACAGCACCCATGATAGCAAAAACCGCAGCACTTGCTCCATAAGAAACACCGGATGGTTGTCCCATTGTTTTACCAATAAGAAGTGATAATAATATACCTGCAATGCCTCCAATAATGTAGATGCTGAGCACGGATTGTTTCTTGAAAAAATGTTGGGCGTAAAATCCAAACAACAGTAAGAAAATCATGTTGCTAAATACGTGCCCGAAACTCACATGTAAAAACTGCGCCGTAATGAGGGTCCAAATTTTTAAGAATGGATGTTCCAATTGAATGGCAAACCATTCCATAAAGAAGGTCGATCCTAAACTGTTTGCGATGTTTGCAAGAAGGAAAATCGCTAAGTTAACAACTATGAGTTGTACGTACAAGTCTTTGATAGATAGTTTTCTAAACATGATGTAATTTATTTTTTGTAACTAGCGTTCTTATTATAAATACTACCAAAATTATAAAAAGCATAATGGTTAATATTTGAGAGGACATTGCAAACCAAATGTTGTCAAGTGCTTGGTATTTGTTAACTACTTCCAGTGCTGCAAATAACCCACCTTCTGTGGTATTAAGTTCGTATTCAAAGATGAACAGAATTGTTTGGCTTGCAATCAAAAGTATTAATGTAACACAAGTAAAATACAAACCAATTTTCGATAATTTATCTTTCATGATTTTATTTGTTAAGTGGATGATACTTATAAGGTTCTTGTTTTTGCCATTCTTGTGGCTTGTTATCAACTCCAAAATCTTGGTTGTAGAATAAGTCGCGAAGCATGAAGTTAATGATTACTGAAGGTGTTCCAAACTGTGCAAGAAATTCATAAACTTCTTCGTTTGTGTAATCGGCTCCAAATTTGTTATGGATGCTTTCATCGGCGATGTTATCAAGTATAAAATAAGGTTCAGCAGGAATTTCAGTTCTTACAACCTCATAATAATAAGTCGTATTTGGATAAGCAATAATTATGCTTTCAACGTTTGTTTGAAATTCAAGATTTATTGATAGCACACATTTTGTTCCTGATTTATCTTCGCACTGGAACCTGCGCCAGGTGTGATCTTTATCGCTATTAAAATCTATCACTCCGAGAATTCTGAACATCTTTTTAGGATCATCAGATTTACATCCTGAAACCGCAACCGTTCTTTTGTTGAATAAGAATTTAACGTTTGGTTCAGCGTGTTGTTTTTCTCCGTATTGATTTTCTGCAAAATAAGAGGTGAAATGAGTGACTGAATCAAATATGGAATAGATGGGTTTGTAAGCAAAAACTTGTTCTTCTTCAAGGGGTTCAATACCTAATGCAGCATAATATTCAGGAGTTCCATACTTAATTTCTTGTCCGCATACCGCAAAAGCAGTTAGCCATAATAGCGCAGCTGATATCGCAGTTATGATAAGTATCTTGTCCAATCTCGATTTGGTTTTAAATGTTTTCATGACTATGGGTTTAACTTCAATTTCTACGGAATCAACTGAGGAAGGAACTCTATTAGAGTGTTCGATCGTAGCTTTGGTGTAACACCTAGCACAGCAATATCCTAACAAATAAACCGTTGACCATTCTCCGCTACTTCTTTTTATTTGTGTACCGTCATGTTCTTTTTGACAATCTAGGTTTTTACATACCCGTGGTTCTAAAAATGCTTTCTTTTCTTTCATGTGGTCGTTATCTGTTTTGTAAATTTACTCTTTCATTAACAATTTCTCCATTTTCAAAATCTTTTGCGAAATCAACAAGACACTGTAATTCATCAACGGACAAAGAAAAATCGTTTCCAGTAAGTACCCTGTAAATTAAGAGATCGGTATCAAATTTGGCTACGAGTATTCCCGTTATTCTTGAGATTAAAAAGATCCATCCGCCTTCTTTGATTTCGTATCTGAATGTGCCTTTGTAAGTATTCATTGTGTTTCTGTTTGCGGCTTTGGGGAGATTCGAACTCCCACCCCTTTCGGTTTCCTGGCTCCATCGTCAAGGCTCTCATCCTGCGTGGCTCAGCCGTGTTCAATTTCTTAAGTAAATATAATCATTTCCTATGACAGTAAAAAATTTTAAATGTTAAAAAATGTTAAAAATTAAATATTTGTTAAGAAAAAACCCTCAGATTTAAGTCTGAGGGTTGATTTATTATAACTTTTTTAATATTATTAGTTTTTGATAAGTTCTCCGAATACTTCATAAACATCCTCACCAAGTTCTTTAATGAGTTGTTTTGCTCTTTTGATTTGATCCTTTTTTCTTGCAGCTTCTTTTCTTTGTACTTCGGCTTCTTTTCGTTTAGCTGCAGCTTCTTTTCTGAGTTGAGAAGCAAACCTTTTAGCTATTACATTATATTTTGTTGTAACGGCTTTATTCAGACGGGTTTCTATCTCTTTCTGGGTTTCAGGACGATTACCGCTAAAGACGAATTTAGTGGAGTAATAAGTGGCTTCTAATTTTATTTTTAATTCTTGTGTATCTAATTTTTTTTGCGCTTGATCAAACGACTCATTAATAATATGTAAAAATTCGTCTTTGCTGCGTGCGGTTGAATCTGAAAACGTTTTTGAGGTGGACAACCTTTTGTTTTTAGGATTATACTTTCCTGATGATAAAAGTTCAGTCTTAATCTTGTTTTTTATACTTGTTGAATTTCCCTTAAACTGTTCGTATGTTAAATTTTCAAACATTACTTTGCATTTTTTGTTATTTCTTCAAACACATCATAAATTTCATCGCCTAATTCCTTGATGGCTTCAATTGCAGCATCTCGTTTTTTCTTTTTTCTTAAAGCTTCTTGGCGTGTTATTTCAGCCTTATGTTTTCTTATACGATCTACTTCCTGATCGACAGCTATTTTAATTCTTTTTTCAAATGCGGCTTCTGTTTCTGGTATATTTGCATAGAATACAAATTGCAATCTCCACCCATAACCATCAGTTGTTATACGTATCTGAGATTCTTTAACATGAAGTTTATTTGCAGCATATTTCTTTTTTTCTTTTATTTTTTTTTCAAGAGTTGTTACCAAAGAGCCTTTAATTATTGAATCAACCTGTTGTTTAAATGCTTCGATTCTTATTAACTTACGTTTTTTTAATTTGGAACGAACATAAGCTTCAACTTCTTCTCTCGATCTAATTTTAATTTCAGGCATTGAGTTTTATTTCTTTAAATACGTCATAAATTTCATCTCCAAAATCTTTGATAAGAGACTTTAGCTGTTCTTTTCGTTCCTTCTGCTTCCTTTCTAAGAGTAGGGCTTCTTTTCTCTTGTGTCTGTCTATGTTAGCAAGACTAGTTTTTAGGCTACGCTCTTTTCGTTTTTCGAATTCTTTATCTGTTTCTTGGATAATTATGTAAAATTCAAACTTAGTTCTATAAGAGCCCATTTTTAATTTAATAAAAATGGTTTCTGGATTTTCTATGTGATGATCTTCAACAAGACCCAACTTTATAGAATTCAAATATTCAATGGCGCTCATTATTGAACGACCATGTACAGTAAAAATTATATCTACACCACAACTATAGATAACTTTTTCTATGGTTTTACGAGTTAATTTGTTTACTCGTTTGTGTATTTCTTCTATTGTGGGCATTATTCTAATATTAATCCAACACCTGAAATATTCTTAATCTTCATATTTATGTTATTTTCTTTGAGTATCTTACGAAGACCCGTAACGTAAACATCCATCGAACGACTTGAATAGTAATCATTTTTGCGCCACACTCTTTCGAGTATAACTTCTTTCTTTATGGCCTTTCCGAAGTTTAAACCTAACATCTCTACAATTCCGCCGCTTTTCACTGATAATTTACAAACCTCAATTGTATTGTGATAGAGAGTACGTTTATTTGGATCATACATACACATTCCAAATTCAATCTTTCCTTTTATCTGTGATGTTAATCTTTGTAATGCAGCGAAATTTGTTTCATAGTTACCAACATTTTTCATGACAAGATTAAAAAGGAGATCATAATCTTCTCCTTCAAACTCGATATAAATGTCAGCGTTGTTTAATTTGCATACATCCTTTCCGATTACCACAACAGGTATGTATGGGTGCTTCTTTTTTATAAAATCTATTGATTTTTGAGAATATGATGTGGAATTATCAATTACAAAAGCATTTACATCTCCAGCCGTAATACTATCAAATAGCATCTTCTCAATATTAGCTGGTATTATCTCTACAATGTTCTTCGAGATTTTTAAAAAACCAGAAATTATGTTGGAATTTTGTGCATTTAAAACTATCTTCATAGATTCAATATGTATTATAGAGCTAATATAAAACAAAAAGTTAAGAAAGTGTTAAAAATTTTGTTAAGATTTTGTTAATTTTCTTCTTCTGTTTCCGAAAGCCAAGTCAATGGCATCCAGCAATTCTTCAGTTTCATCTAAAAAAAACCTTCCTACGTCTTCCTTAAATGGATAAATTTCCCAATATGGTTGGCCCACGCTTCCAAGACTATCATCACAATCAAGATACACGCTTACTTCTTTTCCTGGGCAATTATCTTTTGATACTCGAAACCTTACCATTGCGCCAGCAAATGGAGGAATGATAGTAATGTTCCAATCAATAGGAAATTTCAAACTAGGAATTTTTCCTGCCCACTTTTTATATTCCTTAATTTGCTCAACCTGAGCAATCAATAACATTTTTTCAACAAATCGATCTACGCTTTTTTCTTTCACTGTGTTTCTTTTTCCATTTTCTCTTTTAACTGCTGAAGAATTCCTAAGTCAGCAAAGGTAGCTACCTTTTTCTTTTCTATTTCTTGGTGAATATTTTCCACGGCTTTTTTTTCTTGGTGATTAATCTTATCACTTTCGTAATATTGAGAGAAAAATCTGCTTCTTTGCATTTTTTTGGTCAGCCACACGATGTTCTTATCATCTCTAAGAATACCATTTTGTGCGAGAGATAAAATATCCTTTATGCATTGCATACATAGAGTTGTGTCTGTTTTTTCTCCTGTCCATCCAATAACCTTGTTTCCAATAACATGCTTAATGATTGGATGTTCTTCGCGTTTTATTTCTTCGCCCTCAATTAGTGTTCGTTTCAAGAAATCACCCATGTCAGTCATGATTTCTTCTTGTTTATTTGCGACACCAACCATGTATTCACCAACAGAAAACAATTTTTGTCCGCACACGTTACAGGAATGTTTCTGCCCAGATTTAAAGTCCCAAATTTTAAGTGGTTTATCAACCGGCAAATAAGATTGGATTAAGTGATTGACGAATCCCTTTGCCTTGGGATCATCGTAGAGCTTTTCAATTGTAGATTTTTCCGACATGATTCAAATATAAATAAAAATCCTGAGAATAAAAATTATTTTTTCATTTTTGTTGTTTTATAAATGGATTCTCTTTAGCTTCACAAAAGTATTTCCACTCTGGGTTTGAAGCTTCTGGTCCATTCCATTGATAGGACACTTCATCTACGGTTCCCTCGTATTCTGGATACCATTCAAAGAATTTACAATTTTTTGGGTCCAGGAGTTCGTTCTTAACAATCTCTGAAGCAATCTGTTCGGATGCATTGGTCACTGAAGTTCCTTCTCCAAGATTCTCAAATCCAACCCATGTTGACGTGCCAACATCCTTAATATGTATCCTACATTTTGAAGGATGCACACCATAACCTTTGTAATTATGAACGTAAAGTTTCATTATCTTAACTTTATATTAAAGCGTTTTTCCATTTTTTCCATAGTTTCTTCAGGAACATTGTGTATGTTTTGACCATTGTGACGATTTTCAACGATAACACTTGACGCTCTATAACCATATCTTAAGGCTAAATTTTGATAAGGTTTTAATTCTCTTTCAGTGGTGCTTGTGTTAGCAACCAAAATAACTGAAATTCCTTTTTCCATAAAACGTCTACACTTGCGTTGACACCATTCATGGGCCTTACCTATATTTTCAGGTTTCCAATTGTAATTTCCTTTTCTATCTGTGTGATAGTCGTCAGCGGTACAAATTGCTCTTGATCCGAATCTTTCGGCAATTGTAGATTTTCCACTACCCGGAAGTCCCCTTACAATAATCAAATCTCTGTTCATTCTTAAATTTTATTGGGCTAATATAAAACAAATTTGTTTAATTTAAAAATAACGTTCTGTCATTTCTTTTATAAATTCTGGATATTCTTTAAGACCTCGCAGATATCTCATTTGATTTTCAGAAAAGTAAGGATATGGACCATCGTCAATGTTGCTAAAGATTGGCATCTGCAGCTCATCATTCCATGTGATCCGTGCAAGAAGTTTTCCATACAAATGAACTTCATCATTACCAACGGTTATTTGTTCCGAAATGTTTAGGTTGGTGTAGATGTAAATCCAATGTATGGCGTTGCCCAGAGATTTGTATTTATAACTTCGACAATATCCGCCAAGCGAACTTGTGTACAAATTCTCGAATTTTATTTGATCTTGCGATTTTTCCATGGCCTTGGCCTATTTTATATTTGCAAGTTCAAGTTTACGTCCTTCTACAACGTTTTTGGCCCTTTCAAGGTTTTGCTTACTATAATCTTTTCGGTTTCTCAATAAACGTTCGTAATCCCACTGGGCCTGGTCCACGCGTCTTTGCGCTATGGCTCTTTTCTTTTTAAGAATGGCTTTTAGAACTCGTTCACCTTCATCAAGAACTTTTGTTTCTGTTACAGTAAGTTCGATGATATCTGGAATGCCAAACTTTGGATATTCGCTTGCCCAGAAAGTTACCTGTGTACGGGCCGGTCCAATCTTTTGGTATACTTTGGCGCTCTGGATGTCTGTTACCCAAGATTCTCCATATCCGCTAAATCCCTTTGATCGAAAATATTTTCCGTCTTTCGATTTTACGATATAAAATGTCAGTGCTTCCATACGTGATGTGTGATTAGGTGATTACCAACCTCTGATTTCATGGGAGTGTGATTCTCCGCATAGTGGACATTTAAAATCCACAGTAATATCGCCATGTGACCCACACAATTCGCATTCTTGGTTTGTGGCCATGATATCGTATTCAGTTAGTTGAATTGTGACTTCTTCGTTTTTTACAGGGCATATAACTTTAATGAATAAACCCAAAAATTCATGCACGTTTTTCTTCTTAGCCATTTTTCAAAGTATCTTTAGGTTTAACTTCTTCTATCATTCTGTCGAGATTTGCATTGAAATCTTTACACAGGCGATCAATTTCTTTGTCGACTTTTGATTTTCTCCAGAACATCATATCGTTATTAAAGAGTTAAATTCAGTTCCATCAAATTCATCTGTTTTTGATGTGAATGAGGAATTATTTACATATAACTTATGCGTACCTTTTGTGATTCGTTCTGCTTCAGTTATAATAGCATAAAGAGGGATGTTGCTTTTAACCAAAAGGTTTATGGCCTTTCGTTTTTTGCGGCCAGAGTCTTTGCCTTTGATATAAATGGCAATTTTCTTTCCGTCAAACTCTTGTATGGATTCTAAAATATACATGTCTGTGTTGTTAATTTAATGCTAATATAACAAAAATCCCCGAGACTAAAAATCTCGGGGATAAAATTTAACATTTTTTAACATTTAGGTGCTTACAAGCTTTCTGCTAGCAGACTTACCCTTACAGATATCGTCAGCAACGTTGGAAGCAGCCCAAGCGAAAGGCTTACCTTCTGCTTCGTAACCCATTCCCTTGACGTAGCCAAGACCCGCTGCGTAAAGAACGTTAGAGAATTCTTCTTCCTTGCTA
>Ga0307377_10006915_pt1 | contig 11791 bp, 20 predicted proteins | sample TR3MG_FD_202535 | JGI IMG/M metagenome (GOLD analysis project Ga0307377, IMG submission 202535) | Soil microbial communities from Risofladan, Vaasa, Finland - TR-3 | ecosystem: Environmental > Terrestrial > Soil > Coastal area > Acid sulfate soil | place: Finland: Risofladan, Vaasa | collected...
GGAAGTTTGGCTTTACAAGGAATTACTTCAATCGTGGTGTTACACTCGGTGAATTTCCAGAACCAATAACAATATATTCAAAATTTGTTTCTTTGTCTTTGAATATTCTAAAATTTGTATGGTCTGTCCATTCACCATATACTAACTCAAATTTATTAGTAATTTTATTATTTGCATCACCACCATTTATTGTAATTGTATCTTTACAACTTGTTAAAATAACTAATAAAGACAATAATATAATAAGTTTTTTCATAAAATTTTCTCCTTTCTTATTTACTTATATGAGGCATCCAACCATCATTTAGTAAGTCCAAAACTGTATCCAATTGTCCCAACTTGAAACAATCGAATGAAAAAGCTTGGGATAAATTTCCAAGTTCTTCCAGTTTTTCTTCTCTTTCAATTCCAACAGCATTATTGATAACAATAAACATTTCCAATAATCTTTTATAAAAATCATCTTCCAGTTTATTAATTTTATCAGTAACATCAATATCTTTATCAATAACACCTTTTTTGAAATACTGATTTACTCTACCAAAATCAATTTTTACATTATCTTTTTTTAATATTAAATCCGCTCCCATGACTATTCTCCTTTCTTATTTTTTTCAATTCTTTATCAATTTTCTTTTTAAGGTGTTCCATTTCTAATTGTCTTTCACCTTTTTCACCGATATAAATTGTTCCATAATTAGGTTCTTTCTCATTTGCTTTAATTTCAATATCAATATTATTCAGCAAATTCTTTAGTGATTCTTTTAACGCTTTATTCATAATTTTCTTTTTCTCTTGTTTCTTTTGTTTACGTAAGCCATAATTAAAAAATATTATTTCAAATGGATTCATTTATTTTTTCCTCCTTTCTCATTTTCTCAATTACTTTTCCAATCAAACACCATACTGGATAAATAAGTCTTTTAAATCCCTTGACTTCATATCGTCCAATATGTTGCTCCTCACCAGTAACAGGGTCATTTATATATAAGTTTGAATAATAATTACCGATATTTACATCACCAGTACCATCATTAACAATATCCGCTCTGGCTATTGTTCTCTTATATTTTTCTTTTCCCTTTGGTACCAGTTCTACTGTTATTCGTATCATTTTTTACTCTCCTTTCTTTTAATCATCACATGTGCAGTCCTCTATATTCATATCGGCACCACAACCATGACATTGATAATCTGATTGATAATCTTCACAACTATCTGCCGGGTCAGGATCATCCGAACAAACACAAAAACCATCATTACCCCAGCATATATTCTCAATATCTTTACAATATAATGTGCATCCTTCACTATGACTTTCGTATATACAACCCATTGTTTTAATTCTCCTTTCTTTAGTTTCTACCACCAATACCCGAACACAATTAAGTGCTCGGGCTAGTATTTTAGTGTTTCCATTCAGCAAAATCTGGAATAAATCCAAATTCTTTAGGAAACATTTTTTTGAGAACTTGATACTCATTATCGGTTAATGCTTCAAATGTAAATGACCTTTTTGCATCTATTCCATTTTCAAACATTAACATTTCATTACTTCCAAAATAACACTCTTTTGGATATTTAGCCTTTTCAATACCTTCATATATTTCATTCATTTCTTTAAGATTGATTATTGAAATACCATACACATCAAATTCATCTGAATAATCACATTCAAATTTCATAAGATAATATTGTTCTTTATCTGGACTTATATCTTCTTTTTTCCATAGTATTCCTTCTGCCCAATCTTCATGTCTAAGTTCGCTGGTCATAATTTTTTCCTTTCATTTTATAGATTTCTACCACCAATGCCCGAACACAATTAAGTGCTCGGGCTATAAGCGTTTGTTTTTATTAAGGATTTCCCGGACCGTTCAATGACATTTTCATTTTAAATGTTTCAAAATCATCATCATCTTTGTATCCATAACCTTTCTTACATTTTATGTGTTCTACTATAAAATAAATTATTGTAAAAACAACAAAAAATGAAGAAAATCCTAATGATACCATTTGTCCAATAGTCATAAATATCTCCTTTTTATTTTATTTCTGTGCTTGTTCCAAATATAGCAACATGAATTGTTAGTATTATTGCGGCAAGTACTTTTATCAAAATAGATAACACAATACCCATACCAACATTCATAAAAAAATTACTACCTTTGAAAAAAATACTAATTATAAAACATGCTCCAATACATTTCCATGTAATTGAATTTGTTATTATATCAGAAAAAAAATCTTCTCTTTCTCTTAATTTACTCATATTACTCCTCCTTTCTAAGAAAAGAAAATATGGATTTTCTTTTAAATAACAAGCATTTACCACCTTTGTTTAACTCTTGGTTATAATGTGGGTCTAACCATACTTTTCTTTTTTTACCATTTTCTTTTATGGTACCAAAAATAAGATATTTATGGAAACATTTACCTGTTACTTTTTCAAATTTACATTCATCACATTTTATTTCCACTTTATTCTCCTTTCAATTATATTTCTACACATAAACATTGTAACACAGAATTGAAAAAATATAAACAACAAAAAGCACAAATAAACCCGAACATATAAGTGCTCGGGTTTATTGTTTTTTTATCTTCGTTTATTTCTTTTGAAACGATTTTTTTCGAGTGCTTTCTTGGCTTTGTATTCATCTGCTTGAACTTCGGCAGGAATAGAGTTCAAAGGACATCCACCATACTTTTCCCATATTGTAGGATCGGCATAAGAAATACATGAACCTTCTTTAACCTTGTTGCATAACTTATCGTTTTCATTACAGAATTGAGATAATCTTCCCATGTTGAACCTCCTTTTAAAATTTATTTTTCTACCAACTTAACCCGATACACAATTAAGTGCTCGGGTTAAGTATTTTTAATTTTATCGAATAGTTACAGGTTTAACATCACCACAAACCGTGCATCTGTAACCTTTTGCTCCGGTTCCCCATTTACCTGTAGAACCAGTTTTGTTGTGTATTCTTATTTGTTTGCCGTTCAATTTGTCCTGTGCTTTGTGGATACATGTGCATCTTTTTTTCATTGTTATATCCCCCTTTTGTTTTGAATTTAAATATAATATAACAGATACAATACTTTTTGTAAATCAATTTTTATTTGTAATTAAATCAGATACTTAAAGCAAAAAGAAAGTCGAACCTCGCTAAAGATTCGACTTTCTAACCTATACGCTATCGTAACACATTGAATTTTAAGGATAACTTAATCCAATTAAGTATCGTCACTCCGCGGCAAGTAATTTAACCTTGTGTTTTTAATAGAAATATATATTATAATTTTCCACCTCATTAGCGAATCCTGTAGCCGTAAGGAATTGTTATTTTATATATATCCGTGAAACTAGGTGACTGAAATTATTACTAATCTCAGTTCTTTTATTCACTCGCGATGGTGAGAAAAAATCTCACCAGAGAATACAATAATAACATAAAAAATTTTGAATGTAAACATAAAAAAAACCCTTACCACATAAAGTGATAAGGGCTTGATTTTATTACGAAATCAGTAAACCTTTTTTGACATTTTCAGCGCTATTTTTGTAAGATTTACCAGTGCTGATTTTTTCACATATAATCGGGTACTTACGAGCTTTACGATTTAAACCCGTAATTTTAAATTTTTCAGCATTTGCGCCAAGAAAAACTCTATATAAATCAGATGGTACAAAACCGTAAAAATGGCAATTGTTTTTAAATTCAATGGCTTCCAATGTTTCGCCATAACCATTTTTGATGAAAGCATTTAATCTTACACCAAAGTTATTTGTTTCATACCGAATTGCGCCAAGTTTAAAACCAATACCATATTTTTCTGTAATGGTTTCAAGAGCTTGTGTGATTTCCTCACGCATCAATTTACATTCCACTTTTCCAAAGCTATTGATTTTATTGGTCATAATTCACCTCCAATTTTATTCAATAATTACAGATATTTGTAATTATTTTTAGGACGACAAAGCACAAAAATACGATTCAACCTATTGATTTTTTTCAAGTTCAAGCATATCTGTTACCTTTATATTTAGGAAAGTATGCTGTATTGGTCGAAAAAAAATCTCAGAAGGTGTAATCTTTTCAAGTGTTTATCGTCTTAAAGATAATCACAAATTTTTTATAACTTGTTGAAATTGTTGAAAATTTATAGTGAACCGATTCACTTTAAAAGTTGTTCAAGAATTTGTTGTAAAAACAAGTTGTTAGATAATTCTAAAACCTTACTTTATGGGGGCGCCCAAATATCCATGTATTTCAGGTATTTATAGTGTATAACATAATACTCTATAACAACTATAATTCTTGAAGTTAAGTGTTTGAAATTATTGAGCTAAATACTTCCATCTTTACAATGACTCAATAAATTTCAAACAATTGTAACTCTTTGAAATTACTACAAAAAAGTTTCATCGAGTTCATCGTGTAAAGAAATTAAACGTAATAATTTCAGTAACTTGTTCAACGATTTGTGAACTCTAAGTCATTGAAATTACTACAGACTTCACAAAACGAAAACTCTTTGAAACTGAATACATAATAACATCTTGAAATCACATTGTAAATATTTTTTTATTTGTAATGATTTCAGACACTTACGAAAATTCTCAATAAATACAAACATCTGAAATCAAGACCAATATAACATACTGAAAATATTATGTAAATATTTTTTTATTTGTAATGATTTCAGGGGTTTATCCATAAGTATCTGATTTTATTATCCGTAACTATCTGATTCCATTAATACTATTATATAAAAACCAGTATGGAGCAAACCGAAATTGCGGAGGATTTGCTGAAATAAAAAACACATACTTTGACCTTCAGAAAATCTCCGAGCAAATCCTCCGCAATCTGGTGGGTCTTACATTGTCTTACGCCATGATTCAATAAAATCAGGGGTTTATATATACTAATAAAATCAGGGGTTTACGGATATAGGACTTACGCTTCATAACTATCTATAACTATTAATAATTATGTGATCTAAGTCCCTGTAATAATTGACTATTCACCCATTTTGCGTAGGTGCTGCTAAAATATGTAATGATTTCGTAGGAAGGTATTGACCTTCAGAAAATCTCCGAGCAAGTCCTCCGCAATCTGGGTTTGCTCCAGACGGGTTTCTGGTTACTATCTTTATTATTATCAGATAGTTACCCTATAATAAAATCAATAGGTTATGGATAAGTCCTTGATTTTATTGAGAAAAAAAATTTATTTACAATGTGATTTCAGTATGTTATATTATAGTCTGAGTTTGAGAAAAAAGATTTAAAATTTTTTGTTTACAACTTAAATTCAATGTGTTATTGTGTATTTGAATTTGAGAAAAAAAGATTTAAAAATTTTGTTTACAATGTAGTTTCAACAAGTTACAATGTATTTAAAGTTTGAAAAAAGTTTATTATCATATATCGGCTGAATCCATAGTGGATTCAGATAAATAGAAAGGGTCACTGCAGGGGCTCCAGTAAATTTATAATGATACCGATAGTTTAGATAAAATATTAACTTTAACAGTCGCGACTTAAAAACAAATAAAAACAACAAGTTACGAAACAATAACAAATGTAACAGATTGAATTTATTGAATATAATTAAAGGGTATGATATAAGTTATTATTAGGTGTATTGTACCTTTTTGAAATGTTCAATGATTCCGAAACTCTAGCATACGAGTTAAAATTATGCGTTCCCCATTAATGAACTAAAAGGTTTGGTAGGCTTTTTCTTATGTTTAGGATGCTTAATGAAACATAAGCGTTGTGTGATTTTCGTCAACAAAATCAATAAGTTATAAGTGTGACTGAAATAAAAACATTAGGGTGGTTAAACATCGGAACTTAACCACTCGAATTAATTGAAGATTTCTATAAGGGTTGTAAATCACCCGCGTTTTATGCGTTGAGGGGTGGTGCCTTTATAAAAGTTTTTAATAATGATTTCAATAGTTTACCTGTTTTCGAGAGATATGTCGTGTGAGATGTATAGGCAAAACAGGGGGTTTTTGGCACATGCGTGCCTTCCTCCCATAAGGAATAAAATAAGGCTGTGGCTTTTTTTGCAAGTTTTTTACCCAAACAAAAAAACTTGCAATAATGATAGGTTGCTTACTAACCTACGAAATGAGTAAGGGTTATTTCCGTGTTTGAACCACACCAAATGCGGGCGCTTTCTGTAGTAATTTCAATGATTTACTTATTTTTCACTTAGCTAACTATTCGGTATTACTACCAAAAAAGGCAAGTGATAAAATAAGAGGGTTTTCTTTACGGTTCTTTCCCAAAAAAAGAAAGAGGTTTTCCCAGTTTTTCCGTAGCAAAAAACTGGGACACTTTCTGTGATTTTTGTAATAATATCAGGGCGTTATCGAATATTTGTCGTCAGTTCTTACTGTCTTAATATGTTTGATAAAACCTGTATCGTGAAAATGATATGTAAGTCCCTGATTTTACTGAAGAAACAATACGAGACTTTAGAGTTTCGTTTTTTTTTGTTTACATTGATTTTGAGATATGTTACGATGTTTTTAAATCAAACAAGAAAGGAGAAACTAACATGGCTTTACATCCTACTAAAATTGGCGTTTTAAAAAGAGGTAAACTTATCAACTTGACTTTTAAAAATTCCAGAACAGCCGCAAATTATGTTATGAATTTAATCAACAATTCCAATGACTTACAGATTTGGGATTTCAAATTCATCAGATGTGCCGGTTATTGAAATAAAAAAGGTTAAGATTTATTCTTAACCTTTTTTTATGCGTAAAATTTATTGTTTACATTGTTTTTTTGTTATGTTATCATGTATTTAAATCAAACAAGAAAGGAGAAACAATGGCTAGATATGATAAAAATAAAGATGTTGAGTTATTCCAGACGGATATTGATGGTTTACAAATTTCAGTTTGGCAATATAATGTCGGAGAACCCAAGTTGCAAATAGGTCCTCGGACTTATAAGAAAAAGGATGGTTCACTGGTTATCCGAAAAGCTGGTCGTCTTACATTTGTTGAAACAAGATTCCTTTTGGAAAAATTACCAGATATGTTAGACAAAATGTATCAATAAAATCAAGGGGTTGGAATGAAAAATTCCAGCCCTTTTTTTGTTTACTTTTTCCATTAGATGTTATATAATTAAAAAAGTTTATAACCTTTAATGAAAGGGGTAAATAATGAATAATAATTATCAAAAAGTTGCAGAAAATACTGAAATGTATTATGTTGATGATAATTATTTCGTAAGTTTAGTGGATAGGTTTTATGAAAAAATGTATATCCCAGAAGGCCGCTATCCAATTGCTTTTTGTTCAAGAACGGAAAATAATGGTATAGTAATTGTTTTTAATAGGGATGATATGAATTGTTTATCACTTATTCACAAGGATTTCATTATAGGACACGAAGTTGCACATGCTGTTGGTATTGAAGATGAAATTGGTGCAGATGAATGGTCACTTGATTTCCTACAAGAAAGAGGGTACAATCGTTGTCAAATAATGAATGAACTATGGTACGAAATGGAAATTTTTCAAGATTTAATTCATTATCAGTAATTTCAAAAGAAGAAAAAATTTTAAAAAAAATTGTTTACATGTTTTTCAAAAAATTGTATTATGTATTCAGTTGAACGAAAAACGGTTTTTTTCAAATTGTGAAAAAAATTAATGTTTACAATCAACCATTCATCTGTTAAGATGAATAAAAAACTCAAAAAGGAGAAGAATATGAACAAGAAAGACCTTATCAATTACGTAGCTGAATCAGCTGAATGTACAAAAGTGGCCGCAAAGACAGTTATCGACGCGGTTCTTGAAGGACTTTTCGACGGAATCGTTACTGACCGCAAAGTAACTCTTGTAGGTTTTGGTACCTTCACAGCAGTTAACCGTAACGCACGAAAAGCAAGAAACCCAAAGACTGGCGAGTCTATTGATGTTCCAGCCAAAGTCGTAGCAAAGTTCAAACCTTCCAAAGCTCTCAAAGATGCTTGTGCCGATCTTGAATTAGCAGCACCGAAGGTTAAAGAATCTGAGCTTGATGAAGCAGTTGCCGAATAATTGACCTTATTTGGATGGAGGATACGAAAGTATCCTCCATTTTTTTGCTTAAAATCAAAAATTATAAGTGGTTGATATTATTACATATTTTGACTTCACCATTTTGCTGAGGTCTTGCTAACTATTTTTATGAATGGTATAACATGTTTTCAAAGAGACCGCAAGTCCTGAGCAATCTGGTGTGTTTATTTTGTATGTTTACATTATATCCACATTATGTTATTATATAATTAATGTTAGACATGGCATTAATAAGCCACCAATTAAGATTTCTCTATTGAGGAACACCTTTGTGGCGGGAATTTTTTGTAAATGTTTATTGCAAGAACTTGGGATGAGCTTTAAATGTTTATAACTATATTCTATTCAAAAATTTATAAAGCAATTAGCCCAAAAAAGACCTTATTAAATTTTTGATTAAAGGTTAATACCCAAGGTAAGCGCAACCTTGGGTATTTCTTTGCTCAAAATTTCTAGTTTACTTTATAATTTCAATGTGTTATAATATAAATAAATTAAACAATAACTTTAAACATGAAAGGAGGGCATTATGAAATTAGTAAGAGCCTGATAGATAAAAAAATTTTGTTTACTTTATAATTTTAATATGATAATATAAGATATTCGTTGAGAAAAAAAATAAATTTTTCTCAATGATATTACAATAAAAGTTATCTTGACTTGGTAGCTCCTTGCGACTATAACTAATTGTAATTCAGTAGAGTATTGAGCAACAATGCTTTTGTAAATCTTTACTGCCTAAAAGATTTGAAAAAATGTTGATATACCTTACATACAAATTATTGAATGAGGTTTCCAAATATCATAGAGGTTTTTTCAGACACCTTAGGTAAGAAGTTAATGTAAATGGATTTAGGTAATAATTTGATGTGAGCCTTTATTTAACATGACCACTAACTTTATTCAGATAAAAAGCTATTTACCATCGCATCAAGATTAGAGTGAATAGTAAATTAAAGAAAAGGTAAAACCTCAGGCTGAATAGTCTGGGGTTTTTTTATGCTTAAAATTTGTTGTTTACATTATTATTGTTTTATGTTATACTATATTTAATATAAATAAAATATGAAAGGAAAGTGTTATGGAAATGAAAAATGTCAAAATACCTTTTACGAATGTTGGTCCAATTATTATAAATAAAAATAATTCAAAAAAACTTTTAGATTGTATATGGATTGATGATAAAGAAATAATAAATAATGATAATACCAGAATATATATCATTACTGTCAATGATGAAATAAAAAAGATTGGTGGTTCTCTGTGTAAAGGTGGAATAAAAAATACTATGTCATTTTATTTCTCAGCAAATACAGGAAAACCCAGCCTGTCACGGTTTTCTGTTATGAAGGAAATAGAAAAAGAATTAAATAAAAATAATATTGTTGAAATATATGTCAGTTTTATCGAACCTATTATTGTAGAAATAAATGGATTATTTGGAAAAAAGAAAGTTATAAACCGTTTATCATATAAAGAATCAGAAGATTTTTGTAAAGAAGAATATTATAATATACATCAAAAATATCCAGATTGGAATTGGCAAGAAAATAATAACCGTTCCGGATATGAAAATATGTATAAAGAAACAAGAGGTAATTGATGAAAACAGTATTAAGATATGCCGGTGGAAAATCAAGAGCATATAAGATAATAACAGATTTTTTGCCTACAAACACAAAGAAAATAATATCACCATTTATTGGTGGTGGAAGTTTGGAATCCAGATGGTCAACAGAATTAGGTATAGAAGTAATTGGATTTGATATTTTTCATCACCTTATCAATTTTTGGAATATATTATTAAATGATAATAATGGTTTGGCAGATGGATTATTAAAATTAAATCCAAATAAAGAAACATATGAAAGTGTAAAAAATAAACTTTTGATGTGGGAAGAAACACAAAAGTTATTTATACAATATAAAACAGATTATTATAAAAGAAAACCAATAAAACTTTCAAATATGGAAGGTGCAATATATTATTATTTTAATCATAATTTGTCATATGGTCCGGGATTTTTGGGATGGATGTCAAAAATATATGAAAATAAAAAAAAGTATTATAATATGGTTGAAAGGGTAAGAAAATATAAAAATCTTAAACTTTCTGTATATAAAGAATCATTTGAAAATGTTATACCAGAGTATTGTAATGATTTGATATATTTGGATCCACCATATTTTTTAGATAACAGTAATGATAATAAGATGTTTAAAGGCATGTATCCTATGTCTAATTTTGCTTTTCACCATGAAGGATTTGACCATGAAAAATTGCAGAAGTTATTACGAAAACATAAAAATTATTTTATTTTATCGTATAATAATTGTAAAAAAATAAGAGAAATGTATGATGGTTATGATTTTTATTATCCCTCATGGAATTATTCTTTAGGTCAAGGAGAAACAAGAATTGGAAAGAATAAAATAAATAATAAACCAAAAGAATCACATGAAATATTGATAACAAATATCAAATATGACGTATCAAATAAGAAATCCTTTGATGTGTTTTTTAAATAATATATATAAAAGTAAGTATTAAAGAAAAGGTAAAACCTCGGATTGAATAGTCCGAGGTTTTTTTTGCTCAAAAATTGCTTGTTTACATTATTTTCATACTATGTTATAATAAAAAAAAATTATAAAATGAAAGGAAAAGAAAATGAAATTAAGTAAAATGATACAAAATTTAAAAGAAGTAATGATTGAACATGGTGATTTGGAATGTATTTATTCCATTGATGATGAAGGTAATGCTTTCCATGAAGTGCATCATATTCCGTCAGTTGGTTATTTCAAAGATGATGAATTTTATATCAAAGATGATTTAGAAGAACTCTTTGATATTGATGTACCAAGAAATGCAAAAATAAATGTTGTATGTATAAATTAATGAAATGAAAAAATTTATATAATGTTACTTCAAAGCAATATGTAATGTATTGCTTTGACGCAACAATATATTAAAACGAAACGAAAGGAAAAGAAAATGAAAATAGATGAAAAATTTGATGAAGCATTTGAATCTTTTATCAATGGTTCTCAAAGTATATGTGATGATTATGAAAAAGAGCAGGGCAGTAAAGCTTTTGGTAAAACATTGACATATATCAAAGGCCGAAGATATATAAAAATTATCGCAACCCCTAAGCTTGGTTCTGGTCAATCAGTTTGGGCTTTTATTGATATGACTAATGGTGATGTATTGAAGCCTGCCAGTTGGAAAGCACCAGCAAAAGGTATGAGGGGTAATATTTACGATGATAAGAATGGTTTAGGTCGTATAACAGCTTATGGTCCTGAATATAACAAATAAAAAAGGAAAGAAAGTAAAATGGAAAAGATAATTGAAAAATTAAAACAATATGATGATGCATACTATAACGGCGAAGCATTTATATCCGATGAGGAATATGACCGTTTAAGAGATAATGCAAAATCAATGAATCCAGAGCACCCATATTTTGAGAATGTGGGTGCTATTGTTGCTGGTTCAAAGGTTAAACTACCATTTGTTTTAGGTTCACTTGATAAGAAAAAACCAGATACAATTGAGAAGTGGTGGAAAGAAAACGAGCAAGCAAAAGTTATTTCACTTAAACTTGATGGTCAAGCTTTTTATGTTAAATATCGTAATGGTAAAGTATATCGTGCCGCAACTCGTGGTAATGGAA
>Ga0307377_10006916_pt1 | contig 11789 bp, 12 predicted proteins | sample TR3MG_FD_202535 | JGI IMG/M metagenome (GOLD analysis project Ga0307377, IMG submission 202535) | Soil microbial communities from Risofladan, Vaasa, Finland - TR-3 | ecosystem: Environmental > Terrestrial > Soil > Coastal area > Acid sulfate soil | place: Finland: Risofladan, Vaasa | collected...
TACCTATAAGAGTTGTTCGAACTTCTCAAGCATGGTTGTCCTAGCATAACTCTATTTATTTAACATTACATCAATAAGCGATCATGCGCCGGAGATCGTCATTACTTGCGATATATTGCGCGTGATCCTGCGATCCTGCGATCATGCGATCATGCGATCATGCGATCATGCGATCATGCGATCATGCGATCATGCGATCATAGGATCATAGGATCATAGGATCATAGGATCATAGGATCATAAGCGCCGGAGATCGCCGGATCATGGCGTGGACTAGCGCCGGACAACTGCCTATTTGTAACTCTTAACTACCCCCACCCCCCTCTTTTTTTTCAGGGGGCGAACCCAAACGGGGGGAGGGCGAACCCATAAAATAGTATAGTACCTCCCTCTCTCACTCTCTTACTCTTCTATACAGGGGGACCCATATAAATTTTATACAAAAAATTGACAAAAGAGTATTTATAGTGTATATTTATACAAAAGACATTCTCACCAACCAAAGGAGGATCGCATGACACCAGTAAAAGCCGGGAGCGCCGGGACGGATATACAAGATTATCCGTTTTTGGCAAAGACCTTAGTTACCTATACGCGAAGTAACGCGCAGGGTAATGAGGAAAAATTTAAAGACGAGGTAGTATTCAAGTTGGATCGCCCGTCTGCGGAAATGCCGTGGTATGTACTTAGGAATTATTCAGTACCTAAGTATCTCACCAAGACCTACGGGCCATTTGAAGTTGCGTGGCAAAGAATTTACGAAATAAAAATCCTCAAACTCATTAACAGAGAGAATCCTACCGACATAACAGATATTCCTTTAAGAGTAATGACACTCTCGCAGTTGGAAGAGTACGTCACTAAATGGGAATTGAATGTTCCGGTCCAGGAATTTTACTCAGTTGAGAAAGCGAGAGAGATGGTTGCATTAAGACAAGCGGATGAAAAAGGGTATGAGAAGCATCTAGCAGAATATCGCGAAGGAAAGCAGAGATCCTATCCACAACTTGATAACATGCGTGGTGACGCAGACGTCGCGACAGCGGATGCAGGAGAGTTTGACGAATTGGATAGACAAGCACCGCGGAAGAAAAAGAAAGCGGTACTGCCTACTACCATAGCGGAACCAACAGAAGAAGAATTGAAAGCATTGAATGAAACACCGCCCAGTACCGGAGATGTACCGCCGGCTATGAGCAATCCATTTGAAGGAGTGTGACATGACAGATCCGTTTAAACCTAAACCAGTTACAAAGCAACTGACCAAGGACGATGTTTACTTTAACAAAGTAACACCGAGCGGACATGTCTGTAAATACAAGATGGAATCTGGTGTTCCTATTCAGGTGGCGGATTTAGGGAATATAAAAGATTTCTTTAATCATGCGATCATGCGGGCATCTCTTATGACCCCGGATGAACTTGCTACTATTGATGTAGGAAATATGTCGCATGTTGAAATCGCGGCATTAAAGATGGCGGCCTATGCGGCCGCGGGTGATATGAAAGCATGTGAACAAATGTTCGACCGGGTGATGGGTAAAGCGAAACAGGTATCCGAGTCAACTAACCTCAACCTCACTATCGACGATATACTAAACGGGGTACATGCAAAAAAAGAGGGAACTACTATAGATGTCTGAAGCTAAATTGAAAATAGATCACTTACGCGATAACCTACCTGAGTATTCAGAGAAGTTTATCCGTATCCGTCCTAAACAGGGCGGTAAAGCGATCCCACTTCAGTTTAACCAGGCGCAGATGATGTTACACCATTTCATAGAAGATATAAAAAAAGCGGGTCAACTCGTGAGAGTCTGTGTGGTCAAAGGCCGACAGCAAGGCGTATCGACGTATACTGCCGCCCGCTTTTTACACAAAGCTACAATGAACTTAGGTGTGTCTGTTTTTATCTTGGCACACATTTCAAAATCTACTGATTATTTATTTGATATGGTAAAGAGAATGTATCAAAATCTACCTGACCCCCTGCGGCCTAGCATAGAACGATCTAACAAAAAAGAATTAAAATTCGGTAAGATTGATTCTGAATACGGCTTAGGTACCGCGGGGGCGCAGGATGTCGGACGGGGTATGAACCCTCACCTACTGCATTTATCGGAGGCCGCGTTCTACGGCAATACCGATGATCTTTCTACGGGATTGATGCAGGGCGTTGCGACAGACATTAACACTGAAATTATCATGGAGTCCACGGCCAATGGCGTGAACAACATGTTCTACAACTTGTGTATGAAGGGTACAGACCCTAATGCACTTACAAGATATAAGACTCTCTTTATTCCTTGGTATATTCAAGACGAATATCGAGAGACACCCCCCGCCCGATTTAAACCTTCTACTAGAGAATCTGAGTTAATGGATCTTTACGGTCTAGAACTCGATCAGATTTTCTGGAGAAGGCGAAAATTGGAGGATGAGTATAATAATGATTTATGGAAATTTTTGCAGGAGTATCCTTGCTGTCTGGCGGAAGCCTTCCAGTCTTCGGGAAATACCCTTCTTAAACCAGAGTTTGTGGAAGCGGCGCGCAAAACTACCGCTTTTCTTGATGGTCTTGCTCCAATGGTTATGGGAGTGGATGGAAGTGGAGAAGGTGCTGACCGCACTGTCCTCGTTATCAGACAAGGACGAAGGATAGTAGAATACGAAGTTTATAATGACCCCGTGAAACCTATGCGCCTGGCGGGCATCGTTGCCCAAAAAATTGACAAGCTAGGACTTGACATGGTGTTTCTTGATGTAGCTTATGGCTACGGGTGTCGGGACCGGCTTGTGGAAATGGGGTATGGCGCTAAGACAATGGACATACATTTCGGCTCAACCCCACTCATGCCGGAACTTTATAGAAACAAGAGAGCGCAGATGTACGGCTTCCTAAAAGATTGGTTTGAAGAGGGTGGAGTGAGTATACCGGATGAAGACATATTCGTTAGAGACCTGTTAATGATACCAGGATTTGAATTAACAACATCCCGCGGATTACTCACTCTGCCTTCTAAAGATCAAATACGAAAAGATAACGACGGACTTTCTCCGGACATAGGTGACGCTTGTGCTTTGACGTTTGCGTTCCCTATTAGATCGCGCAGTATGGCTTCTAATATCCGGGTAGCGGAACCTTCAGTGGTCCGCGCGCGCAGTCCTTTTAAAGCACGGAGATTATCAGAAAAGTTTGTGAAGCAGGAGAAACCAAGTGAGTTGTATATAAAACAGAGGTAGAATGAATATAAGGCCAGTCACTAATGAAGACTATCCCGCATCGATGATGCTTATTGCTGAGTTCGCTGAAGAGTCTTTATCAGAATACGGAACGTATCTGGATCCGGAACGACTGGAACAAACATATAAGAAAGTAATGCCGACCAGTTTTTGTTTGATAGTTGAAGGAAAACTTGTTGGTGTATTTGGTGGGCATATAGTAGAAGATTTTTGTAGTAAACGGCCAGTGTATGAAGAAGTGATCTGGTATGTCAAGAAAGATAAAAGGAAATACGGGATCAAACTCTTGCGCTATGTTGAAGAATGGTGTAAGGCAAATAGGATAGAAAGAATTACGATGTGCTGTATGCACAACTCGCAGACGGAGAAGTTATGGTCGCTTTACACAAAACTGGGTTTCCGACCTATGGAAACCCGCTTTATAAAGGAGATTGACAATGGCTAGAAAAGCAAGCGGTAAAGGGTGTAGTGTTAAAGCACGACCATTAAGTAAAGATCGTGGAGAAAAACAAAAACCAAAGGACAAAGGTAAATAACCAAAGGGGGGTATTATGCCAGTTTTTACGAGTATAGGATTAGCACTAGGAGCCGGAGCGGCTACCGCATTTGGAGTTGGTGTTGGTGCAACTGCTTTAGCAGTTGGTGTAGGCGCGGCGGCTTATGGCGCGGCCGGTGGATTTAGTGGGGGGCAGAGTGGGCCGTCTATAGATAGCAGAGTTTCATCTGCAACCGGTGGACTATCTACACAGGAAGCCCAGACAGCCGCAAAGAAAAGAGCTTTTAGATCAGGAGTGTTGTTTACCTCACCGACAGGTCTGGATAACGAGGGGAAAACATCTTCCGCAAAATTAAGGTAGGTGAATGATGGCCGATAAACCAATAGTAGGTGGCACACTATTAGAAAGACTTAAACGTGCGCGTACTGGTTATATGACTGCTAAGGTCAATTTCAATAATCAATATGCGGCATTGAGTCAATATTATTATCAGATCAAACAAGATATGCAAATGTATACTCCTCAGATTATACAGGGGCAGTTTGAAAATGATGGTAACATAAACGATAATGTAGGTGGAAGAAGTGCTAAACAAATGGCTTCTGCGCTTATGGGTATGGTATGGAAAGACGAGAAGGGTACTTTTAGAATTGTACCCGCAAAAAATATTGCAGATACTAAAGAAGTTAAAGAATATTTTAAACGTATAAGTGATGATATGGCTACCTATATGGAACGACCTAAGTCAAGACTTACGACTTCTTTGTTTAAGACACTTCTTGAGTCTGTTATATATGGTACTTCTGGAATGGTAGTGCAGAATGGCGGGTATGAGAATCCAGTAAAGTATTTCAATAAGTCTGTTTTGTCTTTCTATATTGGATACAATAAAGAAGGCGAAATTAAGGAACTCTATATTGATTACAACTTATCTGCGGATGAGTTATGGGAGCGATATGGAGCGGCGGCAGGAGCGCAAGTTCAACAGGCAATTCAGAATAATGATCATATCACAAGATTTGTTGTGACGGAGGCTATAGGTCCTCGACCGGCAAATAAAAAGATGGGAAAATTAGGAATGCCATACGCGTCTCATTTGTTCATGCCAAATGATAATATTTATTTGGAAGAAGGAGGGTATGAATCCTTGCCACTTAAAGTTCTATTCCATGACAAATTGGAGTATGAGTCTTATGGACGTAGTCCAGGTATGGACGCACTTCCTACTGTAATCCAGACTAATATTGCCGCTGAAATATTAGCAGTTGGTGGCGAACTTATGGCACAGCCCGCTTTGGGTATGTACGATAATGGATCGTTAGCAGGACTAGCCGTGGATCTTTCAGCCGGAGCGCTTAATGTCTTTAATGTTGCCGGGTCAGTTCCAACAGAGAAACCTATTTTTCCACTGTTTGAGATTGGCGATCTTAGAGTTATATTTGAATGGGTGAAAGAACTCAAGTTAGAAGTAGCTAACTATTTCCTTTTAGATAAACTTTATGATCTTAATGCTAAACAGCGTATGACATTGGGTGAAGCGGTAATGAGAGACCAGATAAGATCGGACGCTCTTTCACCCATATTCACACAAGTCATGGGTTTCTTGACAGATATTCTTTCAAGATCAGTTGATATTGTTTTTGGACTGGGACTTTTTGGAGTTCCAGATGTCAATGCTCTTAATGATCCCACAGTTAAGGCATTACTCGCGAATGGACATCAACCTTTCCAAATACCCAATGCAGTGCTTCAGGCGCAGTTAAGCGGAATAGATTGGTATGATGTTCAGTTTATTTCCCCGGCGTCAAGAATAATGAACAATGAGGAATTGAACAGCACTTTGAAATTTATATCAACAATGGGTGAAGCCGGAGCAATTAGTCAGGAATTTATTGACGTTATTGACCCGGATGGAACTGCGGAAAAACTCAAAGAACTTACCGCAACTGACTCTATTGTCGTTCGATCTATGGAAGATAGAAAAGCTATACGAAAACAGAGAGCAGAAGTTCAAATGCAGATGGCTAAAGTTGAAGCTCAGGCTAAACAAGCCGCGGCTAATCAGGCTAATGCACAGGCCGATGCGGCCCGCAGTGGTGCCGTGCGGAATCTAGAAACCGGTGGAGGAGGAGTTTAAACATGACAGACGATAAAAAAGTATTTAGTAAGCAAAATATTCTTGAGAAACAACAGCTTGCTAAAGAAGAGTATGACAAAAAGGTTCAAGAGTTAAGGCAGACATTTGAATCGGTCGCGGCCACGCCTAGCGGAGAAAAGGTATTCCAATATCTTTTCTTGCTTTGCGGTGGTGATCTTGGCTCATTACGCCGAGATAAAGAGGGAGATGTAAATATCGAAGACACATTAGTCACCCTTGGGGCTAAGAGTGTTTGGGAAACTATTCGATATAATATATCTTCTGAAATGTTGAAGAAGATTGAAAGACATAACTGGGAATAATAACAAAAGGAGACCAACATGACAGGAGCGACAGGAGCAACAGGCGGAGGCCCTACCGGAGCAACAGGGGCAACAGGCGCGGCCGGAGCAACAGGTCCTACAGGATCAAATGATCCTCGGCTAAAAACCGTGGACATAAAAGTTCCAGAAAAGTATCAGGCTGAACCTTGGGCCAAAGAGGTCAAGAATGTAGACGATCTTTGGACAAAAATGGCCGGCGCACAGAAGTTGTTAGGAAAAGATAAAGTTATATTACCGGGTGAGAACGCCACTCAAGATGAACTCAACTCTTTTTATACGCGTATGGGCCGTCCAGAACAACCAGATGGATACGAATTTAAGAGTGTAGAAAGTTTGAAAGAGGTTGACCGTAATGTCAATCTTGATACGGGTATGAAGAAAATCTTTTTTGAGGAGGGTATATCTAAAAAAGCCGGAGAACGAATTGTATCTAAGTATGAGGAATTGATTTATGACATGTCTAAACCGGCAATTGAAGACGCCGCCAAACGAGATATAGCCTTTCAGACGTTAGCTGATGAAGTATTAGGAGAAGACAAAGCTAGTGCTATGGAGGCATTTAAATCAGTAATGAAAGAGACTTTAGGTGACAAAGCGTTTCTTGCCTCTAAAATTGAGCATATGAGTAATGAGGAATTACTTCCTATGATCGTATTAAGTAAGAACATACACGATAAATATACCGGAGAAAATAGAGTGGGCATTAAACCTGGTGATATGCCTGGTTTATCTGGGGATCTTAAATCAGATTACCAGACTTTATCTCAGCAAAAACTGAATGTAAAGATGGATGACAAGATGCCGGAACACATTAAGAAGATGAAATTAGCAAACTTAAATCTACAAATGTCCAAGATTGGAGTTAAAGCAAAAGATCAGGGCATAGATTTATTTGCATAATATTTGACAAAGTAATAAAAATAGTGTATATTTAGTACAAACATATAACGTCCGTACAAAGAGCGGGGATCGGTTCTAGCCGTCCGACTTAAAGCGGGTATCGTTAATAGACGTAAAACACTTATTGACTAACCTAAATTAAGGAGGAAGACAATGGCTAGAGCAGATTATGCGGGCGTGGAAACAGTCTTGAAAGATGACTATTTGGGGAATCTTTTAAAGATACCACAGCAGAGAGAAACAAGACTTTTCGGTGGCTTCGCAGAAGTTACTGTAGAAGGGAAACAAATGTATATCGATGGGATCGCTCCTGTTGATTACAGGATAGACAATTCGTACAACGCATCCTCTCAGGGTGTGGCCGCTAATTACTTCCGCAGGAAACTTGACACAGACAGAATGATTATCGAAGTTGATTACGACGAACATTGGTTCCGTAAGACTACTTCTTCTAATCCTTCTTCTCTTATCACTCAGGAAATGATGAACGCAAGTTATCGTTTTCTTGATAAGGTCGGGATCAACGCGGCAGTAGCGACAGTGTACTACGGTGAAAAAGGCGACACCGCTTTAACATTCGCTAACGATGGTGGTATCACGTTGGATGCAACAGGTGGTATTACGATCGATCTTCTAAGAAAAATCAATCACAGATTCACGGGAACTGAAGTTGTTTCGCCTAATGGCATGAACAACGTCAAGTTTGTCGTTACTGAAGATGAGCAGTATGACATGGGTGGAATTACTCAGCTAACCTCATGGCAGTTCCAACAGATCTATCCGTCAAACGCTATGGGCGCGGCGAATGAATCTGGTTTTGGCAGACAGCTTGGTATGCAGAATGTGACCTTCGGGGCACAGGCCGCTACTGGCAAGATGCTTAACGAAGCCTCAGCAGTGCGTGACTGTCTGGCCCTAGCAAACAACGCTATGGTTTATGGTATGGCCTCCGACGGTATCAACTTTGAGATCATACCTCTTTCAGAGACTAAGATTTCAACGATTAGGTTGAGACTTACTCTTACGGCCGGTGCGGTTAGGACCAATGGTAACAATGTTATCAAGTTCCAGACCACTGTTAAAGATCCGGCAGTTTTCTATTGAGTTTAATTTAGTAGGAAACTAACATAAAGGAGGAATGAAAATGGCTGATACTTATGATCTCGCAACACTGAAAGCAAGTGAAATTGAGGCTTACACCGGTACGCCGGCGGCTACTGATTTAGTAGTAGCGATCATAGACGGGAAACCGTATACGATCACAATAGCCCAGGTACTTGCGGCAGTGTAAATTGATACTAACGAATTAAAAAATAGGAGGAAATAAAATGGCTCAAGTTGATAGAAGAAGTTATGTTACGACCGATAACACTCCGATTGACGCGATAACAGTAGCAGGTGCGGACTCTCTGGATATAGTAGCGGTAGTTCCTATACTCAGTACAGACGATGCTGACTCTATCTATAGAATTGCTGAAGTTCCATCGAACTTCGTACCTGTAGGTGGGGAAATTACTTGCTCTGCGATTACCGGAATGACCAGTGTTGATCTCGGTCTTTACGAGAACGCCGAAAATGGTGACACAGTCATCGGCAAGGCTCTTCTCGTAAGTGCGGCAGATGTTTCAAGTGCTTTGGCACCTGGAGCAGGTCTTAGTCCAATCTCTGCTGTTGCGATAGCAAATCAGGGTGCGGCGTTGTATACTCTGGCCGGTGACGTATCTAGTGAAAGGCAGACATATGTCTTAGCTCTTACCACTAATGCGGATCCTGCGGCTGACGGGACAATCGTTGTAAGATTGAGACTCGTTCGTAGAGAATATGCTTAATTGCGACCAAGGGAGAATGTCTGATGTCATGTTGGGCAGAGAGGGATAAAACCCTCTCTGCTTCTCCCCATAAAAAGGAGTTGATATGTCTGTATCTAATTCAAAAACTGACATCGTTAATTTGACACTGGACGTAATTAAGACTGAAAACATTAACGATGTAGAAATACCAGGCGACGATAAAGCCGCAAGAGTGGCGAATCGTTGGTATGATGATGTTCGTCAGAAAGCTCTTGAAGGATTTCCCTGGAACTTTGCTAGTAAAAGAGACTCAATACCTTTAAACGCGACGGCTCCCGATTTTGGATTTGATGACGCGTATGTCCTTCCTAACGATTATCTTTCTTTAAATTTCATAAAATATTGGGACTATCCTCTTTCTAAATGGAACTATGTTATTGAGGACGGCAACATCTATATAGATAACAGTGGAGCAGAATCATTAGACATCGGGTATACTTTTGATCAGCTTTATACAGTAAAGTTTAGTCCCTCATTTAAAATTTATTTGGCGTATGCTTTAGCAGATAAGATTGCCTTTAAACTAACGGGTAATGTTAATTTAGCCGCGCGTATAACCAAAGCATTAAAAACTGAGGAACTGAACGCGAAAGCTAATAACGGGAAAGCCAATCCGCCCGTAGCGTATAGAGAAAGCAAGATGCTCTCTGGCCGTCGGATATATGGAGGTTCCCGTACAACCGGACTATATACGGGGCAAAATGGCAGAACTTAATGTACCTATATATGATTTTCGACATGGTATTTTAACACCTAAGTTAAAAGATCGACCTAATCTGGATCTTTATAAAAGTGGAGTCCTGGTTGGGGAGAACTTCCTGACACAGCTTCACGGCCCTACAGAATATCGCGGAGGCTTTGAACATTCCAGAACTACGCGCCGAAACAAAGTGGCGCACTTTATTCCCTTTACATTCGCAGACGATGAAGCATACGTCCTTTCTTTTACGGAAGGGTACATGCGTATCTTTACTAATGGCGGTGTTCTTACTGAAGACATACTAACTATAACTGGTATTACCCAGGCGAACCCTGGGGTAGTTACTGTTGTAGGAAATACATATGAAGATGGGGATGAAATTTATATAGACAACTGTACCGGTATGACTGATCTTAATGGACAGTTTTTTCTTGTAGCTAATAGTTCAGGCGGTGGAACGTCAGAATTTAATTGGCCTTATTCAGTCCCAGGAAACTATACTTATAATGCTTCTGATATTGAAGTCAGTGCAGGTAATGCACATTTGAAAGTAAGTGGCGTGGTCACAAACTATCCTTTTACCACTCCCGCCAATTATACTTATCCGGCAGGAATTGAAGTTACTGGTGGAGAGGCACTTCTTGTACCAGGAGATACATTTTTCGCAGACTACTCTGTAGATGAAGACGCTAATCGTTCAGCCGGGAGTCCCACAGGAGTGCTTACAGGTGCATCAGTGGCCGCCGGAAGACTTGACTGTAGGGGTGGAGCGATAGAATATTGTACCTATAGTGCTGTGGGTAATGCAGACAGTCAACAGTTAGGAGCAGTGCGGTTTAAATACATACCTAATTTCACGGGATTTCCCGCGGCGGATAGTACCTTTTTTGATATATACTTTGGCGCTACTAATCAAAACAGAATCGTTATACAGCACCTAACTGGAACTGGAGATTTAAGGGTAGTTCTATTTAACAGCGCCGGAGGGTTACTGGGTGTTTATGATTTGGCCATTTGGTCTGCTACTTTGGGAAATGTATATGAATTTGAATTTAATTATGATTTTAATACTGGCGCGCAAAGGTTGTTTCTTGATGGGGTACAACAGGGAATTACTATAACAGATGTTACTGCTCGAAGTGGTAATATTAATACTTTCAGGATCGGGTCAAACTCGGCCGCCGCCTCTCCTCAAAATGCTCAGTTTGATGATGTGCAAGTCTTTCCTGTAGTTATGCACACATCTAATTATACTTCTCCAACCACAGGGGGAAACTACGCGACTGATGATCCCACAATAGTAAACAATACTGGTTTAGTTTTCGCGGCGCCTTTTAATACTTTTGTAGAAACAGCCACAGAACCGGCGGGCGCGGATATAGGATACCAAATAAGTTCAGATGATGGAGTTACCTGGGAGTGGTGGGATGGTGCGGTATGGGCCACTATAACAGGTGGGCAGACAGATTCTTGGTATTATACCAACGAGTCCAACAACCATACAGAGATAAGTACAAACCTACCTACTCTCGCGGCTAGTGGAACTTTTAAGTTCAGGGCATTTTTACATTCAGATACTGGGGCGGTAACTCCTGAACTTGATCTGATTACGGTAGGAAACGTAGCATATCCTATTACTGATCCAACGATTGAAACAGATAGTGGGTTTCCGTTTACCGTGGCTCTTGAAGATTTTACAGAAACGTCTACCAAACCGGCCCTAACTGAAATTCAATATATTGTTTCTATTGATGATGGTGTTAATTATTTGTGGTGGAATGGCGCGGCATGGGTGGCCAGTAATGGTACTTATGCCGAAAGTAATTTAGCGTCGGTAGTTGATACAAATATTGCAGCGTTGGGCGCATCGGGTACATTTAAGTTTAAGGCTTTTCTACATACCACTGACATAACTGCTACGCCACTATTAGATAATATTCATACTCAGTATACTGTATTCGGGGACACATTTACACTTCAGGATCAAGACGGCAACGACATAGATACTTCTGGCTTTGACGCTTATATAGGTAGCGGAACAGCGGCACGGGTATATGAAATAAACTCTCCGTATTTGGAAGAGGACATGCCGCAGATAAAATTCGCGCAGAAAGCGGA
>Ga0307377_10006917_pt1 | contig 11784 bp, 18 predicted proteins | sample TR3MG_FD_202535 | JGI IMG/M metagenome (GOLD analysis project Ga0307377, IMG submission 202535) | Soil microbial communities from Risofladan, Vaasa, Finland - TR-3 | ecosystem: Environmental > Terrestrial > Soil > Coastal area > Acid sulfate soil | place: Finland: Risofladan, Vaasa | collected...
ACACAAACATAGCCCCATCAGAGGGGCAAAGAAGGATCTACCTTGATGACGATGAACTCTTATTTCAGACCTACACGAAAGGTGCTTGGTCAACAGAGCGTCAGATTGCTCTTGGCGGTGTTGATAGTAATGGTCATTTTCGTCCCTTTTTGGGATGCCGGGGAGTCCTCGGCGACATAACGGACTCGCCTCTGTTAGACCCGGTTCCCACCCGCAGTCATTCCTTGTTTAAGTTCAACAACAATCCATATGATCAACATGGTGTTGATCCTTGGGAGGTTACACAGGGATCTTGGGGTTATTCGACAACGAGATGGGAGGGTACACATTCTCTTTCCCCGAGTACGGCTTTTACTGCTTGGTTTTCCGGTAGATGGGTCATAGGCGATAGCGTCACGGCCTGTTTTATGTTTCGTGACGATGGTACGGCGCTGGGTCAGGACATTATTAAATGGAACGGTTCGAGCTCTGATACTATTAGGGTGAATTATAAACTGGCCAGACAGATTGATTTTGAAGTTAGAAAAGGTTCGACATATACCGTTTTAACTTCTGCCGTTCTCTCTACGGGGAGGTGGTATTTTGTCGGGGTTGCTTACGATTCGGTAACGAATACTTCTTATCTCAGAGTGGATGATGTTCAACAAAGCGCAAATCCTACGGGAACATGGGGGGCTGCAACTGACGAGCAAACGTATTTGACTCTTCCGGGCAGTCCTTGGGACCGCAAGATAGATGATTTGCTTCTTTCCTCCGATACTGCGATGGACCCGGATCTGTTCTTCCAGCACGTCCAGCGGAACGTCGCCTGGACTGCGGAGTATTTCGCTGCAGATATCCTCCTGAAACCGAAACCCGGTGGCGCGGTTATGGTTGCCGGGGATCTGGAGGTTACAGGCGATATAATTGGTGGCGGTGCTCTCTTCCCTATTGGTGCTGGGGATGCCCCCAACGTTGTGCTGAGCGGTGCAGCCCGGACCCAGCATATTATCTACTGCAACAATTTCACCGTTTCGGCGAATACGACTCTTTCTGCGAACGTGATCGTCTGTGAGGGAAATTTCACAATTAATGCCGGGATCGTTTTAACGCTTGCACCGATAGATCCGCTTTCGAACAGTGTCGTAGTAGGTACATGCCTGACCGGCAAGGGAGGGACAAAGACGGTAGGCGGCAGCGGAGTTTTTGGTGGTGGTTGTGGCAGTGGTGGCACTGGAGGAGCTGGTGGAGGGGGGAGTATAGCTGCCAATGGAGGGGCAGGTTACAACCTCTCTGGGGGTGGAGCCGCTGGATATGGAATTACTATAGGCGGTGCGGGGGGCAGCGGCGTTGTTGCAAATAATTCAGGGGGTGGAGCCGGACCCTGTGCCGGAGGCGGCGGCGGGTACAGTACGGGTGGTAACGGGGGTAACGGTGGTGCCTGCCTTTATATTTTCGTTAAAGGTAATTTTATTAATGGTGGGACTATCATTGCACCCGGAGCTGCTGGAGACACAGCAGATTATGGCGGAGGAGGAGGAGGCGGCGGGGGGATGATTTTGATTATTGCCTACGGTGCCTCGTATACCGGAGGGACCATTCAGTGTAATGGTGGTGCTGGATCGAGCGATGTGGGGGACGGCGGTGGAGGCGGCGGAGGACATATCGAGATTTACGCCAAGACCGCTTCATTTGGTACTTTGTCGGTTGCCGGTGGGTCTGGACCGGGCAGTGCCACGGATGGTGGGACGGGAACGACCCTCACCGTGAATCTTAATACTTACCCGGATGCCTTACTTGGGGGCCTTGCGGGTAACGATGCGGCCGGTGTACTGCTTCAGTGGTGCCCTGTTCGGCTTCCATAAGGAAAGGATCATGGGATACTATATCGAGATTGTCAACAACGGATATCACTACTGGGAGGGCGCCCCGAAACCGCTCGCGCCGGTAGTTATTGAGGTTCCCCGGCGTCCCTCGCCCGACCACGTATGGAACGGCTCGGCCTGGGAGATCCCTGCCGAGATCGTAGCACTCCGCAAGGAAGAGGCAGCAGAGTCGACACTACTCACCGAGGCAAGGCTCATTAAGATCCTCTTGACCATGATGAAGGCAATCGAGGCCCTCGCTAAGAACGAACCGATTCCGCCGGAGTGTATCGCTCTCAAAAACCGGATTGATGAATTATTGAGTGAAGAAAATGAACGACAAAGCATATAAGTGGAGATAGGAGGAAATTATGAGCATATCTTCAACGGCAAACAAGATTCAATACGAGGCAAACGGAAGCAATAAGATTTTCGCTTTCCCTTACAAGTTCTTTGAGCAGACGGATCTGGAGGTTCACGTCACGGATCTGGCCGGGGAAGATGAGATTCAGACAATAAGCACCGACTACACGGTGAGCGGTATCGCAGGCAGCTTTGACAGCGGGGGGAATGTTACCTTCGTCACGGCACCGACTGCGAGCTATATCGTCACGATCTACCGGCAGATCCCGATCACCCAGGACACTGATTATCAGGACTATTCGGAGTTCCCTGCCGACGTATTCGAGAATGATCTCGACCGCAGGGCGATGGTCGAGCAGCAGATCAACGAGAAACTAAACCGGTTGATAACGGTGCTAGAAGAACTGCTGGAGTTCAATTTTTAGCATGAGCATTTTGCCGAGATGATAGGAGAAGAAGATGCCTGACGGACTTACCACAGATCAGATGGTTGATCGCATGTATACCGAACTCGTAGGATTGGATGGCAAGAGCGGCATGGTGAAGGATGTTAAGGACGATCACGAGAAAATCGAGCATCTGGAAGATAACACGGTAAAAAAAATAGAGTGTTCAGAGATCCGCAAGAGGACCGGAGATCGAAAAGACAAGATCCTGATGAGGATCAAGGACATCATTATCATCGTTCTTGCACTGGCCGCGTTTCTGTGGGGATCCGGGATACTGGGTAGGTAAGATGATAGATCAACTTGAGAAAGATACACCCTGGCCGATCAAGAGATGGGGCTGCAATTTCTTAGTCCTGGGAAAAGTATTGGGGGCGCTGATTATTTTTCTGTGAAATAGCGAATTGTGAGTGGAACTATGGAAAACAAATTATTTCCTATACAGATTGATTGGAAACTGACTTCTGATTTCGGGGAAATGCGGCCAATCAACGCAACTCCGGAGAAAAAGACCCACATTCACGGCGCCTGGGATCTCGCGGTACCCGAGGGTACGCCGATGATGGCCTCCGAGCGGGGCAAGGTGTATCGCCTGGCCCAGTTCCGATCAAACAGTCAGCCGCACAACCTGTTTTGGGACGATCAGAAGTGGTTTGCCTTCTCCAACTATTTCTATGACACCTTCGGCGGCCTGTTGATCCTTGAGGGAGATAGCGGGCTGACCTATGTATTCGCCCACATCTGGGCTCAAAGTATACTCGACGACCTGTTCGGGGAACACTCCTCCTGCCAGATCAAGGAGGAGACGGACAAGAACGGTAGTATCGTTAGTCTTTGGAACATGAATGATCCGGATTTTGTGGAAGCGGGAGACTGCATCGGAGCCAGCGGGAACGCCGGCTATTCTACCGGGGCGCATATCCACATGGAGCTACACTATCGCCGGGAATGGCTGCGGTGGGAGAAGCGAGACGATCCAGCGGAAATCTGGCCTATGGAGCTACAGAAACAACTGGACAAGGCGGGGGAGAGGGAAGGATGAACGCGAAAGACCTGCTGCAGAAAGCCTGGATATTCGAGGTAATCTGGCTCCTGCTCAATTTCACTGTCTGCCTGTATGTCTTCCCGGGCAAGATAGGAGCCTTCATGCAGGCGCTACCGCTTCTGACAACCTTGATCGGCGGGCAGGGATTCCTGGCCGCGGCAGGACCCGAGATCAAGCGGCTGATCGAATCAAAGAACGGAGGAGGGTAGATGAATGCGTTTAAATGGATTCTGGTTGCCTTCGCGATCGGCCTGCTGGCCGGCGCGGGCGCTGTGCTTTACTTTGTGTATCGCCCTGCTTCTGCTACCATCACCGATCTTCGGGCTGAGTCCGATCGAGCGGCTGAACAGTATCGAGAACAGATTGCAGAATATAGTGATCTACTCGCAGAAACTCGAGGGAGAGTTGGAGAACTCTCAGAGGATATCGAGAGAGCAACAGCAGATTATCAGCGGGCTGCTGAGCGAGCTCGCCAGTCTGAGGAGCGAGCTGTCCGAGCAGAGGAGCGGGCTCGAGAGCTCGAACGCCTCGCTGGAGAGCAGCAGGCTGCGGGTGGGCGAGCTTCTGAGTACAATCGACGAATTGGAAGCGAAGCTGAAGCCGCTCTCGGAGAGTTGCGAGAATATCGCGCAGCCCTTGAGAGACGCCTTGACGATAGCGGAGAAAGAGCTTCGCCGGCAGAAGATTAAGACGGTGATCTACGTGATCCTGGCTGCTGTTGCGGCCGGAGCTGCCGGCTACGGGATCGGTAGGCTGGCTGACTAGCGGGCTTTTATGGCGCACCCCAAATATTATTGCCTTTCTCGTCGAATAAAGTCAATGTTGGACCTTTCCCTGTCAAAAGTAGCATGATTCGGAACTCTCCTTTCTTGTCCGATATAATTAGTCCCGAATTTCCTTCTAAGGCTGTTAACATGATACTGGGTTCCTCGTTTTCGTCACAGAAGGCTATCCCTGGCCCTAAATCATTCACGCTTAAAAATATACGCCGCTTACCATTCTCATCGAATAAAGATATCATTGGTACATTCTCTTTTATATCTAAAAGAATGCGGAGGTTGCCTTCTTCGCCAAACAAAGTCAGCACTGGTCCATTTTCATGTATAAAAAAACCTCCCTGCGATTTTCCCAAATTATCTACGAGCATAAAAGCACTGGCCCGAATTACCTGATTGGTTTCTTGGGCCCAGGCCAGACTTGCGATCAGAACAGCCATAACGAATATAAGGCATGTTATTCTCTTCATTTTTTCGCACCTCCTATTGACAGATTATAGCCCAGCCTCACTATCTCCTTGCGGCAGATCAGGGGCATTTAAGGTTGGTTTGATATGCGCAGATAGACTCTGCTATACCCCTTTTGACCGTGAGTATAATATCCCTTGAAATTATGTGTACAGAGATGCTCGAATCCGATGGAAAGCAATTGATACTGAATTTGTGCGAAAAATAGAAAATCCGTTTCTACTGGCGAATATCTGACAATTGTTTTTGGAATTATCCGTGTCAATGCGGATCCACCGATTTCCAAAGTATCCCAGAACAGTACACTCGTCTGCATCTCAATATACCCATACCATTCTAAATCATATTCCATAATCATATTCGACTGTTCTGTGCCAAGGGTGATTACATATAGGAAAACTAACCATGCCATTTTTCCAGTCCTCCTATTGACAAGCATAGCATATCGGGTAAAATAAAGCAAGAAATATTGAAAAAAAGTGTTGACAAGGCATCGTAGATGTGCTATTGTCTTAATCATGGGAGTGGAAATGGCAGAAAAAACAAAAGCTTATGCGTTCAAAATATGGCTCAATGAGGACGAATCAGAGCGTTTTGAGGCTTTTGCGTGCGAAAGTGGTATGAAAAAGATTGCCATTGCCAAGAAAGCTATCCTGCGTTATATCGACGAGAACGAACAGAAATCTGAAAACTAGCGGGGGGGGAACTGCAAAGGATGAATGGCGCATTAGTAGACAGAATATTTAAAAGGCGAATAGAATGCGTAACTTCACACCTATTCCCAACCCTACGACGACCCCACGCATATCAGCACGCAAGGATATCGAGAAGATTGCCAGGGACCAAAGAGTGTTCATGGTCACCTTCTGGTCTTTCTTCAACGAGCTTGGCGAATGGCGCGAGAACGTCGACCGACGGCTCGAAGCTATCGAGCATAAGCTTCCCCACCGGCAGGACTGAGACTACCTCTACAGTTAATTTTCCTCACCAAGTCACCCCGCATATAGGGGATCTGTCTGTCCAGGTGCGGCAGGCGATCCTTGCCCGTATCCGACGTTGCGGACGTATAGGCGACGAGCGTGAGGCGCGGTGGCTGTACATCGTCCATGGTGTCGGCTTCCGGCAGTACCGCTCCGCTTATGAGACTGGCCGGCAGGAGGCCCGGAGGGTGCGGACTGAGCAGGAGGGGCGGGCGTGAGTGATGACCGTCTTGCAATCCTGAGTGATGCAAAAAAAGCCGTTGCTATGGCACATGACGTAGTACATGTCCAAAAACTGATAAAACTGGCTGAGGTGATTCTGGCTGTAACTGATACGGAAGAAATGCGGGAAAAGGCGATGGAGCTTTATTTACGCTCCCGTAAGCGACGGGGTGAAATAGTCGAGAAGTTGCCGAAGCAAGAGCCAGGTCAGTATCAGCAACGGGGTAAAAATGACCCCGTTGCTCCTACCCTAAAAGAACAGGGAATTGATAAACACGAAGTCAAGAAGGATTACAAACTACTCACAATTCCAGAACCGAAGTGGGAAGCTTTCTGTGCTAAAACAGACAAGAATTTTACTGCCGCACTTCGGATAGCGAAAGGAATCGAACGAGAGAAAAGGCGAAAAGAGAATGCAGAACTGGCAGCCAAGGCCGCTCTCCTTCCCGATGCAAAAGCACAAACCATAGTGATCGATCCACCCTGGAATAAGTTGGATGAAGGGGATGTAGATCAAATGGGCCGGGGCCAACCTACCTATGAAATGGTCAAATATGAAGATCTGCTCAAACTCAAGATCAATGAACGAGCTGAAAAAAGTGCTCATCTCTATCTCTGGATCACCAACCGCAGTTTGCCCAAAGGTTTCCCTTTACTGGAAGCTTGGGGCTTCCGTTACATCGTTTGTTTGACTTGGTGCAAACCTTCTTTCGGAATCGGCAATTATTTCCGGGGGCAAACAGAACATATTCTGTTTGGTGTTCGTGGTTCTTTGCCACTACTCAGACAGGACGTAGGAACCTGTTTCAATTGGAATCGCGCCAAAGACCATAGTTCTAAGCCAGAAGAATTTTACGATCTGATAGAGACGTGCAGCCCAGGGCCATGGATGGATCTTTATGCTCGCCGAAAGCGTCCAGGATGGATTTGTTGGGGGGCAGAAATTGAAGCCAGTATTTGATTTTGAAAAAAAACTAGCATTTTCTCAGGGTGTTCAACAGGAAACTGATATCGAGACATTGCAAAAACTAATTGATGGTTGTGATTCCATCATCAAAACATCTACAGAAATAGACAAAAGCGGAATTGACTATATTGCGACTTTGAGACGTGGAGCCACTATTCGAATTGATGCAAAGACAAGAGAGAAAGGATGCTCTGAATTCTGGCGATATGAAGAGCCAGAATTTGCACCTGAAATATGGAGCGTTATGCCATATGGGAAATTCAATATTCCACCAGAGCAGGCGAAAGTGGGTTGGACGCTCGATGAAAAAAAAGAAGTTGATTATATCTTCTGCACATTTGATCCGGTAGATAGTAACAAAGTCTATCTTTTACCTTTTCAGCTTTATCGCATGGCTTTTCGCAAAAATTATCCATGCTGGAAAGAAGATTACCAAATATCAATTCAAGAATCAAAGAAAAACGGACGTTCCTGGCAATCCCAATGTGTATTTGTTCCGGCTAGCATCATTTTGAATGCTATTTATATAGAAATGGAAGCCTACAAGAAATTGTTGGATCAACAGGAATTGGATTTTGGAGGCCAATCTTGAAGCGGATCTGTGCCTGGTGTAAAGAGCCGATGTGCGAGATAGCCCCGGAGCAGCAGGGGATAACTCACGGTATCTGTGAGTCATGCAAAGCGAAGATTATGGCCGAGAAAGACGGCCAGGACGGGGCGGGGCCCGCATCGTTCTTCAACCGTTCCCGTCCTTCTTTGAGGAACGCAAACTGTGAGTGCAGTTGAAATAGCGGAGGGAATACTGTTGACGGCACTGGTAGCCGTGATCGTAGTACCCGGGCTGATCCTGGCATTTATACAGGGCTGTTTCGGTAAGAGGCGATCCAAAGAGTAATAGGGTGCGGGTTGATTGAACAAGCGATGTTCGGTCTGCCCGTACTCCACAATGGGCTACCTGGGGAAGATCGCTCTGGGCGTCGTCCAGCTTCCCCAGGGTCTTATCATCCAAGGAGTACGGGATGAATATAAAAATAGGTAAGAAATCCAAAAAGCGGCAAACCGCGAACAGGAAGCCGGTGAAGCGACAGGCCACCAAAGGAAAGCCTGTTAAGCGGCAGACTGCGAAAGAGAAACCACCAGTCAAAAAGATTGAGCAACCCGCAGCAGCCCCGGCAGTGATAGAGACTGCCCTCCCGCAGGTCCAGCGAGAGCCCATGACTGATGCAGAGATCCTCGAGGCGTTCGATTTAATGGGGATCACCGCGAAACTCAACGCCCAGCAGAAGAATCTCTTCCTCGCAGTAGCACGGGATTTCCGCCTTAATCCGCTAAGACGTGAAATCCACGCCGTAAAGATGGGTGGGGATGGTGATGAGGGTGGCGGCACCCTGGTCCCGGTGGTCGGTTATGAAGTCTACATCGACCGGGCCGAGGAAACAGGACGTCTCGAGTACTGGTACATCGAAGAAGCCGGCGAGATTGACTTTACGGATTGGAGGAAATCCACCTATCGGGTGACGCTAGTCGTTAAGCGCCGGGACTGGCCTAAGGAGTTCCGGTGGGCCGTCCGCTACACCGAGGCGATCGGTCTGAAGTGGAACAAGGCCCAGCGATGCCATGAACCGAATTCAATGTGGCTCAAACGGGGCCACTTCATGACGCAGAAATGCACGATCGGCCAGGGATTCCGGCTTGCCTTCCGTGAGAGTTTACGGGGAATGCCCTATGTCGATGCCGAGATTGAAAACTCTGAGAATGGCGAGACACCGAAAGAAGAAGAAGGTGAGCTCCGTGCACCCCAGGCATTAATAGTTGAACCAAGCGAGCCCGCTCTCCCAAGTGTCACAACTCCGGAACTCCCCATAGAGATCGTAGAAGCCCCGCCAGAAAATACCAACCAGGATCCTTACTCAGAAATAATGGCGATCCTAAACGCCAAAGAGAAATCAAGAGAAGGACCCATGATCGCGTTGTTTGCCAGTCAGGAAAAGATTGAATGGAAGGCCAAGGCGGATATGGCCCGGGGAAACCTGGAAGAAATACTCGCACTGCTTCAGGGACTCGATGTAGTTTCCGAGGAGCGGCGCCTAAAAATCAAGGAGGAATCATGAACGAAGTAATGGTAGCAGAAAGAACCGAAATCGAAAGCGAGGTCAATCCGGTTGTCGCTGCGGCGCAGAGTCTTGTGGTGAATGATGCCACAAGTTACACGCAGGCGATGGAGCTGGGGAAGGCCTGCTCGGCGAAAATTAAACTCGTCGAGGATAAGCTGGGGCCGGCCAAAAGAAAGACCTACGAAGCTTACCAGGAAGTGATGCGGGTGATGAGATCCTTCATCCAACCGCTGGAGGCGGCAAAGAAACTACTTTCCAGGCTGGCATATTCATGGCAGAAAGCTGAGGAGGATCGCAAGAGCAAGGAAGCGGAGGAAGCCCGGCGTCTGGCTGAGGAAGAGGCTGCAGCGAAACGGAAGGTCGAGGAAGATGCTCGTCTGGCCGCTGCCGAAAGGCTCTCCAATGAGGGGATGCAAGAGCAGGCCGATGAAATGCTGGAAACTCCTATCGTGGTCGAAGTCGAGGAGGTTGCTGCTCCCGCACCGAAGGTAAAGGTCCAGGGAGCTTCGACGCGAGAGAACTGGGTAGGGAAAGTGGTCGATGAAAGTCTGATTCCCCGCGAGTACATGACTCCAGACCTGGTGAAACTTAATCGGATTACGAAGGCGCTCAAGGGCGAAACCCGGATTCCGGGGTGGGAAGTTTCTGATGTTGGTACCGTGGCATTTCGGGCATGATCGAATACAAGCTCCCTGCAGGACTTGAGATTACGCATTTTAAGGATGGTGGGCACTGGTTTACCTATCAAGGTCACTACCTCAAATCCGTGGGGAAAATTTTGAATACAGTTTTCCCGATGCCGGAGATCAATCCCTACTATCTGACCAGAGGAATTATGATCCACAACGCAACCGTGATGATCGATGCGGGGAACCTTGATTGGAGAGCACTTGATCCGCGGCTGACTCCTTATTGCAAAGCCTATCAATCCTTTCTCGAGATGTCCCATCCGATCGTAGAAGCTTCGGAGTTGATAGTCGTCGCCTCGGATTGCACACACGGCGGCCGACTGGATCGAGTTTTCCGTCTGCCTGGCCGGGAGCGACTCATCGTGGCTGACATTAAAGTCGGATCGGGAAAAGAAGAGCGATATTGGTTGCAGATCGCGGCCTATGCTCTGCTTCTCGCTGGTGAACATGTGGCCGATGTCGATTTGGCAATCCTCAATCTCCAGAAGAATGGGCAACCTCGTTTGACTGTTGCTCCGGATCCGGGAAGCAAGGTTGCAGAATGGCGAAAGATCCTTGCCACCTATCTCAACGGGGGAAGTGCATGATTCAGTTCACCACGAAGATATCAGCCGATGGAAATGGACTCTTTTGTATTGCGAAACCAAGGGGATTTGAGGATGCTCTTGCAGTTCTGATTGAACAGTCAGAAAAGAAATGCGGCGGTTATCTAAATTTGCGACTTGATCTACCTCGTCGACCCCGCACAACTGGTCCGCGTAGTCAAAACAATAGATTTTACGGTCATTGCGAGGACTTAGCCGAACAGGTGTTGGATGAAAACGGAGAAGCGAAATACACCAAGCAGCAAATACACGACGCAATGCTGAGAATGTCAGTTCCCGAAGGATATCCAACGTATCTCGACTTGAACGGGGTGGAAAGCTCCCTACCCTCAGCACAAGCAACAGTCGAAAACATGAAGATTGTTACCCGAACATTGCAGCGGTTCGCCGATATTCACGGTTTTTGGTTGCACGAATACATTGCGGATGGGCCGCTCAAGGGTCAAGTCTATAAATCCATCGGCGGCCGTAGTTACGAGGAAATGATGAAGCTCGATAAGAGCTCAATATCATACTGAGGAAGGAGGACGAATGACCGAGGAACGGATAGATAATGCCGCAAATACAATTCATTCATCTGCCAAATTATCAATTACAAAAGGCATTTTGCGTACCATAGCCGCCGAAGCCAGGGAAGAGGGCCGGGAAGAGGGGATGGATGAGCCGGAAGACGATCCGGACCTGTTTTATGAAGAATTATATTGGTAGAGGAAGAAGCCGAGCGGCTAAAGAAGAAGGAGGATGAATGAAAGAACGCGATCAACTTATAGCCGAAGAGCAAAAGCGACAGATCATCGCCGACCACGGATATGTCTGTGTTAAATGCGGTGCACCGGCCATCTTCCTCGCACATCGTATCGCCAAGACTAAGACCAACATCCGTAAGTACGGCCAAGACGTGATCCATCACCGATATAACCTGCTGCCGGTATGCTCGAATCAGGGATGCAATGATGCTTGCAATATCGGTAACAGACCGATGGCAGCAGAAAGGCTGGCGGCGAAGATTCGTAAGCATATCGAGTCAGTAAAGGCGGTGGTGGCATGAACTGGCTTGTATTCGTCTTCGCCCTCGAGTGCGGCCTGCTACCCAACACTGGCTTCGCCATGTACCAGCCTGATTTGAGCTACGTTCTGGATGCTGTCGGTTTTTATACCGACCTCGAGGCCTCCGTAGAATCCTTCGGCTTCTATGTGGGCGGCGGGATGCGTAACTACTTTTGGAAGGATCGGGAAGGAACGAGCTTCTGGCCCTACCAAATGAC
>Ga0307377_10006918_pt1 | contig 11784 bp, 13 predicted proteins | sample TR3MG_FD_202535 | JGI IMG/M metagenome (GOLD analysis project Ga0307377, IMG submission 202535) | Soil microbial communities from Risofladan, Vaasa, Finland - TR-3 | ecosystem: Environmental > Terrestrial > Soil > Coastal area > Acid sulfate soil | place: Finland: Risofladan, Vaasa | collected...
CCCCCGCCCCGCGCTTTGGGTCCGTCGGATCTCATTGACCATGCCGCGCATAACAAAATGCCGACGGTTGTGACGGTTAAAGTGAATATCCGCCCACGCATCGTCCGCGATCATCTCCCTCAGGTCGGTGCGGCGACTGACCGGGCTTGGTTGCTTTACCGTGGCGGACCATGTGCCCCCGCTGTCCCCCATCTCTTTGCTGGTCGATAGGGAGACCAGGCTCGGGGCATCGTCGCGGATAGACCTACCCGTAAACTTGATATCTTTGTTTGTTCCCGGGTTTCGGTCGAAAAGCGCCGGATCTGCCGGTTGCTTGTAAATGTGAAGCTCTGCGCTGGAGGTCTCGGACCGCTGAAAGCCGGGCCCCCTGGATTTGCTGTTAAGATCTGCCATAGCTTAGTCCACGACTCCCGAGGCTAGGGTAGTCGCAGCGGCTCCGCTGAGCCCGCGCTCTTTCACGAGATTAACAAACTTTTCTAAATCTTCTGACAGATTTGACGCGCTTCCGGCCAACCAATCCAATGTAGGGGCCAGAGCCGTGGCTGCGGTAGCCGCCATCCCTATCGACGCAAAATCCATCTTTAGCACGGCGTCGAGGAGCTTTTGCCCCGTCTCCAGTTGTTTATCCACCATTTCCGCTTGCCGGATAACGTGAGGAGCCAGAGCACTCGTTAGGCCCTTGGCCATCGCCTGGAGGTCCCCCGCTGACCCCGGAGCATCTAGTCCCCCCGAGGCCATTCGGGCTTTGATATCCTTCACGCGAGCCGCGTCCCCTTTGCTCAATGATTTGTTTTGAAATTTATTCACCAAAGCCAGAGACTCAGACTTGGATATATCTACGCCCTTACCGGCCAACCCCCGCTGCAAGGCATATACGCTACTGGCACCCCCTCCCCCGGCCTTCGCTATTTTCTTCATTACTCCCATCATTTGGTCAGGATCCAACCCCTTTTCCAGAGCCAGGTCTGCCTGCAATAAATCTTCTAGCCCCCCTCCCTTGTACCCGGCGGCCTGATACATAAGCATATCCACGCCAGATTGGGGCCCAGTTTTGGACAATTGTTGACCGGCACCTACCATGGAAGCTGCGATCTTACGGCCGCGAGCGATACCTACCCCGGTCACCGCTACCGAACGGGCCAGGCCCGTGATCGATCTCGGATTGATCGGAATACCCGTTTGCTGAAAATTGGAGATACCTTGGGCGATCTCTTGGAGGTAGTCGGTAACCTCGGAGCCCTCTAGGCCCATTCGCTTGGCCTGGTTAATAGCTCCCACCATGCCGGTGCCCCCGGCAATACCGCCTTGGCGCTGGGCTAGTTGGAAGGACCCCGCAGTATCCATGCTAACGCCGTAACGGCGTTGAGCCGCCATGGCGGTCTTCACCGCATTCGCGCTCGGAGCCCCTCCACCGCGTTGAGCCATTTGGGTGGCCATTTGCATGGATTCGGCTTTGGAATACCCAAATTCCGACCCCGCGCTGGTTATGCCGCCAAATACTGATTTTTCCATGACCCGGCGGGTATTCTCCCGCTGTAAGCCTATATTTCTATTCGTTAATTCTTTGCGCTTCTCTGCTACGATCTTATCGCCAATAAGATCTGCTTTCTTCTGGTCATACCCCGCCGCCGCATCGGCGGATACTGCGGCTATGCTGGGGATAGGTGATCCCGGCATACCAGCGTCATTATTCAACAATTGGTCACGCAGACCTTTTCTAAAACTGGCTTTCTTGGCTTGCGTCACCGTAGGACGCGCCGCCTTGGCTTGGGTCTCAATTTCAGCCGCCGATAGCATTCCCGGCGCGGTGGCCGCCCTGGCCGCTGAGACAGCACTGCCCGTCCCCCTTTGCATGAGGTACGGAAGGGACGATAATTGTTGCTTTTGAAACGACAGGGCTCCCCCCGCCATTCCGATCGCTTGCTGTAGGGGCTGGCCCAGTAACCCGCCGCCGGGAATTGAGGACAAGGCGGACGCGAAACCGGACGCCCCCCCGAACATTGCCCCCCGGGCCAGGTGGCCCGGAGCCATCACGGCCTGGCCTATCGTTCGACCGGCCACCTGTTTGGCCATACCAGGCCCGCGTTGTAGGAACTCCCCCGCGCCCATGCCTTGGGCAAGCCCCTGAAGAAAAGCGCCCTTGGCGGCGGTCGCTTTCTTCATGGACTCGGTTAATTTGTCTACCTGCTTTTGGAGCTTTCCAAACTCGGAGCCGACGGCGCGGAGAGCCTTTTCAGCCGCTTTGTTTCCGCCCATTTCTTTGATGGCGGATCCCATGGCCTTTTCAAAGCTGGTGATCTCTTTTGTGGCCTCTTTGTACCCCTTCTTGGCATCATCGGCTCCCTTTTTGATAGAGCTGTTGATACGCTCGGCCTCGGTGCGTAATTTCGCCGCACCTTTGGAGGCCATATTGACCACATAATTGGTTTCTATCTTACTGCCCGCCATGGTCACCTCTCGTCGAGATCTGGCACAAACCCTGCTTCAAATTCCCGCTCCCACTTATCAACTAGGGGATCATCTCCCTGAGTTTCATCGCCTTCCCCGAGCGCCGCGTAAAGACCTCGGAGCTTTTGGCGCAATTCTCTTTTATTCTCCATTTTGAGCCCCTCGTCCTCAAGCTGGCTCTCCAAATCTTCCTTTCGAGTATAGGCGTCCTCATACATTTCTTGGATCCAAACGGCAGAAGGCCGCTCCAGAAACCGAGGATCGTTGGAGGGCCTATCGTACTTTTTGGCCCACCACCGCCTAAGGTCGAAAGTATCATCGTCCTCAACTTTCCTTTTTGCCACCCTTCGCAGCCTTGATACGTCCGTGAAACGTAGCCTCGTGCAGAGACACCTCCTCGTAAAGGGCCTGAATCAGGTCCGGGTCGTGTAGCGCCCTCAGGTCCTTAGCCCAATCGGTCCCCTTGCCCAGTTTGAGGCTCACCGCCAAATGCGCCAGGATGAAATTGAACGTGGCCAGATCGGGGTCGATCGCCGCGTGTGGCATCGCGCCCTGCCATTGGGCCTGGAGGGAGGCGATAATTTGCCGATCTTGCATGGAGATAATTCTATTGGTGAACTCGCCGCGCCACGTTTTGCCTCGGCCGTTGGAATACTTAAACTGAAACGTGTATTCCTCTTTGGTTTTGGGATCATCCTCGTCGGCTTGGCGTTGAATTTCCGCAGAATTGTCGATGATCTTTTCTTTGAGAGACTTGGTAGCCTCTTCGGTGGCTTGGGTGATATGGGCGGGCACTTCGCCCAACGTGTTTAGGGTTACTTCCGTTTCCGTGGTCATGTCGCTCTCCTGTTAGGGTTAGTGACCCGAGAATGGACCAACGGGGCCCCGGAGGGCAAGCTCTCAAAAGAAAAGCCCCGCCCAGTTGCGCGACCGGACGGGGCATATTCACCCTAACCCTTCGGAGGGGATGGGTTAGACTTCAGACTCGTCGGTCACGCGGATCGCCACAAATTCCACATCCTCACCAACGATAGATCGGCTTTCCACCGTCCAGTTGTGGCTTTGAATTTGTACCTGTTGCACCGTGCAGAATACCGTGTTGGTCCTCGTGTCCTCCAAGGTCGCAGACATTTGCCCGGCGTTGAGGATATTGGTGAGGTGCTCCTCCACGCTGCGGCCGGTTTTGGGAAACCAACCTTTCGCCTTGAGGCTGTCGCCAATGATTCGGAACGTGGATGCAGAGAAAGTCACCCTATATGCTGTCGGCGCAAATTCCTCGACCTCTATATTCCCTAAAACCTCCACCGCGTCGAGCTGTAACTCCTCGCGAATGGTCACGTTGCGGGCATAGCCTAACTTTTGGCCATCAATTGAGAAACGCGCTCTCGCGCCAGTAAGTATATTGCCTTTTTCAGCCACGGCTAAATCCTCCCTACGCCGTCAACCTGGTAGTGACCAGGTGGAGCGTAGTTTTTACAAAGTTGATAGGGACCACGGGCGACAGTTCTAACGCGATCGAGAGGACATCGGCAGAAAGGTCGAAAGTCGGTGGGTTCCAAGTAACCAAAACCCCCGCGTCAACCAAGAGGCCCAACGTGTTTTCCGAGGTGCCCTTGGCCGCGTTTACCGTGCCCTGGAATCCGGGACGGCCAACCACGATCTCCATGCTTGAACGGAAGGAGAAAGTGGCAAAATTAGCCGCTTCGTTTACGCTTTGTTCTGAAAAAGCCAGGTTATTCGAGGAGATATAGGTGGTTAAACCCCTAACCCATCGTCGACCTACGCCGTCCACGCTCTCCAAAAAGAACGCGCCCGCGGCCAGCATTTCTTCCGCATCTTCCGTCGGGTTCCAGCTTGCGTCTTGGCGGACACCCAAAACATTGGCGTACTTGTACGTCAACGCCGTGCCCACCGGAGATCCGGCTTGCATACCGGCCGCAACGCACCCCGCGAACGGGGACGGATACTCGGTGCGCTCCCCCTCCGGGTTGTACCGCTCAACGGCCTGGCCGCAAAGAGATACGTGACGCGAGTTTAGATCCACGATCTGGGACTTGTACTCGGCCTTGGTGGGTACGTCGGTAAGCGCCGCATTCATAGCGCCCAACTTCGCGTCCCGCTCCGACCGACCCACCCCGCCCATGTACGCACAATGCTCGTCAATGATCGAGTGAATCGCCGGGTCACCGGTCAATGCCACAATGGTATTGACCCGGATTTGCTTGAGCCAATCCAAGGCGTCCTGCCAATCCTGTTGAGCAGTAGCGCCCTCGACCCCGCCACTCAAAAATACCGGGGCGGTGGTGTTGTCCGGGGCTCCGCCGGAGGCTCCCGACGCTGCCGCCGCTTCAACCAATTGGCTATTCGCATTGATCCACTCGACCAACAAAAAGAGATCGGCCAAGAAAGTCGGGTTCGCCGGACTCAAAACTGAAACCGCCGCGGGCATGACATCCATATCGGACATCAAGAAAGTCAACCGACCGGTGACCAACGTGAAAACAAAGCCGTAGGTGGTAGGCCCTACCACGTAGCTCTTTGCATTGAAATAATCCGCCGCTTTGACCACGTTGCTCTGCACCGAAGCCAAGCTCTTGGCCGAGCTGGCCGAGGTGGTGACGATTACGCCACCCGCTACTTCGCCCAACACGATACCCGTTAGGGTCGAGAAAAGGCCCACGCCCGGGACCGGGGCGGTGCCGTTGAGGGTGATCTTTTCGAGCTGCACCGCGCCCGCGGCATTGGTGCCTACGAGCATGGCATCCGCGGCGGAGGCTCCGTCCGCTACCAGGGTCACGATGCTGTTGCTGACATACATCGCGGAACCGAGGACCATACCCGCCACCTTGTTGGTGCCCGCGGTGAGGGTCATAATCGTGGTCGGAATCACCTGGTCCGAAATCGTCACGGCGTTGGCATTGGTCCCGTTGATCTTTGCGCCCAGCAATTTGCCAGCGCCGAAAACCTGAGTGCCGTTTACCGGCACAGCGCCGTTGAGCGTTAGGGTCTCGGAGACCGCCGCCCCCGTAGCGTCCAACCCGTACAGAGTGACCGTTGCGGTATCTGCCCCGGCGCTCACGATACGGGCCGCGCCCGGAGCGAGAAGGGCCGTCACCTCGGCCAAGAGACCGGCGTTATCGCGAGTCGCCAAGCATTCGAGGTTACCACCCGATTGCAGCTCGCCGCTCATGGTATCCCAACCACCGGTCGGCTTGACGTATTTGAGTTGGAACATGGTGTCCCCACCAATATCGTCCCCGGCCTCAGTGATATCTTCAAAAATGATCGAGATTTGCTTGCCCTTGCTGGTCCCCGTGCCGATCGCCACGTTGATCTGGCCCGTGAAAGCACCGTAATCCGCGCTATTCAAATCTAGGGCGTTGCCATTCACGTTGGCAAAGCTCGCTACCGATTGAGTAGCGGGGTTGACCTTCATTGCCACTATTTGCTGAGCGCCCGCTTGGATTATCCCGTCTGAGCTGGGGTCGAATATCATCCCACCCGCATCCCGCAGATCTCCCGAACGAAAGCCTTTGCGGACCTGTGACGGATTGTTGAATCGGACGATATCTCCGACCACTGAGTACGCCGATACCGGCACTCCGCCTTCGGCCTCTCCCAGCATGGCGACAATACCCGACGCGCCTAAGCCCACCTGTTCGAGGGAGCTAACATCCACCTCGGAGTAGCTGCCCGGAGAATAGATCAATCGACCGTTGAAAAATATCGAACTGGGCATGACTTATTTTCTCCTCAGGGGCACGATGGGCCGACTTTGAAAGGCGGCCAGCTTCTCTTGCCATGCTGCCATGGACAGAGACCCCAGTTTTTCTTTGGTTACGAAATGCTCGAATCCCCGCAGTTTGTCAGGCTTCAAACCCGACAATACTTTGAACACCCGGAAAGGGACGGCTTGCGCCGAGGGCTCGGGCTCTTTGGCCTCGGGCTCTTTGACTTTGGCAACCGGGTCCGGCTTCTTTTCTTCGGGTTTAGGATCCATATCGAGGCTCATTTCCGTGTCCCCGTCTAAATCATATCTGCGCTGCTTACCCATTAGGTTTCTCCGTTGTACTCAGGCGGAAATGTTACTAGCGTTTCAACGTCGCCAGCATCGCTGGGGCTTCCCGATCTGTCAATATGTATCCCAGAGACCGACGTGGCCTTGCCTATCTGGGATCCCCGCAAAAGACGTTTGAAAACCCGTTTGCACGAAAAAGTCAGCTTGCGGGCGAATAGGTTTTGCGGAATGTACCTCTCATCGGGGGCCATGTCCGCCCCCGATAGGTCGATCTCAAATAGTCCCTGGTCCACGAAAAAGTCATTGCCCGACAATATGATGCTCTTGGCCAGCTCGTAATAATACAGCGTCACATCCGGGTGCTCGGTGTAAACCAGCACGCTATATTGGTGTTGCCAGATCGACCCCTTGATGTCCGCCCGATAATCGGGGCTATCGGGGTCCTCTTCTTGGCCAATGTCATTGGCCAGCCACGTATCCGACTCGCGCTCGTTATCGAGCACGATGCTGAATACCGGCACGTCTATATCGCGGGGGGCATAACCGTGGATCACCTTGGGGGGTTTGCTGGCCCAAAAGGTTTTGATGGCGGTGGCCTCTTCCTCGGTTAGGCCGTACACGTCATTGAAAAGATCGTCAATAATCTCAGGATCGGCGGTGATTTGCTCCACCCCGTCCTTCAACACCGTGAACAAAAATCTTTGGATCATCGTGCGCTCTCCAAAGCCCCTTTGATATATTGCTCAAAAACCTTGGGGGCGAGCTTCCTAACAAACGCATCGGTTTGCTGGGCAAAATTCCGGGCAGAGGAGTTGGGGCGGATCCATTTGTCGGTGCCGGAGGTCGTGCTGATAGTGCGGAAGGTGGCATATTGGCTGCCGATAGCCTTCGCGTAGGCTCCCGAGGCTTTGATCATTCCCGCATAGATATCGGCGGAATGTATTTTCTTCAGCTTGGGCACCAATCCCGGGGGCAATCTCCCCCCTTTTGGGGTGACCGCTCGGCCGCCCTTCATGGTCGTAGCCTCCAGACCTTTGGCCGCGGCATAGACCTTCCGGCCCATCTTTTTGGCATCTTTGAATGACTTGCTGTACGGGTTTCCCATGGGCGCACCCGCACTCCCGGACGTGCCCGGAGTTTGGTGTCGGAACGGTATCGCCCGGTAGAATCCACCGGCCGCGTTGCGGTGCTTGCCCTTCTGGCCTACCGGCGTCTCGGGCACGTTGGCCCCCAAGAGCCAATCACGCATATCGCCGCCACCGCCGCCGTGCTCGATCAAATTTGGGAATGCCCCTTGCAGCGTAATAATTCCCATATTGCCGCTGAATTTTGGGGTCTGGAGGCCCTTCACGTAATCGGCCCGAGAGCCGTGGAGCTGCTTTTGGGCCAATCCCCTCCAATGGTTAAACGCCGCATTGGTGATATTTTTGACCAACCCCGGCATAGCCTCGTCGGAGACAAAATTGACCACGGAGCTGGAGATCAATTCTCCCAGCTCAATTTCCATGTTTATGCTCATGCCAACTCCGGCAAAAATTCGTATTGGACCGTGGCCTGGACGGGTAGGTCGACATACTTCCCCGCGGGTGCGGGACGAGAGCTTAATTTTCTCGCTGTGGGCGTCATACGGGCCGCATGAGGGTGCTCCACCACGAGCCATACCGGGTGGCATAGGTAATGCGCCGCCAACGGCTGGGTGGCTGTGGGGAGATTGAGGGAGGCTTGGTTCCATACAATTTTTCCGTCCACCACGTCAAAATCAGCCGGAGCCGTAAACACCTTCCCTTCGGTGCGGAGTAGGTTGATTTGGTGGATCGGATACCGGGTCTCGGTGGGGGCGGACAAGTCCGTGACCGGATCCATCACCTGGGAGAATGCTATTATCGAGTCTAGGTTGGTGAGGCGGTCCCAGTAGCCCAGCTTATTGTCGGGGTGAACCGTGCACATCATGGTCCCCATGACTCTTTGCCCGATCTCACTGTAGGGCTTGGCCACGGCAGATATCCCCGTGAGTATCCCCTCAATGACCGCGCAATTGTCGGCCACAACCCGGGCCTGCACATCGTCCAGCTCACCCACTAATAGCTCGTTGGAGGTCGCCTTGCTGGGGGCGAAATAGAGCCATCCCTTGCCCTTGCACAACGTACAATTAGGGTCCGATTGGCGGGTTTGATCGTTTACCGGTTTGCAGGGGCAAAGGGCTGCCCGAGACCACGCCAGGCGGTAGCCCTTGGTGGCAATGGCGATCAAAAAATCTTTGGTATTGAAGTCGATCCGGGAGCCGGACTCCTTGGTGTCGGCGGGCATACCGATCACACCGGAGGCCGTATTCATAATTACTCTAGGCATTACACTACCTGTAGCTTAATTCCCTTGAAATACCTTTTCAATTCCGGTATAACCTCCCGTAATTCCTTCTGATATTGGACGAGACGTGCCCCAAATCCCGCGTTAGTTGCGCTCGAAGTCGTAGAAATGCTCTGAGATAATCCGTCTATCCCTATAGATTTGCTGGCAATTCCGGCCCCGACGATCAGGTCGCCCGCGATATTAAACGGCCCAAAAGAGGCCATTTTGCCCACACAATCCTTGATGATATCGAATTGCTTGTCTAGCCGGGGATCTGGCACCGATACCGGCCCGGTCCTCCCGGGTGTCATATCCGTAGCTCCGGGGGTGGGTTTACCAAACCCGGCCACGTAGGACACCCGAAATACGTCCGGGATAGTGCGGGCCCCGCCGTAAATCAGGGGCAGCCAGGATCCCGACGCCCCCAGCAAAATAGAGCCCGCGGTCCCCGTCCCGGGCACTAACCGCATTTGACCGGTCACACGGTCAATATGGATCCACTCCCGGGCAAAATTCTGAATGACTTGCTCGCCGGGGAGTACGATGCTGACCGAATCCACCTCGATTACCGGGAAATATGACAATTCGGTCCAGATATAGTGGGGATAGTCCTCCCGATAGAAGTCATTGCGCTCGGCCTCCACCACTGTCCGGCGGATCGGTATATCGAGCTTGACCTCCAGGGAGCTGACCGCCGACCGGATGTAATGCTCGAATAGGCCGGGCTTCATGGGGTTGCCCGCATCGTCGGTCAAATCCACGCCGAATAGGTAATAGTCCTTCAGCTCTTGTACGCTGATAATATCGAGCGCCGGATCCACCTCACCGATCTGGGGGTCGGAAAATGCGCTTACCGCCGTGGATACCGAATTGTAAAACCGGAATCGGTAGTAATACGTCTCCCGGCCATTCTCGTCCTCGTATTCGTATTCCGTCTCCCCCGTGACCAAAACCAGCCGGGTAAGAGGAGCCGCCTTGGTGATCTCCACGTAGGGGCCGCCGATACCGCTCACGCTCCGGTGCACCTGGATCTGGTCATACAGGGCCATGATCGCATCGGGGTCAGAGACCTCGATTGTGAATGAAACCGGGACTCGTTCTGGACATGCCATGGGGATACTCTACGGTGCTATGACCAAGACGCCAAGGCTTGTGTCGCCGCGTCCGGTACGGTGAGGATTTGCTCAAACAACTCGTTACCGTCGGGATCTGAAATCTTGAACCTCACCTCAGTTAGGCGGACCAATTCGATCTCAAAGTAGCCGCTGGCATCGGTGAGAGTCGACGCCACTACCGCAGCCTTTTGCCACCCGCCCACCGTTTGCGGCGTGCTGGCAAATGCTTCCACGCAACAACCGGCCATATCCGTTCCGCCCGCATTGTCTACGCTGCCGTAAATCTTGCAGAGAGCTGGGTCGACCGGGGGCACAACCACCCCCAGCGCCGTGCCTACATAGGTGACCGCGGCATCCACGGTCACCACGAGGGTCTCGGGCACCGTGAATGAATACCCGGACGAGGAGAGGCGGATCTGATAAGTCGCGTCGTCGACCGCAATACTCACCTCCCCGGTGACTCCGGTGTAAACCCGGAATAGGTGGTAAGTATTGGTCACGTCAAACACGTCAACCGCCACGCCTTGGATCGGGGTGGCAATGCCATCCTCCACGGTGATGTCGATTTGCCGGGCACCCACTTGCCCCGCAGAGCAAGAGGCCAACGCCTCCCCCGTGCTTCCGGGATTGAGGTGGCCAGCCAGGATCCCATCCCACGCGGCATCGGCATTGGCGAGGGCCACGTCACCCGTTGAGTTTTCCATGTCCGCCAACCGCCCCATGACGGTATCGCCGGGAATAACCGGGACCGCGGGGGAGCTGGTCGGAATGTAAATCTCGTCGGTGACAATATGCTCCTCGACGTTGAACCCTACGGGGGTCGAGGTGTGCCGGTAATAAATCAGGTAAACCTGGGTGGTCCCTATTGCGGTCTGGTCGAAATCGTAGGTGTAGAGCCCCGGCCAATTGACCGCATCGAACTCCACCATAGGGAGCCACGTAGGGGTCGCTGTGAAAGCCGCGCCGTTCCAAAAATGCCCGTCCAGGACCGTGCCGTCCAAAAGACGGTGGCGGCGGATTGCCACCTCAGGGGTTTTTCCCGTGGCCCCGATCTGAGTCGGGTTAATGAGCTGCAAAAATAGCGGTATGTCGCTAACGGTACTCCATCGGTAGTAGCTCGCCACGGTGTACTCCTATCTCACGTCACGGTGCCAGCCGGGGAGCTTGCTCCCCCACCGCACATTTCGGGCATCTCGGCGCGGCACTGGATCGGATAGATCCGCAGTCCAGGCATATCGTGCTGGCGGACAACGGCATTCGCTCTTTTCTCATCGCCGTAGCAATCAAGAAATTGAGGTCGGACAACAATTTATTAGCTTCGGCCTGAGCATATTCCGCCGCCTCTTTTGCGGAGCGAATCTCCCCTAGAATTTCTGGACTAACGACTTGGTTGCTCTCTGTAGCGGGCATAACTCCTCCTAAAATTGTTCTGAATGCGGGCGCTATATCAGACCACACTACCGGGATCTATTATCGCATTGTCAGCCAGGTATTCGTATAGGCCACGCTTGACGGCAGCGTAGGTAAGCTCCTCATCGTCCGGCATGTGAGTGGTGACCATCGTAATGTAAGCGTCCCCCTCCACAACGGCATTCGTATTTTTGTCCCGAGGTTGATACCCTGCCACCCACTCACCATCAACGGTATTGCCATACTCAAATTCCATTCGGATCTGCATACGGCGGGCATCGTGGGTTTGCGTCATAATTTTAACCTGTTGATAAGGGCCATTCGGGTCCAAATCACCAACGTCAACGGGGGTAGTCAATTGCCAAGGCATTCTTGTCTCCTATGCTGTCGTACTATCTATGAGTATTCCGGTATTGTGTAGGGCTGTGAGTACCGACGCCAATA
>Ga0307377_10006919_pt1 | contig 11784 bp, 1 predicted proteins | sample TR3MG_FD_202535 | JGI IMG/M metagenome (GOLD analysis project Ga0307377, IMG submission 202535) | Soil microbial communities from Risofladan, Vaasa, Finland - TR-3 | ecosystem: Environmental > Terrestrial > Soil > Coastal area > Acid sulfate soil | place: Finland: Risofladan, Vaasa | collected...
TGACCCAACTATCCATTCACCGAGTTCAAAATCTGCATTGTTATTAGAAACTCCAGTAAATGATGTGAGTTGTAGTGTTGGTAGAGAAGGATCCGTTGTATCTTCGGACTCATATACTGCCAAAACTCTAACAACATCAGGAACATTCAGGCAAATTTCTTCATCCTGAACTCTAGTTCCGTAGACGTTGCTATATGTCAATCCATCATTCAGCGTGGTTGTTCCAATACCGGACGATGTATCTGATGATCTAGTGACAACAAGAGTGCTTGTTTTTTGAAGTTTTTTGGACTTTGAGTTTGGCTTTAGGTTCTTAACAGTTGTAATTACATCTGCTGTCCCACTTGCAACCGACAATCCATAGAAAGTCAGAACCTTTCCATTTGCAGATAAGTTATACTTATCTCTCCTAATTGGTTCGATTGTGCCGTTTGAGTATGTAATTACGAACCTATCCTCATCAAATGACTCAAAGTAAATATCAGTATCATTCGCATCAATTGTTATTGAGAGTGAATTATCTGTAACCGAAATATTTGAATAAAGTCTTCTCTGAATAACTTCACCTTCTTCTATGCTTAACGATGCAACGTTATTCGCATTTAGTCTGGTTAAGAGGGATGATCTTAGTGGGACTAATGGTGATTGCTTAATGATATTTTGAACGGTTCTTGTGGAGGTGGGAAGAGTGCCGTTGCATATTCCAGTAACTGTTGTTACTCCAGTAACTGTAAATGAGGTGCCATCAGCGGCAATACTAGTGACCTTGTTGTAAATTTGATCCCCAGTATATGAAGCAGATGGATATGAGATAATGTCACCTATATGCAGAACATTTGTAAATGTATTCTCAAGTCCGGAGGTAATTGTTGAAATATTTCCAACACCAAGAGTGACCTGGAAAGATGTTCCTGGTTTGGCAATATATGACCTCTTGTTTAGGACCAGATCGGCATTGAAGGTGGAAATTCCACTGTTTCCATATACAGATTTGACATCATTAATGCTATAATCTGTGGAATTTAGGATCAATCTTCCATTATCTTCTCCGTTAATAATGATTTGTTCATTATCCAGGAATGATCCATTGATTTGATATAGAGTTAGTTCTGTGGAGGATGAAACATTACTTACAAGATATCCACCAGACTGACTTTTTTTACCAACAATATATGCTGGTGTTGACAGTTTAATTGGTGTGGTGAGAGTGAGTTTGGTATATGTCTGAATATCAATCAGTCTCAGATGTAGTCTGCTCTCATCATTTACATAATCACTTTCGGGAATGAAGTCAAAAACTCTTGCAACACCAATTGTTGTTCCAGTAGCAACATGAGCAGCTGCTCCAATACGGGAATCCATCAAGCTAATTGTTGCAGTTGTTCCCAATCCAACCGAAGGGGAACCGTATCCATTATGAAGGACGAATAAATTACCACCATTAAAGTCTATTGCCTGACTTCTTAATGTCTTAGTGGTTCTTGCTTTGGGAACATCAAGCAGACGTGCGGAAATAGTCTCTACATCATATCCACTTACATATGCCTTTCCGGGACCAATCTGATACACCATTTTATCTTCACTTGGTGTATTCCCATTGACAGTTGATTGTCCCTCAAAGTATACGCCATTCACTCTGGCTCTATCGTTGATGCTCTCTCTTACAATAAAGCTAAACGGCTTTACAAAATAGTTTCCAGATTCATCATAAGTTCTTCTTGCCAATTCATCCCTAATGAGATTGTATTGTGCATTTTTTTCAAAGAATTGTGGTTGTCCACCTTCAACGCGCATAATCTCTACGAAATTATCCGTGTCTAAATCAGTTAGGTCTCTTTTGGCAAGTTCAAGTTCAAGTTTGAATCTATCAGCGCCTGGAGCAGCATAGTTAGAGTATCCCTGTGCATTATCAAATAGGGAAGCATCCTCACCCGCAGTTACAATTGATTCCAGCACATTAAAACCAACCTTGTATGATGGTCTTGTTCCATACTGATCGAGTAGAATTCTTTGCTCTGACACACGTGCAAAGAACCCTCTTACAAAATAAACTCCACTTGCAACAAAAATTGATGATCCTTCAGACGTTGCATTTGTTGAAATTGTATCACAAATTCCCTGCCCAACGGGAATTGTGGAATTTCCAAATGTTAGAGGGGTTTCTAATAAAAGTGTTTCGCCACTTGCAAAGATCTTTGTCGTGAAATCTGTTCCACCACTTTCAAGATATCTTACATAGATTGTATATGTCCCCCTTTCGGATTCTGATGCCTTAAGGACGTAAAATATCTCAGCAGTAACACCAGTGGATGCGCCACGAACCTTTTTTCCAAGAAGATTGTCAAAGTATAATGAAATTGGAATTCCATTATATGAGTCATTCAGTTCAACTGCATATATGGGATTGTCATAACGCATCTGTCCAGGAATGACTACAGATCCCTCCTTAAAGATATGCTTACCAAAACTTTCGGTTTGGTATTGGAGCATAGATTGGAGAGTTGTAAGTTCCCTTGCCTGAACGGGAACCCCAGGATTAAATAGAACCTTGTAATAATTATTACTAGGATCAAAATCGTCAAAATATGGCGAAACGTTAAGATTGGATTCTTGGGGCATGATACTTTAGAATTGCAAAATTACTTTAATATCTTCTTTTTGGTTAGATGATCTTGTAATAGATGGTCTATTATCAACGTATATGATGTTTCCTGAATGTGGTTTCACTTCGGGATTAGATAGACCACTCACAAATGTTTGACCAAGATAATATGTCTTATTATTTATGACTGCACTGGCACTGTTAAATGTAGTATCAATGTCAAAATAAGTAATACCATCGGATTGATAAATCCGAGTATTTCCCCCGGCAGAAATGGATGTTGTGAACCCAATCAAATTAAATCCGTATGCTGGATTGGGGTTTTGAGAACCATTTGTATTAAATCCAACTAATGATCTATCTTGCCAATACTTAAGAACACCAGTCACCTGATCATAAGAAACAACTCTTCCCACTGCAGTCTGCGCAGTTCCAACAGTTTGAGTAATAAAACTATCTGATGAGAATGTTGCCGAACTATATCCAACTCCAGTCAATTTAATCGCATTCAAAGCAGATGCCTTTTCTGATGTCAGAACCGTTGCTGAATTATATGCCTGTGGCGACTCTACAATTCCAATTCTTGCGATCTGGTTTCCGGTGATAAAATCTGGATTCTGAACATCATTGGAAATTCTAGAGTAGATTAGAGTATTATATGCTCCCAATTCTCTGTAGATGTCTGCCCCATGTCCCCCAGAGGGAGGAATAATTACTTCAAATTCTGGTGCTGTTGTGCCAGTTGGAACTCCACCTGCAACAAGATCAACCGTTCCATATGTATATCCAGAACCACCATTAGAAATTGTGATACTCTCTACTGTTGAGTCGTTATTAATAACGATCGTTGCCTTTGCTCCAGATCCATCTCCATTAATAGGAACATCTGAATATGTTACATTTGGACTCCCAAGTGCAACACCGCGATTGTTGATGAGAATGGTCTTTAATTGCCCACTAGTCTCTGCATTTTCTCTAATTGCAGCAGTATCGGCACTGGTTGACCAATTTTTGGGAACCGGAATAAAGTTTAGTGAGTCAAATTTTACAATATCAGTTGGATTAATTGTATAGAGGTATTTCCAAATATATCCATCTCCACTATTACCTGCAGATCTTGGTTCCAGATCTGTGAATGTTGGCTCATCAAGAGATGGTCTTCCCTGAGCATTCTCTGGGTCTTTTCCATTATTCAAGCAAATATATACCCTAAAGTCACTATTAATTACATAATAGTTTGATGTATATAAACTAGTTGCTCCAGAAGGTTGAGATGGATTAGTTCTGCTGACATTATGGCGATATATGTCATAAGTAACACCAGAAGTCCATTCGTTTTTCCTGATGACTTGTTTAATGTCCTCAGGTTTAATCTTAATCATGGATATCATCGTATCCCAATAATTATTCTCCTCATCAAAGCTGTCCTTTGGTGCGGGAGGTGCATTATCCCAATCCGATTGGACTTCGGATGCATTAGGCAATCCGACAAAGACGTAATATGAATTTGATGAGGAGGAAACTTCGTTTACGAAGGTCTTCGCATTCAAAATTCTTAGTTGGTCAGTGATGATGGCAGACATTATTTCACTAGTTTTTTATCTATTTATCACGCCTAAAATTGGGGTTATTCATATCCTCTGAACCTGAGGTTATTAAATCTTCTTAGGATTGGATAAGTGTTCTCATCTGTCGCACAAGTATTTCTGTATACTTCTGCATGTGTCACCTTGGAATATTGTGTCAAATCTGCTCCAGACTCAACTTGAGCACCCCACGCAACAAATACATTATCATCAGATGATTCGCTGTAGATAATGAAGTTGTGAGCAGCAGATGCGCCCGCATTAAATGTAAACGCCACTCTATACCATCCATCTCCCTGAGGAATTATCATCCCGTTAAATGTTGTTCCTGTTTTGTTTGAGATTGTTGGGATCGTGGAGTCAAAGTCAATAGATGCTGCCACATTTGTTCCAGTATTGGAACCAAAATACATTCTTTCATTTCCTGAAATTGGTTTGATATATACGCTATATGTGTAATCAGTTCCAGAAACTAAAGATGTGGTCGGCATCAATAGGCCAGTATCAACAGCAGATGCTGTAATTTTTACTCCATATGTTGATGAGAATGGTGCAGAATACTCAGTATAATCTAATAAAACTCCACCAGTATTTGTCCACCCACTCTCAAATTCACTATATGTAAGAAGATTTTCCCCTCTATATGCACCAATATCTAACTTCAGGATCCTATTTAGATCATAGAGTCTTCCCCATGAATATTGCCCATAATATGTGCTATGTGCAATTCCAGATAGGAAATCATCATAATTATCTACTTTGGTTGTAACTTTGGCAACCCAGGTTAATCCAAGACCAACTGCTTCTGTTTGTGCAATAGATACGGATTCTGCCTTGAATACATTATTGATAAAGGTTGTGCCAATTCCAAGAGGCGAATCATCGCTTTCCAGGGAAATAATAGTATCACCAACGTTGGAATCGTGAATTACAAAATAATAACCATCTTGAATCCCACTTACGCCGGTTGTCGCAACTCCAACAACTCCGCTCACATACGTGTCGCGCAGGAATGAATTTTCTGGAATCACAAAATCAAATACCAGACCAGTAGTAACACCTGTGTAGGATGTTGTTCCAATTCCAGAGATAATGCCAAAGTCTCCTTCGTAAGAAACTGACATCAATTCACGGTCGAACGACGGTTCATCAAAAATTACAGGTGGTGCAATGATAGACGATACTTGCAGATTTAATTGAGTGCTAAGAAGTATGTCAACTCCCTCATAATTCAATACATTGACATAAAGTTGATCGCCCACGTGATAATTAAATCCACCGTTTGTAACATCTACAGACAGTAATCCACCATTAATGATAGTTATATTTGCTAATGCATTATATCCGTCACTGAACCTATTCTTCAATCTGACGTTTGTAAACGTATATTCAAGACCCGTATTTGGCCATCCAGTTCCACTATTAAGAATTGTAAGAGATTCTATTGGTGCATATGAATAACCAATACCGGGATTTGTGATCTGTGCAGTAGTAATTGATCCAGATGTTGTAAGTCCAACACTTCCAGTCGCTCTAGCGTCTGATCCGACGCCAGAAGAAATTCCAAATGATAGTTGGTGGGTTTCGCCAACCTCATATCCAACTCCACCATTAGTAATGGTTATTCCTGTTATTGATCCAATTCCCGATACTGTGCAAGTGGCCGCAGCAGCAATTACATACTTGGATTCATGAATCATAATATCGTGCTGAAGTCCTTGAAGAACCGCTGGATATTCCTTATCATGATCAAAAAATGTTCTCACATTATCAACAAAAATTTCTGTTGATGCGATGGAAACATCCTTGATTACCTTTGCGGTTGGGAAGATGTTTGCCTCATAAAGTTCTCTATCTTTTCCAATTTCCTCACCATCAATAATCAGGTCATCAGTTTGTCGTGTCCATGCAAGAGGTCTTTCATATGTTTCATCTGGATTAATTCCAGCACCAAAGTAGATATTTGTAGTAACAGCGTCAGTTGAGACAATATCAGTAACAAGTCTACTTTCTTCCTGATAAAGAATATTTCCATCATTAAGAACAACAGTATCGCCAACTTTAATACTATCAAGAACCTCAACGTCAATTGTATCAACCTCAGATGTTCCCCTATAGAATAGAATATTGCATCTGTCACCAAATCTTGGTGCAATAGTAAACCTGACAGTAGAACCACCATCAAACTGATATGCCTCTCCAGGGACCTGTAGGACATTGTTGATGAATATTAGGAGTAGAGCATCCTCACGCACGTCAGAACCAACTCTAGAGCGAATACTAGTCCTCTCCCCATTAATTGAGAGTGGGAATGTAACGTCAACACTATTGAATAGTGACTCAATGGAATCCAATACTTGTAGATCACCAACACTCCATCCAGCAAAACTATCTGCGGCGATTGATTCTACTGTAATCTGGAATTCTCTGAAGGTCTTAGTGGTGTCCGTTGGAATTCCCACAAGACCTCCAATAGGAAGTGTCAGAATTTCTCCATTACCATAAGCATATCCATAATTTTTGATTTCAAAGTTGATTACGCTGGATCCTTGTCCAACGGTAATATCAATCGTTGCCTCAGTGCCTATACCTGAGAATGGAGATGCGGATGAATATTCAAGTGGAATGTCACTATATGGCAGTGGATCGTCAAAGATTACTAGTGGTTCATTTGTATTTGTATAACCCGAACCTGGATTTGTAATTACATAATCTGGAGAAATTCTACCCGAAATGACCGTTGTAAAACCGATAAATTCTGCATTGCCAATATCAGTTTGAGCAACGCTAATATTAACAATACCTGCGGTTGGGTTCTTAAGTTCAATATGTGCGATTGATCCAGTTTCAATCTCAGATGATGGTTCAGACCCAACTCCAACGGTGATAAATGTATCACCAACGCTTACGATAGATACGTCTGTCAGTGCCACACCAACACTAATTCTATTATCTGAGGAATATGCAAGTTTCTCAAGAACGGCAAATGTATTTTCAAGATAAATTACGGTAGTCCCAACACCTACGGGGTGATTGACTGTTGTTACAATATCATACTCGGAACTTGCTCTATATCCACCACCGGTATTTCCGATTGATAGACTTTGAATTGTTCCAATACCAGAAACTGTTGCTGTTGCGCCAGCAGACACTCTCGCTTGATATCCAAGACCCTCAGTAGTTGCAATCGAAACTATTACACCACCTCTAGGAAGATTTGTAGAATTTACATCGGAACTTGTTGCAGTAAAGTCTCCAGTAAACGTAATAGTTGTAATTCCAGCAACTTCGGAAAGAGAATAATCAATATTTTGTGGGTTCTGGAAAATACTATTCAGCAGAACAATTGCATTTCCTGTAGATATTCCTGTTACATCGACCCTATTACTTTGTAGATTGAATTGACTGGAAATGCCATTAAATTGTTGAGAAAGATCGTCAAATACAACATTAGTCAGATAAGGATCATTCACACCACCAGGAATTCCGGATTTCAGGAAGGATCTTCCAGAGAAAGATGACCGAACATCTAATCCAAAATAATCTTGCTCATCGGATCTAAGACCAGAGAGCTCTACATTACCATATGGAGCTTCTGCAAAGTTAATTGTGTTGTTAATAATGTTATAGTTTCCATAGACCTTTCTAACAATAGTTCCTGCTGTATGAGTTCCAACTGGGGATCCTAACCAAGCTCTCCTTACAAGAATATCATTTTCTTGCCCAAGATAACTAACAGCACGAATGGTGATAATTTCATCCCCAATTTGCACAAAATTACCAGCAAAGAATGAGGTGATGCCAGTCAAAGTCAGAACTTCCGAATTAATTGATGCCGGAGCGTCAAGTGAAGATGTTATTGCAGTTGAAACAACGGGAGATTGAATTACATTGTCAATAGAGATAATACATCTACTATTCTGTCTAATAGAAGTTAGAAGATGCTCTGTGCCAACACCAACATCAGTAAGTGTTAGGTTAACGAAACCAAGAGCATCCTCAGCAGAACCTGCAAATTTAAAGGATGAATTGTCATTCTTAATGATATAAACCGATGATGGTAATTTATCTGTGAGACCTACTCCAGTAATTGTTGTCGTTGCAATTCCAATCGGACTTCCAAAATCTCCGGGAGAATACACAATCTCCTCTCCACTTACGAAGAAGTGGTTTGGTAGGAATACTGAGGAATTGCTGAGCACCAAATCTGAGGATGGGTCAATTTCCTTTTGGAATATTGGATATCCCTCATGATACAGATCAAATGATTTTTTGCGTGCCAGTTCAGTTCCAGTAAATGTTCCATTTGCATAGTCAATAGATCCTGCCGATCCAAGAGTTATAGTATTCTCAGGAACAACGCTTCTTGAAGGTCCAAGGGCAAACTGAATTACTCTAACATCAACATCAATTCCAGCAGCAGGAAGGAACATCAATTCAGTTACTGTTGTAATTCCCGCAGTAACTGTTCCCAATCCTGAATTTGTTGCTACTGGCGCAAATTCTACCATTTGAACATCAGTATCATCATCTGTGATCAGAACCTCAGAAGCTTGATAATGATTATTTGTAGTGTCATGAACAAGAACAACATAATATGCACCTTGATAGAAATTGTCATATTGTGCTATTTTTGCTGGTTCTGTGGTGGATGCAATAGAAGTGTATGCAGTCTCAATTACTCCACCTGGGAAGAAAGTTGCTCCAACACCAGTATCTGATGCAGATATTCCAATAATATCAACATTAAACTGATAATCTTCTGTGGTAGTTGTGTAAGGCTCAAACCACAAGTCCAATCCACCGGCATTTAGATTTGCTCTGTATGTGCCCAATCCTGTTTCTGTAGGCAGATTTGATGAATATAGTTCATTAAATTGTAATTGAACAACATTAGTATCATCGTGAACAACAGAAACTTCTGCGTATCCAAAATATGTATTGCCAGCATTTGCGACAGAAACCATGAACTTTGCTGCCCTATATGTAGAAGCAATTCCAACAACAGTATTTGTTGTTCCTGCTCCAGCACCTGCGGCAATAGTTGTTGAAGATGATGATAGATCTACACATCCAAGACCATAATATCCAGTTGTTGCACCAGAATCTTTAAGTGAGAATGAGAATCCACTCATCTCATAATCATTAATTTCAGACTTGATTGGATAGAAAAGCAATTCATTATTTCCATTAAGGAATCTATAGTCAAAGTCACCAAGATTTTCATCACTAGCAACTTTAGCGAATTGGTTGAGATATCCTTGAGTTTGGTATTGAAGAAGAGTTACTAGTTGAATTTGTCTCTGAGTCTCAAAGTTGACGGAGCGATCTCCAACCCACATTACATATTTTCTAATTCTACTGTCATTAAATTGATCTGCAACGCCATAATTTTCAAGACCAGCAGCAACTGTAAATTCATCGCTGATGTCATCAATAATTAGAACTCTATTTGAAACTGCTTCAATATAATCCTGAATAATCTTAGTCTTAAACAGAATTTGATCGGACTTCAGAGTTCCATCAATAGTCAGCACACTTTCCGTCGCCAGATCAAAATCATAAACAGTATTCATATTGACGTTGGACGCCAAATCAGCAAAAATAGTAACATCTCCATTATCTTGAGATGTTTGAATTCCAGTGCTTATATCTACTGGGGATTCTACCTGAAGGTCGCTAAATTTCTTAAATCCAGCAGTATGGTTCAGATTGCTAACTGCATCATCCCACTTATCAATCTCAATCTCAGATTTTAGTGAATATGAGAAGTATTGATAATAGTCACTGTCATGAATTCTTTGTAGCGAATTGTTGAGGAATCCTGTATTGCTATTCCACCCCTTCGTTACAGTTGATGATGCTTCAATATTCAAATTGGAATCATATGAGAATACCTCAGTAATCTCAACTTCGAGACCAGTAACCTGAGATTTTAATAATTCCCCAACCTCAAAGTTCTTAATACATGACACCTTCAGCAATTCATTTGTGTCGTCCCAATCAATTACAGTTCCTTGATTTAGATTTGCTGTAACAGATTCTCCTGGAGAGAATACTCCTTTGATTAGTGTCCAATTAAATACTGGAAATTCTTCCTCAAGAATTACCTTTCCATAAGATTCCAACGCATTAAATACGCCAGGTTCTTCTGAACTACCAAGATAATTTGTTAAATTATATGTAATTGTCGGAGAAATGCCACCATAATCGGGATCTATTGAAATAATTTCAAACAGTGCATAGTTGTAATTTGCTGAATTATATCCCTTTCCACTTTGTCTTGTAATAATATTACCATCTCTATCCTCTGTTGTAATTCCAACGCTTGTATTTTCAATTAGAATATTCTTTCCAATTGCAAATGGGAACTGTGATGGAACACTATAAGTAGATGCCAATGAAACTACAACATCTTTTGTGAGGTTGTTGAACGACATTGTTCTGATTTTAGTTCCGTTGATATTATCAACTGGAATAATGCTTGGTTCTCCCTGCAATCTTGCAGTATTATTATTGATTTGAACTATCGAATCGCCAACATTATAATCCAATTCAACTTCATTTAAATATGTTCCAGTCTTTGTATCAATAACCACCAAGTTTGGCGCAACAGTGTAATTCCTCCCAGCAGAAGAGATGCCAATAGATTCAAATGAATATGCAGGATTTATCTTGAGGATATTTGGTAGGATAGTTGTTGGTCGTAATGAAAGATCTGAGGAATAATCATACCCAATGTTGGAGAATGATACTTTATTAAGTGTTCCAATATTATCACCATTGACAACCAAAACTGCATTTTTTCCATAAGTGGAAGTAATCGCAGATACTTTTGGAAGGCTCTTGTAATTTTTTCCAAATGAATTTACTTTTACTTTGGCAATGGATCCAATGCCAGTTGGTGAATTTGTGGTATACTTAATGAAAGTATTCGTGGAAGTATATGAGTCAACTTCTGGGGTTCTTCTAATCTGGAAATCGAATGATGAACCGGTTGGAACATCTTTCAATGTATGTGTGCCATTATATGCACTATTCACCAAATTAATTGAATTATTACCCGCAACTTCGGTGTCAATTGTTACTGGAATATCTGTAAGAGTGTTTTGTGTCAGATTGATTGGTGTGATTAGATAATAAAGAGTCTTTGGAATTTCATCATTTATCGATAATGTCACCTTGGCATCCGGATCTACTCCAATAGAACCAGATTTAGTAACTTCAAATGTAGATGTCTCCTTAGTTGAAAGGAAAGAATTGATAAATTGTCTATCAAAATACAAGTTGAAATCAAATGCACTTAAATCAGATATTCCAAGAGTATATGCCAGAGAAGCATCTGATAGATCAAATTCTACAATGCTATTTCTGGTGAGAGTAATTGGTGGATTAATTGGGGAAATTGTTCCAATATCCTCTGAAGCAATGTTCACCGCAATTCCATTCAGTGCATCATAACGACTAGTTGCAAGTTTAATTTTGTTGTTATTGACAACTATCACATAATAAATTGTATCATCGACCAGTCCTCCAGGAGAGGATACTGAGTTGAATATAATTTTCTGCGCCGTTACAAATCCATGGTTAGTAACT
>Ga0307377_10006921_pt1 | contig 11783 bp, 9 predicted proteins | sample TR3MG_FD_202535 | JGI IMG/M metagenome (GOLD analysis project Ga0307377, IMG submission 202535) | Soil microbial communities from Risofladan, Vaasa, Finland - TR-3 | ecosystem: Environmental > Terrestrial > Soil > Coastal area > Acid sulfate soil | place: Finland: Risofladan, Vaasa | collected...
TATCACCAGCCGGTAGGCCATTCCACCACGACTTGAAGTCTTCCGCTCCGTACGCACGGCCAACCATGATGTCCGATTTGCCGTAGTTGCCAAACTGCTTGCTGCCTTGGTCAATTACGACTGTGACACGCTGGTGACGCAGCGCACCGTAACCTACCGGCGCAGCATCCACGACGACCAACATCTTCTGTGCTTCGAGCCCCTTGGTCATCACGTCGAAGAAGCCAGAGCGATCCGGGCCGTTAAGCGTTAGCGGCATCTGTGATTTGACAACAATGCTATGTTCATCCGGGGTATCACGGACAATGTACTCACCCTTGGCCAGCTGCTCTTTTTCTTTTTCTGTCAGGTCAAGCATGACGTTGGTATTGTCGTCGCCCCTGGTAATGACAATCGGCTTCGGGAGCGTGGACTTGCCTTTACGCTGTTGCTTGGATACGTCGTCAATATCAGCCTGCTTGGTCGCCTCGATCAACTCCCTTGGATCGTAAAATTTCAGAACTGACCGGGCAAAACGCTCGTCATCAGCGATGGACTGGAAGAGCGGTAACGCTGCCCGTTTACCGAATTTCTTGAGCATATCGGTAATGGTCAGGCTGGCATACTTCTCGGCCCACGGTTCTGAACAGAACACAGGCATGAAGTCCTGTGCCCACGGGCGCAGCTTCTCGACAACATGCGTAAATTTGTGATCAACAGCCGCAGCCGCAGACTTCGACCCGATATACGGTGCGCGGGCAAAGAGGTCAAAATCGGGCTGACGGAGGTTCAACTTCTGGCGCGGTATCTCTTCCGCCTCGCCAAGCACCTTCGGCCGGCGGTTCAGGATGTAATTCACCCACTGTTCCGTCATAGGAACAAAGGAGTCCTGGCCCTTGATGTACATGAGCTCATGACCCTTCAGTTCACCGTTGATGAAGAACACCGGTGAATACACCCAGTCCTTACCAACTTTGAAGCCAAACACACCGACAGCATGTGTTTCCTCGTCATTCTTATCGATCATCTGGAAACCGACAAGGTAGTCGAGCAGACTCGGTGCCTTGTCACGAAGGCGGGCAAACGCGAGGTCCGCAAAGGTTGCTTCAAAATTTGCGTCTGAGGAACTTGGACCAGGCATACGATGCCCTCCGAAACTCCGCTTCCCTCTACAACAAAGATAGGGTACGACTCAGCATACCCTACCCAAATCCATTGATCTTACATCCCAGCCATGGGGTTCTGCATAGGCGCGTAGGCATTACGAATCGCCCACATGCGGCGCTGAGCTTCCATGTTGTACTTGGCCTGATCCTGCAGCTGTTGCTCCCACGGGGAGATGTTGACACGGTTACGAATGTTGGGCATCAGTAACCCGCCAAGGGAGTTAAGACCCCCACCAAGAAGCGCAGAGCCGGCCAGCCCGGCACCAGCGCCAGCCATTAACGGCGCCCACGGAAGGGCCACCTTTTCAAGGTAGGCTTGCTTCAGCTTCTGTGCATCAACACCAACGGACGATGCGCTCTTCGTGAACTCGTCATCCGACGGTATGATGGTGTTGAAGTAACCAAGCTGTGTGCCCAGTTCGAAAGCCGCTTTGTTCATCTCCGTACCTCCTTAGTACGTACCCTTTGTCTTAACATCTTTACCGAAGTCTACCCCCTGCGCCAGCGCGGGAATGTAGGAGGTACCATGGACTTCCGAACCGCCACCCCGTTGCGCGGATTGAATCACACTGCGTTTAACACCGTATAAACCCCCAAGGCGTACCATCCAGTCGTCGGAGTGTGCAAGCGTTTCCATCGAGCGCGTCATCTCCGGCACGAAGGAAGGCTTATCGGCATGCACCTTGACCGAACCTACCTTACTGCTCCCCATCGTCTTCGCCACCCTTGGTGTTATACGTGTTCCGATGGAATAATGCAAGACGGGCTCTTCTAAGTAGAGTCCTGTTGACTCTTTAGGAGAACGCACCTGGAAACCCGCACGCGGCTTGTAATCTCTAGCTAAGTTGTCGTACTCCATCATATCATCGGGAATCGTATCAGCCGGGCCATCAAGATCCGTGACACGTACGTGGTTCACGAGCCCGCGTGCCAGGATTTCGATATTACGCCTATGCGCAGGGAAACCACCGTCTTTCAGCGTCTCGCGCATAATATCAACGAAATGCCGCCGCCCTTCGCCAATACCTTTATGCTGCGCAATCAGCGCAGGGTTAGGGATGCCTTCGGAGATCACATCGCCGGCTTCAACCTCATCCCCAACCTTCACTTTAGGATTCAGCGCTGATGGAACCCAGTGTTCGACACCGCCAACAACAATGTACCTACCGCCCTGTGCCGCATCCTTTACTTCAGTCACCCGCCCGTCCGTGGAAGCAATGGCAGCACCACCTTGGAACGTCCTCGGCACCTGTACCAGCTGATTAACCAGATCCATACCGCTCTTGTTTGACTTGCCGCCAGCCATGCCCCCGGTGTGCTTTTCGGACAACTGGCCTTGCCCGATCGGCTCGGACACAGCCTGGGCAGCAGCAACCCCGATGTTATCGCCGATGGGCGAGAAGCCACCACGCTCACGCACGCCTGCACACTTCTGGCAGACACCATTCCTGGCCCGGCAGGTGATCGGCGAGCGGACCGTGACCGTAGCTTCACCTAGTGATTTCATGGTGCGCGAACCAAGGATGGTACCGGCCGTTACATCACCGTGATCTTTAGCAATCACGGCACCTTCGTTATCAGGATCGCTGGCAGGAACAGCTATACCACTGGTTGTGCCACAATCCTTCTCGGTTACCACCATGCGATGCGCAGCATAAATCAGCTGCTTACCAAGGTAGCCTGACTTCGGTGTGGCAAATTTGGTTGCGATGGCGCCCTTACGCGCGCCGTACGCTGCTGCCCAATATTGAGGCGCGTCTACCCCCTCAGCGTAAGAGCGCATCACCGGAATAGGTATTGGGCGATCCTTATGGTCTACCAACAGCATGTCACCCATACGCATTGAACGGAATTGACTGGCACTGCCACGCGAACCAGACAGGATCTGCATGGCAAAGGGGTTATTCTCCTTCAGCGCTTCGTCGTAATTAAGTTTGGTGGCCTTATCCAGATTCTCAGAAATAATAGACACGATCTGGTTGTTCTTGTCAGCAAGCTTGCCTGACCCATGTGTAATTGCTTGAATCTGTTTCTCGATCCCGTCACGCATATTCTGTCCAGCTTCGGGCATCTTTAAGTCGTTTAACGAGAAACTGGCTTCGCGACCATGGACAGTCGATACTTCACCACCTAAGTTGTGCAGTGCGTGACTCATATCGCGATATGCTTCTGGCCCTTTATCAGCCAGCTGCGAAAACAACGTGGTCATTCCTTTTTTATCAATTACGCGGTTGTAGTCCCGCAGCTGCTCTGGAAGAGCTTCGTTGATCAACAGTTGACCCACAGTGGTGCGCACAATTCACTACTCCATTAAGGCGACAATGGGCCAGTTTTACTGGGGTCGGCTGCCGCTGGAGGTTGCCGATTATGACCGTAAACCTTCGTTGGTACGTAGCTGGCTGGCGCTATAGCTTTACCGTCAGGACCCATGTAATGCTGCTCCAACGTTTGCCTGAACTTAGGGTACCTAGCGGTCGCCATCATCATTCCCATCTCGGGACTATCATACTCTTGAGTCAGTTTTTCATACTCCCCTATGGCCTGCAGTTTGGACTTACTTAACGATTCATTCTGATCTGCTCGGAATCGAGCCAGCCGATCGTCATACCTTTTCCGCTCTGCAGGGGGGGCATTTGGTGATATGGGTTCTGGAGGTCCCTTTAAGCCACCCTCGGTCTGTCCGGGGCTCTCGCCTATGCCCACCGACACTCCACTTCCACCAAACGTAATACCACCCCATTCACCACCTTCTGGTGCTTCGCCTATACCATAAGATAAACCATTTGGCCCAATGGCTATACCACCCCACCCAGAGTAATCTTTGGGCGTCGCGCTATCTCGTGTTCCCACGGGTCTCAACCCTCCTCCGGCTGGGTTGGAACCTTGATCCTTACCATAAGCTGCGGGCGGCATATTACTCGCACCACCGATGCCTGGTGGCGCTGCAGGCGGCATATCACTTGCGCCACCAGTGCCTGGTTGCTTCGCCGAAAGCGGATTTTGTGAAACCCCACCTACGCTTGGCATAGGCTTAGAAGCTGGCATAGGCTTAGAAGCTGGTATCGCCTGCGGTAAATTATTGCTTACACGTTGAGACCATGAGGGATCGTAGCCTGCGGCTACTTTTACTATCGCTTCGTTGACGTCTCCGCTGCCCTCAAGCATCTCCTCGGCAACCTTGGTCATAATAAATGCCTGCTGCATGTTCATACCGTTAACACGGCAATAGGCTTCAATGCCGGCAAGAAAGGCTGTCTTACGCATGCCGTAAACTTCATCAGCACGCTTAAACAACTCTGCAGCTTTCATCATTCTTTCGCCACCTTGTAAGGAACTTTGAGGCGGATACCAAACGCCTTCAGTGTATCTTCAAACCCCTTACTTCCAGCCTTCTCGTGCATGCAGTTGTTTTTGTCAATCTGGTTCGACACGTACATCGGGTTGTCAAAATCGTCGTACACCACGATCAACTTTGCATCCTCGATCGTGGTGGTTTCGAACCCAGCTTTGTGAACACTTACCTTCATCTGTTCAGCCTTGAGATGATTCCAGACAGTACCTTGGCCTTAGGCATCGGCGGAACGGCCGCCGCTGTCTTGGTCCGGAAACTGGCCTGAACCTGCATTCCACCACCCTGCGGTGCCCCACCCTGCGGTGCCCCACCCTGCATCGACGGGTCCATCCCCTGCATCATCGACGGGTCCATTCCAGGCGGCGCGCCACCAGGCTGGCCAGGCATCATTGGCGTAGGCGGTGCCATATCAGAACCAACACCGGAACCCATTGACGGCATCGCACCACCCTGCCCATCACCCATTCCCTGGCCGCCAGTCGCGCCCATGATGAATGACTTGATCTGGGCAAGATCACTTGCGATGGCGTCTACCTTTGCCGACAACTCCTTAGCCCCACCACCCTTACCCTTACCGTCACCAGCGCCACCAGCTGCACCGGCGCCTGCACCGGCGCCCGCACCCCCGCCACCACCGGCCATCTGAAGAATCTGCATCAAATCCTGCATCTGCAGCATAATAGGCTGACCGGAGCCTGGAATACCTGCTGTAGACGGATCACCCCCGGGCGCACCACCCGCAGAAGGATCACCACCACCCGCCGAAGGATCACCACCACCCATTGAGGGATCACCCCCGGGCGGCATACCAGGCTGGCCACCAGGCGGCATCATGGGCGGCCCAGACATGTTGGGGTCCTGCGGTGGCGGCGTTTGCGCCCCACCCGGACCCATCGGCACGAATGCTCGTTTGACAAGCCCGTTCCGAATGCGCTGAAGCAGTGCTGCGTTGATCTCGCTCATCTTCCGGTTACCTCTCTGCGTGCCCAAATCGTTTTATCTACCGTACGTCTCCCACTCGGGGCCAACTTTGCTTTCTGCTCATCCAGGAACTTCTGGTCATCCCGCGTGAACTCATCTGGTCGCGGGTCCGTAAACGGGCGTCGCATCGCAAACCCCAGTATGTCGGGCAGCGCCTGTTTGATAAGGTATGCGGCTGCCTTTGTCATTCAAGGTGCTTCAAAAGCCCGTTAAGCGTGGCATCCACACCCTCAGACCGGATGATCTGCTTGATCGCCGCGCGTTTCTCCGACACGTTCTTAACGCCAGCCTTAATGAGTACTGAAAGCCCGGCTGCCTTTTGCAGCGCCTCGTCCTTACTCAACACTGGCCGTTTGGACTTCTTCGGGGAGCTTTTCTTCTTTGCCTGGATCGGCTCCAGGCGCTTCTGCATCATGCAGCCTGAATCCTTCTTCAACATCTTGATCAGCTTGGCCTTGGCCATTTTCTCTTCTCCTGCCGATTTCCCAGCAACCAGCACACCCTTTAGCGCTGCCCCTGCATCTGCATCATCATCATCATCTGCTGCTGGCGCTTCTTCTCTTCCGGATCTTTGCGCAGCATACGGTAGGCACCATAGCCCAACGCGCCAGCACCTAGCGCCCCTACACCAGCGCCAATCAGACCCATGTTCTGCAGACGACCCTGGTGCCGCGCGATCAACGCATCACCTCGCGCAGCATTCCCAGGAGTCTTAGCGATCATGGCGTTGCGCCCAGTAATACCAGTAGGATCGTCCTTGAGGAACGCGGCTGACCGGCGCGCGTCGTCAAACTTGCCACCAAGCCAGCCAGTTGTAGGCGCCTTACCGGCCATCCAACCACCCAAGCGTTGGAGCAGCTCAGCCGTGAAGGCTTCCTTATCCATCGCCTGTTTCTCAACCAGATGCTGCTGACTCAGCTCCCGGTAGAGCGCCGACTGCTTGATCATGTTCAGTGTCTTCTGGTTCATAGTCGTCTTCTACTCCTTAAGTATCGTACTACATGATGAATTTACCGCCTCTGCATCATCTGCATCATCTGCATCTGCTCCTGGCGGCGCTGCTCTTCCGAATTTTGGCGCAGCATACGGTAGGCACCATAGCCCAAACCAGCCGCGCCAACAGCACCCACCCCCATCCCCAAACGACCCAGCTCAGCCAGTCTTGCCTGATGCCCTGCTGTTATTTGTTCTGCCCGCCTCAGATTGTTTAGGTTCGGGTTATTCCCTACTCGGGCTGCCTGAGCTGCAACACCTTGATCTGTGCCAATGTACTTAGCACTACGTGCCGCTCCTGCGCCACCTAAACCCAAACCAGCCATCCATCCACCAGCCCGCTGAGACATCGACGGGTCTCCCACCTGGCGTTGTGTGATTGAAGGCAACGTGGCAAAGGGTGAAGACGTGTGTATCCGGGTCTGTATGCCCTTTGGTGTCCTTACCGTAGCCGTAGGATCAGGTTCAGTCATTCTATTAACGTTAGCGGAAGTGGCGCCAGCGGGGGGTTGCGCACCCCGCCAGTTGACCTCTGGTAAGGCGCCGGAGGCGCCAGCGGAAGTGGCGCCAGCGGGGGGTTGCGCACCCCGCCAGTTGACCTCTGGTAAGGCGCCGGAGGCGCCAGCGGAAGTGGCGCCAGCGGGGGGTTGCGCACCCCGCCAGTTGACCTCTGGTAAGGTTCTGGCGGGCTGAGCAACAGCACCCGGAGAGACCTGTCTGTTCGTAAAGCGCAGTGGACGGAAGCCGCCCCTGCGCCAAAAGCCCTGCTTGACGCTACCGGGATATTCCGTACCTGCGTTTGCCGACTTGATCAGGTACATGCTCGCAGTATTCATGGGCTTAATCCTTTGTCACAATCCTGTCCCCGACGTCCAGTTCGCCGCGCTTCCACGCGTCGAGCACGGCCTTCTTGTTCGCGAACACCTTATGCTCATTCTTGTTGTCGGCCTTCGACGCCAAGTAGAGCCCCATCAAAAACTCGTTCTGCGGCGTATACTGCACGCCGAAGTTCCTAACAGCCCTAAGATTACGCGATGGCATCATCTTTTCAACAGCGTCTTTGACGGCACTGTCCGTAGCGGGAACGTGGTAGTTCATGGCGTCGCCATCAAAATCCGCGTTAAAGCCTTTAACAACTGACGGTGGAACGTGAAGCGTCTCACCTTTCACCAGCTTAGGCCATGCTGCCATGAACCCGTAACGGTGCAAAACCGGCGCACGATTGATGATGACCGGCCGCTCTTCGATCTCCTCCAGCATGGCGTCCTTGGCCATCTTGCTTTGATTCGCAACCTCTTTGGCCGCCTGCAACGCGGGCATACCACGCCGAACCAGCCTACGCATTACGAACGGACGGTAAATGACCCACGCCTTTGGTTCAGGCAACCCGACCTGATCCATGTTCAGCTCGGGGTTGATCGTGATGGTGGCACGGCCGACTTCGTCGACCGAAGACGACAACACTCGGCGCTGGAACATACCGAATTTGGGGCTTCCAGCTCCGAACACGTGCGACAACAAACCACGGACGCCTTTGTCCTTCGTCTTGGATTGAACCGGATCACCAAGACCAGTGACCGCTTTGAAGGAGTTGTAGACTGCCAACCGTTCATCCCCGGCATGGTGATCTCCGATGTCTTTCTTTACCGCGCCAAGCGTTTCATTGGCCAGCATCAGGTCGCGGTAAAGATAGTTCGGATCAGCCACCATGGTCATCTTGCGGAAAACCGTAATGGGCCGCATGTTGGGCGGCAGTACCGGTACCTTCGACATCATCAGATCTTCAGGCTGTAAGCCACCCTTGGCAATGCCCTTGAGGTAACCCAGCGACTTGATCGCCTTGTCCCGCGCGGTCTTACGACCATCGGTGATCACACCCTCGTAATACCTGATCGCATCCGCCGTCTTGATGTTCTTCAGGGATTCGTGAATGGCCTTGACGCCAGTCTTGCCGCCAAGCTTCTCGCGACCCGCGATGACATCCTCGAACTTGGCAGACGTAAGTCCAAGCAATGTGCGGATAGGCTCCTCAAACACGGGGTTCGGCATCGGCTCAATCAGCTGGATGTGACCCCACTTATCACCGTTGTGACCGCCCGTGATACGACGGTCAAACAGACCGCCATCAATCTCCTGCATCGTGTCGCCACGAACCGTTGCGCGGCTGCCAATCTGCCCAGAGGACAGCTTCTCAACATCCTTGTCGGTCATCGCCATCAAGTTCATGCGATCGCCGTTCTTCTTGACGTTGATACCGGCACCCTGCATGTAACCCAAAAACTTGTTGTAGATAAACGGAATCTTCGGCGAAGGTGGCGGAAGCCCACGCCGGAATGAACTCCACCAATCATCATTGCGCTGACCACGCACGATCTGAGCGTCCTTCAGCACTTCCGTAGCCCCATGCGAAATCAACGCCGCCTGCTCCATCTGGCCAACACGCTTACTGCCGCCTTCACCACCGCGCGCGGGCAAGCCTTCTGAAGTGTATCCGCCGATGTCACGGCCACGGCCTTTGGACTCAGCTGTATGGTGCAGCTTCATCATGAAGCGGTTGCCGGTGAACACCTTAGTGATCTTACGACCACTGGCCGGATCAAACACATCTTCGGTGTCCGACAAGTTGTGCCTGGACAACTCCTTCTGAGCCAGCCCGATTAAATTGTCTTCCATGAACGACGGCAGCACATACGGTTTTCCAGTGTGATCAGCCACCTTACCCAGCGCTGCCTCAATGGCCTGACTGGGATTCACACGGGTGATCAACCCAAGCGGGTTCAACAGGATTTCGAACGGTTTTCCGTCCTTGTCATGAATCATCTTATGATCTGGGACGATGTGCGCTACAACACCTTTGTCACCATAGCGGCCACACATCTTATCGCCTTCCTGCATAGGCGAATACGACTTAACAATGACGTTGTAGCCACCTTCCTTAGTGGGTGAAACGTCTGTAACCACGCCATCAGACGTGTGGTGCCACGTTGTTGAGTTGTCAGACCACATGGGCCGATGGCCCCTGTGCAGCGCATCAATCTTAGTCTTCTGCATCGACAGCACGAGCGGGTCGCCATGCTTGACGACCGAGCCCGGTTTGACAACCCCATCCGAACCTATATTCGTCAACTGCTCCCGCTTATATGCAGTCGGGAACATGGAGATGTGCCCTTTGCGGCCAACCTGCGTGTGTTCATCTACGTCGTGTGAGAGCTGGTACATGTGCTCGCTGGACAACTTCTTGGCCGCACCCTCACTAATGACAATCGCATCTTCGAAGTTCAAACCGCGATACGGCATGTAGGCCACACGCAAGTTCTTACCAAGCGCGATGTTACCTTCCTTATCCGTGTAGTTGCTATGAACGATCAACTGACCAGGCTGAACCTTATCACCGATCTTAACGACCGGCGTGCTGTTAATTAGCGTCTTACGGTTGAATGGAAAATTGTTGTACAGCTCGTGTGTCTTGGTCTGACCGTTTTTGTAACGGACTACTACATTATCAGGCGTCACGTTCTGGATGATACCGTGATCGGTCGCGCGAATAGCACCAGCAAACGAGCTGTAATGCTCTTCGAAGCTCTTTCCGTCTTCTGTAGCCCCACGCACGAATGGCGTTTCCGCGTCCTTCAACGGCAGCGCCTGAATGGCATACTTCGCGCCCATCAGCAAGCGGCCACCCTTGATCCCACTGATCAATGGAACCAGGTTAGAGCCTGCTGAGAACATGTTGGATGCGTGGGGCAGTTCGTACTGCACTTCCTTACGCGGCACGTATTCCACACTGCGGGCGTTAACCATGGCACGAACCATCGGCGTCTTGCGCTTCATCTCGCCAGGAAACGCAATCACCGACTTGGCTGCATGTGAGGCGGATACGAATTCCTTCTCACCGGTCTGCATATTATTCATCTTGGTGTAGAACTGGCCATCGGAGCCTTTCACGGCACCATGCGATACGCGAAGATCAACTCCAATTTTCTCAGATTCCGGACCCCTAATTGGATCAATAAAACCGAAGTGAGATGGTTGCACCGAACGTGCCTCATCAGGCACTGCCTCGATGGTGGGAATGGCCCCTTCACCCAACCGCAGGATACGCTGGTTCTGGTCGAAGATGTCCAGTGGGTTTGTTTCTTCGATCGGCGCGCCCATGCCAGAACTTAACAGCACGCTGTGGAGCTGCGGTGTTAACGCGCCTGACGGGATATGTTTTACACTCCCGCGCGCGGAGGCACGCCACAACAACTTGCGTGCGGTCATACCAGCATCACGCTTGATGCGTTCAGCAAAGAAGTCCTCTGGCCCATGCAGGGTCTGGAAGGCCAGCGAATCACGGTCGTCGGTATCTTCCGTAGCCTTCGACACGTTGATCAGCTTCTGGGTAATACGCATCATGGTAGGTACATCAGTATTACTGAACGCGTGCCCCAGCGTGGCTGATGTGACTTCCGGGTCGATCTCCATCTTCTGGAACTGACCGAGCAGTGCCTTCCCGTAAGGGTCAGCCTGCGTGTTTACCTCGCTCGTCGATGACTTCGGTTCCGTAATTGACATCGCCCGTTTCTCAAGCAGCAACTCCGCCGCCTTGGAAACAGCGTTTGGATGCACCGCCACAGTGATGTGGAAGCGCATATCATGTCCACTCTTATGGTTCTTTGGCAGCGGGGCCAGCCCCAGATCCTGGCGGTACTTCTCCAAGTCGGGTGACTCACACTCAAGGAACCACACGCGGTCATACTGAGGCCAACCAGCCGGAACCAGATTCGTGATACGCACCACTCGGAAGCGCATCGGCATACCAATCTTGGCTGCGCCCTGCCACGAATTATGGTGCTTCTCTTTGAGCTCTTCAATGTCCTCGGGCCGCAATACGGAGATGTGTGGCTGGTCAAACTTCGGCTCGCAGTCAACACCCTCAGCTTTCAAAGAATCATAAGTAGCCTCACACAAACCCTTGTGGACCTTAAGCAGCACCCAATCCTTCTGATTGTGCCGCGCAGCAATCAGTCGGCCTGTATACCACAACTTGGTCCAGCGTCTGTCAGCATCCTTCGCGCCTATCTTGGCCGCCTTCTCCTGTTGCTGAAGAGAAGCCATCCAACGACCAACCGTCTCGTGCGACTCCAGATAATCAGCAACCAGTTCCTCGCCCTCATCAAGCGGGCGAAGTGCAGTCATCCAGACGATGTCACCATCAACCTTCAACTCAATCGTAGGTTCTTCGGAATGATTTATCCACCGGGCAGGGACTGACCGCTTGACGTCCTCATGATGCCCTTCCATCCCTGTAAACACGAATGCCGGCGCAA
>Ga0307377_10006923_pt1 | contig 11781 bp, 13 predicted proteins | sample TR3MG_FD_202535 | JGI IMG/M metagenome (GOLD analysis project Ga0307377, IMG submission 202535) | Soil microbial communities from Risofladan, Vaasa, Finland - TR-3 | ecosystem: Environmental > Terrestrial > Soil > Coastal area > Acid sulfate soil | place: Finland: Risofladan, Vaasa | collected...
TATAAACTCACTCAATGCACAGCAAGTTGAAGCGGAAATATTTCCGTTGCTTTTCGGTGCTCAAGTTCAGAACGGTTCTGCTACATATAAGAGAGGACCAAATATTGTTAATCCTAAACATCCAGGCACTGACATTGATGTTGTTAAAACTTCTGGTAATGTTCAACAGGGCGTATTATTTGCTGACAAACAGAAACAAGACATTGAAGAGAACACTGGAATTAATAACATTGTAGCTGGTGCTGGAACAGAGAACACTCTTGGCTCTACTGTAATTATGAAAGAGGCTGCATACAATAGATTAACTCCACCAAAGAATTCAATGGTAATGGGATTAGAGACTGATGCTCACATTGCAAATACTTGGATGCGACAAATCTATCCAGTTGATAAAATCTTTATGATTGATTCAGGTGACCAACTAGCGGAGTTTGTAAAACAGAATCCTGATTATTTTGTAGAAGCTCAAGAAGTATTAGATGACTACGGTATTCCTATCGGTATGGTTGCTGCCGCTTCTAAAAATCTTAGATTAAACTTTGATTTTGACCAAGAGGGCGAGATAATGGAAAATGTTGAGACTAGACAGATTTCAGCCAAAGGATTGTTTGATGAAATGAAGAACGCTGGACATATGTCTGACTACATTGATTTTATTATCGACCCGGATTCAATGTTACTCCCATCATTGGAAATTCAGAAGCAAACCTATATGGCTTTGTTCCCAGTGATTACAAACCAGATTACACTTATATACTCAATGAGAAACCAAGACCCAGAAGCTGCGGCTTCTCAACTGATGGCTTTGGAGAAACTACTTGATATCCAGAACGGAGATATATTTGACTACATTTCAAAAGCTGACTACGATGCGATTATAGCTAAACAACCATCACAAGCCCAACAGCAAATGGAACAAGAACAGATGCAACGAGACGCTCAAGCTACAGCAATGCAGACAAGAGCTGGGGCTCCGGGAGCTGGTGGTGGAGAACAAATGGCTATGGGTCAACAGATGGCGGGAGACGGAATGAACCCAATGCAACCACAAAATCCTAATGAAGTTCCTAGACCTCAAAGTCCAATGGGGAGTGCAGTTGACGCCAGCGTAGGTCGAGCAGCTGCTCAATATTAAAACATAATATATGGAAAACGAAAGCGAACAAAGTTTAATACAGAAAAAGATTGCACTAGCTCAAAGCGACCACGCTCCTATTGTCATTGAGTTGATGAAAGACTGTATGTCTCAAAATTCTATTATTGCTAAAACAGAATGGGAAACTATAGTTAATGCCATAACATTAGATGTTCAAGGAACAATGTTACGGACAATGGTTGATTTGCTAGAGGAGATAAGGAAAGGGTCCCTACATGAACCAAAAGAATAGTATGGAAGGAAAACAAATTAAAAAGAAAGATTACACTGTCCAGATTGGCTACTCAAAAAAAGCTAAAAAAGATAAGCTACTCAAATTTATTTCTAAATCTGGAGATGAGTTTGAGATAAGTGCCGAGGAATTATCTTCAATGCTTATTGGGGGAGTCAATTCAGATACTTTGGAAGCAACCTTCGTTGAGACTGATAAGATTAATGTTGTAGAGGTTGGTAGACAACTTCAGTGTGTTTTAGATAATGATATGAAAAAGGGTGAGAAGATAAATATAAATTACACCCATCCATATCCACTTGAGTTTGCGTTAATAGAAGAGGTGTATGGCATTGCCAAGATAGACATGGATGTTCCAGCAAAAGTTTTAACTAGAAGATATATCAAAGAGACTAGGGCAAAGATAAAGCCAGAACAGGAAAAATTCTTAGAGAAGTTTTATTCAAGCTTTAAGAATGTAAAATTAAAGTCAAAGAATTAATAATTAACCATCGGAGCCGTTCACGATACGAGCGGATATATATATGGAAGATACAAAAACACCAGACGAGGCAAAAGCTGAAGCTATTAAGGTAGCAGAAGCAAAAGCTGAAAAAATAAAAACAGATGATGCTGCTAAGAAGGCATTAACTGAAAAAGAAACAAAAACAAAGAAGGCGTCTATCTTAAGGAATGCTCTTGGTAAGGAGGTCCCAGAGGCTGATTATTTCTATAAAGGAATAATTCCACCAGGATTCGAAGGTACTTGTGGCAATCCAGTTGATAGAGAGGACTTAGTAGGTGTATTCCACAAAGTCTTTAAAGAAAAGGACAATATTTTGTTCTACAAACAGGCAGATAAAGAGGTATACATAATTATTATACCTATAAGATATGCAACAACTATTGGTGACTTCAACGACTCTATTGATGGAGATTTCCAGAAACACGCCATTTCATTTTTAAATGAGGGGTCAGTGAATCTTGATACCATGAGACAGAAGTTGGAAAGAATCAATAAGTTTGTAAATTACACTGACAGATAGTTTGCACAAGAGTTGCAAACCTTGTATAATTAATTTAACCATCGGAGCCGTTCACGATACGAGCGGATAAAATATATGGATAAAGAAAACATTGACAAAGAAAAAATAGAGGCAGAGGAAAATGATGAAGCAGAACTTGACAAAGTTTTGGAGGAATCAATAGAATCTGTTAAAGCTGGAAAAGAGCTTACACCACCTGTGGAAGCCAAGGTTGAAGAGACAGAGGAGGAAACTCCCGATACTCCAGAACCGGAGGAATCCAGCACCCCTCCAGTTGACGAAGAAAAACCTGAAGAGGTTAAGCCAGATGGATACGAGTTTCGTATTCCGAATAAAGGCAAATTCGAATCTGATGAGTCGTTTGAAAAGCGAATCGAGCTTCTCGACTTAGTCAAGAAAAGAAAACTTGCTAAAACTGACGACCAGCGTCAACAAATATCAGATGAAATTAAGACGACAAAGGGTCAAATCAAAAATCTTAATGGAACTGATAGGTTTATCAATCCATTGAATAAAATAGATGGGGAGAAAACCGAAGCCCCGGCAGAAGATGAAGATGCTACTTTAACTGCTGACAAGGAACGTCTTAAACAACTAGGCGGAGCGACCAAAGAGGATATCGCAGAGATAGTCCAACAGGAACGCTTAGCCGCAGATGTTAAGAACACCTTAGATAAATTTATTGATAGGCATACTGAACTTGGAGATGAAGACACCCGTGAGGTATTTTTTGACTTCGTTGATTCTAACTACAATTGGCAAAACAAAGGTGGAAAAGAATTGATGACAGTCTTGGAACTCGCTCGTGAAAGTATGTTCAAGCCATCAGAAACCATTCAAGAAAGGGTATTGAAGGGTGCAAACGTTCAGGAGAAGGTTAATGCTATGCAGTTCCCAGGTGGAACCGTTACAAGAACCGATTTCTCACCAGAGATGCGTAAGGACTTAGATGAAATTATAGCAACTGGAATGTCAGAAGAAAAAGCCATCGAACTTCTATCGGATTAATCAATCCTTAATAGAAATTTATGGGCGTAATAAAACAGGCAACCATAAAGAACACCCGTCAATTGCACGAGGCTAACAAAGCAACAGGAACAGTTACTACTTTAGGAGAAATCCTAGATTTGACAGCTGGGCTTGCCGTTGCCGCTACAGCTAGCTCTACCCGAGCTACTATTTTGGGTGTCTGCAATCAAACGATTTCAGTCGCTGACGCTTTGACCCGTGTTCAATATATCGTGCCTTCAGATGAAGATACCTTCATCTTTCCAACCACTAATAACACAAATGCTGACCACAACGGTCAGGATATGATTATTGGTGCTTCTTCCTCAATTATCAATAACACTGGAACTACCAGTGCTGTTGGTGTCGTAAGACAAGTCGAGCCTTACGGAGCAACCGGTGATAATCTTATTATCGGTAGGTTTATAACCACATAATCAATTTATAACTAGAAAATCAAATATATGGTAGGAACAATTAATGATTATGCGACCATTGTAAACAATGTATTAAAACACATTGCTCCAAAGGTTTCACCAACCGTTCGAAGTGAATATTTAGACTTTATGTATAAGGTTGATAACAGCGAAAGAACTTATACTGATGTTGGTGTTACCGGACTTGGTATGGCTCAAATAATCCCAGACGGTGGTATCGGTGCTTCCGATGCTCCAATTCAAGGCTACTCAAAAAACTATGTTCAAATGCACTTTACTAAAAAGGTTCGTTTGACTTTCCAGACAAATTTCTTTTTGTTTGAATCAGCTGCTGCTAAAATCAAGAGCTCTGTTAAATCAAAAGTTATCGAAGGAAAGAATGCTATTGAGCACGCTAAGAATTATCTGGCTCAATCACTTTTATCTCAAGGTTTTACAACTTCATTTACTTGGACACCAATTAATTCCGTAGGAACCTCACAGACCATCGCTACCGTAGGTGCCGATGCTGTTGAGTATTGGTCACAGGCTCACCCTCGTGAAGATGGTGGCACAGCTTGGTCTAATGTAATTGTTGATGGAGCTACAAGCTCACCACAATTTACCTATTCCTCTTTGTTAGCTGCTCGCAGACTGCATTCAGTTAAGAAAGATGGTCGTGGTAATCCGTTAATCTCTGATTTAGACACTTTAGTTTGTCGCAGAGGTTCAACTACTGCTCAATTTGCCAAGACAATTAAAGGAACTATTGACAAAGGTTTGGCTCCACAACAGACCAATCTGTTCAATAACGCTCCGGCTACCGACACTTTCAAGGTAGTAGAATTGTCCCCTTATCAGAATCTGGCTATGGACGGTTTAATGTGGGGAATGTTCGATTCTAAGATGATGAATCAGGATTTCGGATTTCTCTATATTGAAGCTTTGCCAACTCGTGCTGAACCAGCAGTCATTGACTTGCTAGGTAATCAGGATTTGGTTTTGAATTTTAACTCCCTCGCAGTTATGGGCGCTTCTGACCTTCGTGGTTGGATGTGGTCTGACGGTGATGGCGCTACGGTCTAAGCTAGTCTGTCTAATGAACTCCTGAACAAGTCGGGAGTTCAGATAGGTAGAGTAACTAATTTTATAATTTAAAAAACATATGTTACAAGATGCTCACTCAATGAAAAAATCAATCCCAGTAGCCGCTACGGTTGGAGATACAACTGTTGTAGCCGCTCAAACTGACGCTTGGATTTATATCCACGAGTTAATTGGGGATTTGGCTGGCGCAGGAAATTTAACAATTAAATGCGGTTCAACTACTGTTGCTGCTTTTGTTCTTGACGCTGGTCAGGGAATTACAGAACAGGACGACCCGGGGAACGACAATGTTCCAAAATTTATGTGTAAGCCGGGAGAAGCTTTCACCTTGACTGTAACGGGTGGAACATTTAATGGTTCTTGCACTTACAGCTTACGATACTAATCTAACTTTAAAAATATGGAAATAGAAATGACCGCAGAACAAAAGGAAAAGCTTTTAACTTGGTCTGGTCAAAGAGATACTCTTCTCTTGGAAATTTCCAACCTGCGAACAGCCGAGGAAAAACTTCGGGTTACGAATAAAGACTTGGCTAATTCCAACACAGATATTATTGCTCAAATGAATAAAGTTCAAGGCAGGATTGAGGAATTGAAAGCTAAAGAGGTCGATTTACCACAAGTTATTTCAAAAGAAGTTGCTTATCTTGAATCAAAAAAATCAACCTTAGAATCAGAAATTACTCTTTTAATCAAATTGGTTGAGGCTTTGACTACTCAAAAAACATCACTAGAAGCTGATGTTTCTTTTGCATTATCAGCCTTTGATGTCGTCAAGGGCGAAACTCTTTTACTGGATAAGGTTGTTGACCGAGTAACTCAAGTAAGTCAGGCGAACACAGCTAAGATAGATTCACTGGTTGCTAATTTAGCTACCAGTCTTGAGGAAATTATTGAAGTAAATAAAAAGAATGTTTTTGAGACAAATGTGGTAATTGAAAAATTACCAGCTATGCTTATGGAAGCTCAAAAACACGGACTTATTAAAAATAGACAAGGAATAATTAAGAAATAAATATATGACATACCTATCTAATAGGCTTGGAGACCCAATGAACTTAGGCTGGTTCGCAACACCAGAAGCTCTTAGGGCTGCTTATCCTGTTGGTGCTGACGGATATTTTGCTCAAGTAGGGTCAACTGACTCTATTTGGGTTTGGGATTCAGATACAAGCGATTGGATTGATACAAAAACAACCGGTCCTCAAGGTCCAACTGGTTATACTGGCTACACTGGAGCAACTGGCTATACTGGTGATACTGGCTATACTGGTGATACTGGTTATACTGGTCCAACTGGTCCAACGGGTCCAACGGGTTATACTGGCTATACTGGTCCCGGAAATTTTACTGGCTATACAGGTTACACAGGCTACACTGGTTATACTGGCGACACTGGTCCAACTGGCTATACTGGTCCTGATGGCTCGGCTTCAAATACTGGAGCAACTGGCTACACTGGCGATACTGGTCCAACTGGTCCTACTGGCTATACTGGTCCAGAAGGTTTTGCAACAAATACTGGAGCGACTGGTCCAACTGGTTATACTGGTTATACTGGAGCAACTGGCTACACTGGAGACACTGGTCCTAGTGGCTACACTGGCTACACTGGTCCAACTGGTCTTACTGGTCCAACTGGTTATACTGGCTACACTGGTCCAATTGGTCCAACTGGAGCAACTGGTTACACTGGCTACACTGGCTATACTGGCTACACTGGCTACACTGGTCCTCAAGGACAAACAAGTGGACAGACTTGGTATTTTTCTAGTGATGCACCGGTTGTCGCAATAGGTTCTTATGAAAGTATTCATAGACAGCCAGCACTGAATGTAGAAGATGATGATACTGTTGTTATAAATAGTGGCGATGGACAAACTCTTATGGGAGAATATGGCACCGATAGTAATGAACCCGGTATTGTTTCTATAGATGCTGGTATTTGGAAATTTCATATGTTCCATTTTGTGTCTGGTGGTTTAGCAACATTTACTTATAAGGTTTATAAATACGAAACAGATACTACCGAAACTCTATTATTTGAGGTTACTACAGCAGATGTCACTGCAACAAGCGTAACTGAAGTTGAAACCAATTATACTTTAGTAGCACCAATAACACTTAATGCTACTGATAGGCTTGTAATAAAAGTCTATGCACAAACAACTTCTGGTGGCGACAGAACCCTACATTGGGTGTATGAAGGCACTGTAAATACTTCTCACGTTGCATCTACTATTATAGTTTCTGCTGACCCCGGTGACACTGGTCCAACTGGCTATACTGGCTACACTGGCTACACTGGCTACACTGGTTATACTGGTCCAATCGGACCAACCGGTTATACAGGATATACTGGCGCAACAGGATATACTGGATATACTGGTTATGGAACAAATGCTTTTTCTTGGTTTATAAATAATTAATAATTAAAAAATATATGAACACACTCATATTAGATGCAGAGACTAAATCAGTTACTTTAGTCCTAGCGGGGGCTGTAAGTTCTGACCAATGTGATATTGTCGCAGCTTGGGCTGACGACACTGGTTCTGCTTTTACAGAAGGGTCTACTGATTTAACATCAAATAGTGATACACCAGTTACTGTTGTTGCCGCTCCTGCCGCTGATACTCGCAGGGTAGTTAAATCAATTTCAGTTTATAATGCTGACGATGCGGTTGTAACAGCAAGTATTAGTTTTGTTAGTGCTGGTGGAACAAGAGTTATTGCCAAAGCAACTCTTGCTGTTGGAGATACTTGGACCTTGGAAGGAACTTATAATTCTGATGGTAGTTTAAAAGAAGTTGGAGCTGCCGGTCCAACTGGTGCAACGGGTTACACTGGTTACACTGGTTATGGTGACACTGGTTATACTGGCTACACTGGTTACACTGGCTACACCGGTTATGGTGACACTGGTTATACTGGTTACACTGGTTATACTGGTCCAACCGGCTATACTGGCTATACTGGCTATACCGGCTATACCGGTCCTGCAAGCTGGTCTCTTACAACTGATTTAGAAGTTAATGAATTTGATATAAAACTTGACGCAACTTTATCTGGTGATGAAAAGTGGTCAGGAATAGTAATTCCCGGAACAGCAGGTTCAGCCTGCACAGTAGGAGATGTTTGTTTCTTAGCTTCTGACGGCAAGTGGGATATAGTTGATGGAATTTTAGACGGAACAGATGTCGGCTTTAAAGCTCAACTTGGTATGTGCGTCTTAACTGCTAGCGGAGTAGATGAACCAATTGAATTACTTACTTATGGGAAAATACGAAGTGCTACATTGCCAGCGTTAACTCCCGGAGCAGCAGTTTATTTAGATGATACCGCTGGAGATTTAGTAGTAGCACAACCAAGCACAACTAACTTTGCAATCAGAGTTGTTGGTTATGCAATAACAGCAGAGGATTTAATGTTCAATCCTTCTGATGATTATATTGTTCACGTTTAATATATAAATATATGGGAAATTTTGCAGGTATTGATAATTTTGATTCTGACACAGATGGCGATGTGAATGGTCAAACTGGTGGTTCAGGCTGGTCAGCTGGCTGGGTATCAGCCACCGGAAATTATGAAGTTCAAGGGTCACAAACAAACTATGGTTCATATAAAGCATTGTTTACTGATGACTGCGCAACAGAGCCTACTTGTTATAGAATGCTTACTGACACATCAACCAATGCTGGTGATATGTATTTTTCTATAAGAAAAGATTTGGTTGGTGCTGATAATTGGGGATTTGTAGCTTGTAGTGGCGGTGTATTAGGAAATGCGAGAGCTTTCCAAATTTTTATGCAATTTGATGGAACTTTAATTTTTCAGGGGACTTCTACAGAAACTTTAGATGCAAGTTATGACGGAAATACTTGGTATGATATTCACGTTAATTGGACATCAGCTACAACCGTAAAAGCAAGGATAAAAGTATCAGGAACATCTACTTGGTCGGCTTATACTTCTGAAGTAACATTACTCAATAGTAAAAATACTATTGATAGAATTGTTTTGGAAACAGCCAATGCTGGAAGTGGTAATGCCAGTTGTTATATTGATAACATTAGTGATACCGAACCGACTGTTTATAACGGTGCTGTCACAACTAGAAATACTCTTAATACAGGTTTAGTTGCTTATTTTAGATTTGAGGAAGAGAGCGGTAATAGAATTGATAGTTGGGCTGGATTAACTTTAACCGATGTTGGGTCGCTTGGTTATGGAGCCGGTATTATTGGTAATGCAGCAGACTTTAATAGGAGCGCACCTGATTTTCTTGAATCAGCACAAGATGCTTTCGGACTTTCAAGTGATATTTCAGTGTCAACTTGGGTAAAATTTGAATCATTGCCCACTTCTGGTAATATGTTTATTATTTTTAATAAAGAAAATGAATCTGGTCAGGATTTTTCTACTTATATGGGTTCTCTTTATAATGATACTGGAACTTTAAAATTGTTTTTTAGAACAACTAATGGAAGTGTATCTTCTAATATTGATGATACTGTAGACTGGACACCTTCAACGGGAACTTGGTATCACCTTGTTTTTACAAGGAAGTCAAGTGGTGGAACTATTAAATTTTATGTAAATGGTGCTCAACAAGGTGCTAGTCAAGAAGGTTATGATGGAACTTTGAGTGATAGTTTGTCTTATAGTTTTTTCTTGAGTTATTATAAAGCAGCTGACCCACGAGCTTTTGACGGTTTAATTGATGAATTTGGATTATGGTCAAAAGTTTTGGACATAAATGAAGTATTAGCTTTATATAATGGCGGTGATGGGTTACCTTTTACTCCTGACGATGTATCAAATGATGCTGTTTTGCCGATAGATTTACAGGCTTATTGGACTTTAGATGAATATTCTGCTGGGTCTACTGGCGTGGCAAGGAATGACAGCACGTCTAATGGTAATGATTTGGATTCTGACACCAATAATGTTCCAAGCATTGCTGCTGTTATTGATAATGGCGCAGATTTTACTAGAGCAAGCACACAATATTTAGCAACTGGTGGTGGAGAGGTAGATATTACTGGGGATAGAGCAAGTTCTTTGTGGGTTTATATCAAAACTGCACCAGACGACCAAGAATATGCTCTTGATTCTAAATATACCGATGGTGGAAATCAAAGGTCTTGGTTAGCTACTTATGTTGATAGTAGTGGAACTAAATCAATTATAGTCAGAACTTCTGATAATGGTGCTGATGTTCAGACTGATAATTATGTAAAAACCCTAACGCCTGAAACTTGGTATCATATAGTTTTTAATTATGACGCTAGTGCTGGAACTTGTCAGATTTGGATAAATGGTGTTTTGGAGGACACTTTGGCTGGACTTGATACTTCGCTACACAGTAGCACAGGTCCTTATACTCTCGGTTGGAATACAGCGGTTACTGGTTATGCTGACGCTGTGTTTGATGAATATGGTATTTGGGAAAGATTATTAACCGCTGGTCAAATAAAAGGATTATATAATGATGGTGATGCAACCCCTTACGATGGAATCACCTCAAGCATAAAGTCAATTGATGGACTTGCTTACGCGTCTATTAAAAGCGTAAACGGATTGGCAGTTGCAAGTATGAAATCTTTTAATGGTTTAGAATAATTAACAAATAAAAATGGAGAAAAATGAAAATAATGAAAATAAAATCCGCAAGGTATTGTTCAATGAGGTATCGCTTTTTATAGCTCTTATTGGAATGATTTCGGGAGTCATTTTTTGGGTAGCGAACCCTCAAACAGAAATGTTAGTTAGAGTTACCAAACTTGAAGCACAAGTTGAGTCAAATCAGACGGTGACTTCGGCTTTAGAGAGGATTAAAAATAATGATTTTGTAGAAATGCAGTTGAAGATGGACCAAATAGAAAACAGGCAGATTGAAATATTAAGAGCTTTATCAAGTTTACAGGCAATAATTCAACAAGGTGGGTTATAAAGCCATAGGACTAAATCCTAAAGTTAAAAAACAAAAAGATAACCCACCTTATCTTTAACAATATGTCAAGAAGTAAGAGGACAATTAAAACATTACACGAGAGAGCTCGCGAAGCCTACGGAATGATGGCTACGGTTATTTTCTCGATATTGTCAGTAATAGCTTTAGCAATAATATTAATAGTATGGTTAATCAAGAGTTTATAGACGGAGGTGCATTTATAGGTCAGAGAGAGACTGACTTTGCAGGCGGAACCCTACCATTTGAAGTCAGGGTTATTGATGGTGACTGGAATAAAGAACCATATTACCCCACCGGAGAAAAACAGTCTGGTATTAACGGGGACAAGTTAAATTGCGTTACCCAAAGTAATCACAACGATATTGAATTGCAGTTGAACCAGATGATTGCCGACAAGACAATTCCGGTTGGGCACCTTGATTGGCTTAGTAGAAAAAGCTATTTGGACAGTATGGGCAGGGTTAATACTTCTGAAAAGTTTAACAGTATATTGAATGAAACAGCTAAATTTCACGGTAATTACTTGTGGAGAGTGGCTGATGATGCCAGAAAGAATGGACTAATACCGCAAACAATGTTACCTGAAGTTGTTGATGAGAATTGGGACACATATTATAACCCAGACCAGATTACACCAGAAATGATGGAACTTGGCAAGGAGTTTATAACTTGGTTTGCTATTTCCTATGAGTGGATAACTGACCATAGTCTTGATAATTTAGTTAAGCAACTCCAGCACGCCCCAATTCAAATTGTGTTTCCAAACCACGCAGTGGTTGAAATAAAAAGTAAGCAGGAGTTATTGGATTACTTTGACAGCTATAACCCTTGGGTCAAGGAAAGGCTCCAGAGTAGTA
>Ga0307377_10006924_pt1 | contig 11780 bp, 16 predicted proteins | sample TR3MG_FD_202535 | JGI IMG/M metagenome (GOLD analysis project Ga0307377, IMG submission 202535) | Soil microbial communities from Risofladan, Vaasa, Finland - TR-3 | ecosystem: Environmental > Terrestrial > Soil > Coastal area > Acid sulfate soil | place: Finland: Risofladan, Vaasa | collected...
GTACCAATTTAATTCCTTGTAATTTAGATACAACTATAGAACATGCTAAAGTAGAATTAATATCGCCAATAACTAAAACAATATCAGGTTTTTCTTTTAAGCAATAATCCTCAAATAAAGTCATAATTTTAGCAGTCTGGTTAGCATGTGTTGAAGATCCTACACTAAAATTAAAATCTGGTTTTGAAATTTCTAGTTCTTGAAAAAATACATCAGACATATTGTTATCATAATGTTGTCCGGTATGAATTAATTTATATTCTATATCATTGTATTTTTCAATCGCTCTAATGATAGGAGCTACTTTGATAAAATTTGGTCTTGCACCAACTACTAATATTATTTTCATCTTACTTCTTCCTTTATAAGTGAAACTTTTTAATAACATACTATTATCCAAGTATTTTCTTTAGTTTTTTTATTCTATTATCTACACTGTGGTTTTTCCTCACAAACTCCATCCCTCGTTTTCTGATATGTTCATATTTATCTGGGTTCTTAAGACAATCTGATATCTGTGTGAATACACTCTTCTTTGTTATAGAAACATAATGATGACCAGGAACAAACCCTAACCTATCAAAATCATCTATCGTATTAGTCAGAAGTAATGATCCAGCAGCCGGTATTTCAAAAAATTTTGTCAGTACTACTTTACTTACTCCTGAAGATGTTACACAGCAAAAATAAGAATTAATTAACCTAGCATATCTATCTTTTACATAACCTGCACCTTTTCCTACATATTTTATATCTTTTGTTTTATTTTTCTTTATGAAACTACGTAAAGGATATGCCCAAGACACTGTACCAGACAACAAGCATTTCATTGTTAGACTAATATTAAATGGTAACTTTGCGTACCGTTCGTATGAACTAAATGAAGCTGGTAAATAGGCGTATTTATCCATAAACTGTGGATATGTCAATGAAAAATATTCATAACTGGGCGACAAAATAATATCACATCTTTCAAATACTTTAATTTTGTTTTTCAAACATATTTTATTATTATGACAATTAATATCACCTGTGTGTAAAATGAGCCTGGTGTTCTTATTAATAGTAAAAAAGCCAGGTATTAAATCAGGGCGGTTATGATATGGCATTCCCCATAAAAATAGATCATCTGTATCGGCTGGTACATCTATCTTATCAGCAAACCTTAATTCAAACCCCAATTGATTCTTTATCTTATGAAATAATTGTATATAAGGCCATTCTCTTTTCTTTAAATATGTAGGTAAGATTATTATTTTATTCATTTTAAGTTATAACCCATCTTATAGTCTCAAAACACTCGGCATATTTTGCTCCAATCTGAACCCCACGCACTTTGGCAAGATCCTCAAAAAAAACTGTGCCTCCCTGCATTCTCATTTTTTGGGAGTGGTAACAATCTAAAGCCATTAATTTTTTTTTAATTTGTTTGTCGGTCAGAAAAATAAATACATTAGTATTAAAAGTAAGATTATTCCATGGAATCTCATATCCTAGAATAGAGGTCCGTTTGAAAGCACGAAACCCCTCAGATGCTATTACATTATGATCTTGATGTGTATCATTAAGACTTGGCATAAATATTAAATCTGGTGTTATATCTCTGTTAAGTTTCACCATATCTTCTAGAATATTCTGTCTAGCTGCTGGAAAATCTCTAACCTCATAATCAAACAGGGTTATATTATCTTTAGATAAACCAAGTGTTCGAGTAGCTTTTTTAAATTCTTTCTCTGTTATATTCTGCGGAAGCTCTTTAGGTATAGACTTCTTGGCAGAAGAGAATGTAGCGTAATAAACATCATCCCCCTCTTCTACAAATTTAGCTATAGAACCTCCACAACCACATTCCCCATCATCAGTATGAGGTGACAACACTAATATCTTCTTCATTTATATACCCCCGTATAACCAAAGTCTGCTTCTGTTTTATCATCAAAAAATACCTGATCCATATATCTAACCATACGCCTGCCTATTGGTATCATTGTTTGATACAGTTTTATATCATCATTAGTCAATTCATCTAGAGCCAATTTAACAGCAAGGTATGGTTCATTAAAATCAGGTGCATAAATATAAGTAGAAGTACGGGGATTAATTTCTATTATATATTCATTTATAAATTGTATACTGATATTATATGATAAACCAAATTCTTTTATTATATGTTTACATAGCTCCACGTGCCTTGGACTATCAACTAGTTCGCCATTAGTTATTATTCCCCACCGTGAGTTCTCACGTGTCTTGACTGTAGTTAATAAACTCTCACCTTTGTTAGCAAGAACCATGCAATCATAATCAGTACCCGTCACTCTCTCCATAAGTAAAAAATTTGGAAACTCTTCTTTCTCAAAGATAGATTTAAACTCATCCATACTCATGTAGACAGCTTCCGGTTTATAGTTCATCAGTAAATCTTTTTTACTTATTTTATCATTTATAATTCTAAAACCACGACTGCCCTTACTCACAAAGGGTTTAAAACATATCTCTTTGTCTGGATATCCGAGGTCATGTGCATCACTAATGAATTTTGTGAGACTCTTGGGTGTTCTGAAAACAGGAACTGGTAGCCCCAATCTACTAACAGCTTTATAAACTTCATGCTTATCCACAGCTCTACTAATAGCATCATGTGAGGACACGGTTGTTACACAACCTGCACCGATGAATTCGTGAATATTTTTAGATACTAATTCCACTTCTGCACTTGATACACAGAAGAATACATCTATATTTTCTTTCATTATAATATTGATCATATTATATAGATAGTTTGGATCAGTTACTGCTGGCACCTGATAGAACTTATCACAGAGGAAGCGACCAATTGCCTCATTATCCATATCAACACCGACTATCTTGATATTTCTTTCCTTAACACCTTTAAGATATCTTATAAGTGTAGAGCAACCCGGCGCTCCAGCTGCTGATACTAAAATCTTTAAGTCTTCCATAAATATTCTCCCTAGTCCCTATATGCGTTTTCATCTCTCGTAGCATCCTTGTACCCCACCGCATCATATCTAAAATCAGTACCGCTAAGTTCACGAAGTGTTATAGATTTTTTAGCATTTCTCTCTATCATTTCTATATATGAAATAAAATCCATGTTTGTATACCCTCTACATTCTCTAAAAAAAGGTAGACCGAACATATTCTGGCGAAGTAAATTAGTCATAATTCTTATCGGTAATATATCTGTTACAGAATCAGTCTGACTAATTGAAGAATAAACTCTCTCCGACCATTCAAAATGATTTCTCCTTATGAATCTTGTTCTTTCTATAAACACTTGAACCTTTGTGTCGTCTGTACCAGAAACAAAAATCACAGCATCTGCATCAACAAGGTCTTTATGTAGTTTGGGCATATCATCTTTAGTTATCACACATGTATATTCTACGTTCAAGTCACCATTAGGGCATACTGGACATGCAGCACATCTTTTAATATCAGCCGATGCCACATCAACTATTTTTATATTGGAGTTCTTAAACTTAGAAGCAAACGATAAATCAATCTTGTCTTTTGTAACCACCAGCAATACGATGTTTGGTGTTTTTTTACTTAGAGGTAGTCTAATTAAATCAGCCAACTTAGCCACCATACTACCAGTACCATAAGAAGTTTTTATTCCAAAGTCATCATTAACTATCGCTGTCTTATTACCTGCCCAACCAGTGCCACCATACTGTGCTGTAGGAGGACCATTACCAGTTATTAATGCGCCTTTACTTAAACAATCATAGAGCGCATATATATTTGTAGTCTCCTGACCACCATTCCTCTTGGCACCAGCAGAGACTATACCTACCGCTTTATCTGCTAAATCCGTATTACGTATGAAATCATGTAGAAATGAACTTCTATCCCCAAAATACACCGGTGTCGATAAAATAACACCATCAAAATCACGTGGTGTAGGTCGAGTGGGATAAACAATCTCCACATCAGCTCCAGCTTTATTTGCACCCCACATAGCTGCTAGAAGCAATGCCTGTGAGTTACTGATCTTACCTTCATAACCTATCTCATAAATCTCATCAACTATATCAGTAGCAGATAAAAGCTTATCCAATCTACTATTACTTATCTTACTATATCTGGGACTAGACACAACTCCTATTACTTTCATCTTTTAATACCATACATTAAAAAAAACTTTTTAGTTCCTACACCGGGTATAATTAATTCTTTAACAAACTTAATAGCTGATGTATATCGGTTTCGAACTTGTTCAATTGATTTAAAATATCTAACATGTGCTCTATCATTTTTATTTGGCACAGAAAGTATAATTTTTCCCCCTTTAGGAATAGCTTCAATTATAGATAAATCATTTTTTATATGTTCTAAAGTTTCTATAATAATAAAAACATCATGATTAATAAATTCTTTCTGTATATTTTTATCGTAAAGATTTCCTACTTTAAATTTATATGAAGGAACTCGTTCTTTTGCTAATTCTACAACCTTTTTAGAAAAATCTACTCCCCAATAATTTTTATATCCTTTTTTATATAAAAATTCAGCAAAAAATCCAGGTCCACATCCCAATTCTGCTATTTTTATATTTTTAGATGGAGGTAATAACTCAATTGCTTTGTTATAAAGATTCACCCAATAAGAGCTGATAGCTTTTGGATAATGTAAATTATAATGTTTTGCTGCTAATTCTTTTCCCATCACTTACTCCCCCATTTAATTTTTTTCCAAATGAACTCATTCCAAACATATATAACATGTTTAATACCAATGTAAGTTAATGTAATAGCAGTCATTTGTTTTACATCGCCTGTAATCATAAAAGTTATAAATCCTAATATTATATTTCCACATAATGTTTCATATGTGAACATCTTAGCTAATGACCTCCACATCATATTATCTAACTTAACCTTTAACCATGCCCTCTCATGTAGATAATAAACTAAGAGGAACACTATATGGTGTATTACTGTAACCAAACCAGTTGTAATCAAATCTCCAGTATACCCATAAGTAACTGCTACTAATACAATTACACCTACAACTCTCCAAATAAAACTCTTTAATATACTACGTTTTTTTAATTCTTTCATGTCTTTCATATCTCCCATATCTTACATGTCTATCTGTCCTTAATTAAATTTTTTATTGCAGTAGATGATTGGCAAGGAAAATAGGGTAATACTACAACCCTTCCACCATTCTTTTCCATAACTTGTTCAGCTTCTCTTATTGCATCATGTGCATGACTAGTACTCTCCATCAAAATATCTGGTTTTATCTTCCTAACATTTGGTAAAGGTGAATATGTTTCTTGTGCTACAACTAAATCCACATACCTTATAGCTGATGCTATATCCATACGTTCCTCAAAAGAAATTATTGGTTGAGGTTTCTTCTCCATGACTGCTTTATCAGTTAATATACCAACAATTAATTTACCATCTGGACCAGCCAATGCTTTAGCATTTTTCATCATCAATAGATGACCGCTGTGAATAATATCTAACACATAATATGAATATACAATTATATTATTCATTCTTCTCTATCCCCTCCTCATCTCTTAATAATCTTTGGCCACAAATCTCCATCCTTACCACTTCTCCCTCTTATCCATAATTTCTGGCTTTCTTTCTTGCCATCACCCCCTCGTTTATTCTTAAACCATTCATCATGATTTTTTATTATATTAGTTTTCCAATCTTTTCCATAATGATAATCTAAATAATCATTTGTATTATTTGGCATAGGATATTTACTTCCCAAAAAATCTACCATATTAGGTTTATCAAACCACTCCTCTTTTTCTACAAACTTTATATTAGGAGTTGTTGTTGGAAAAGATTCATAAACATTTCCTTTTTTATGAAAAAACCATAAATTAAAAGGTGTTGAACGTCTACCACATAAAAAATCAGATTTTTTTGATCCAATTCTAAAACCCTCTTTAAGAAATGATTTATAAAGAGACTTCCATCTTCTATTATTTATTTCCTCAAAAACCGCAAAATCTAAATCCGTATCCCATTCCAAAATACTTTTATTTCTAGCATATCCCAATACTACCCCATCAGTAATTATCCAAGGAACTCCTGCATTATCAAAAGCTCTTTTACAACCTAATAAATCTGAAGCAAGCGTTTTAGCATTTACTGTATATTTATTTTTTCCCATACAACCTCCTTATATATTATAAACTACATCTTTCAATCTTCTACCCATAAATTCATAACTATGAAATTTCTCAACCCACATTCTAGTATCTTTTTTGATTTGAAGTAGTTCATCATCAGATATTGATAAAAGATTTATCATATGTTTTCTAATCTGTTTAAATGAATTTGCTACCCTTATTTCACATTTACCAAATTCTTTTTCATATCGTTCATGACTCAACATATGACTTATAACTACTTTTCCTAATGCAGCTGCTTCTGGTGCTGCAACTCCCCATTCCCCATATTTTTTTCCATTAGGAATCTTTTTCGCTTTTAGTATTGGTGTACACGCATCTATGTATATATCACAATTAGATACTCGTTGCATATTTTTAGTCCAAGCAACTTTTGTTGGTGAATAAATATAATCAAATTTATTTCCAAATCTCTTTTTCAATCCATCCATTATTTTATTAATACCATCACTACTCTTAACTAATGGAGATGATGGAAAATGACCTACAATTAGCTTATCGCCTTGTCTTTCATACACTGGTTTGATTGTATTAGTATCAACTCCAGCAGGAAGCCATACTTCATTTTTAGCACCCAATCCTAACAAATCACCTGTTTGTATTATTGTTTTTTCAACAATAGGATTAAAAAATCTATTCTTGATTTCTGATTTTGCTCTATAATTACCGCCTCCATGAAAAACAAAAATTCTTTTATTTTTTACATGAAGATCAAAATATTCACTATGCATAAATTGTATTATATCAGCAGACTTGGCGTAAGTTTTCATTTTCTGCTCGCTACATATTTCAGCATGATTTGGTTTACATGAATAACCAACTTGCTTTGTAACAGCCTTTGCATCTACACCAACTTTTCTCAAACTTTCCTGAAATTTATATCCCATGTTGGCCCAATCATTTTTAGAGACAATCAATACTTTCATATTACATCCTTAATACTATCTATAAGCTGTTTTACACGCATTTTATTATTATGATTTTTTCTAGTAAAATTCATTCCATTTAATGCTATTGCTTCTCTTTCTTTTTCATTTTTTAAATAATATGTAATCTTATCTTTTAGATCATTTACATTCTTATATATAACTAAATGTTCGCCATCCTTAAACCCCAACTGTTCTATATCAGCTGGTTTATCTGATAAAACAAAAGATCCACAACTTGTGAACTCTGTGAACTTCATATTTGGCGAATTAAAAACATTCGTGCTGATAATACAAATTTTAGAGCTGTTTATAGATTTCACATAATTATTATGTATAACTCTTTTTTGAATACTTTTTAAATTCATTTTCTTTATAAGGTTATTTACTTTAGGTCTGTTTGGGTAGACATCACTTCTTTGAGTTGAAGATGTTAAAACATCAATATCTTTTGAAATGTTTAATTTTTTATAAATATCTATATCAACAGAAAACGGCAACCAAAATGATGGAACATTACTACCTATTTCTTTTAGATACCCTGCTTGACTACGCTGTCTATAAAAAAAGAAATCATATTTATTATTTTCTATAAAGGGTTTATATTTAGTATGCATACCACCCTTATAACCACCTTTATGAGGTGGAAATAAATCAATAACAATATGACATTTTGGTATTTTAACATCTCCAATTCCTTGAAAAGGTAATGTATATCTTAAACCATATGTCATTAAAAGATCAAAAGGACCGTATTTATTAATAATTTCGGAAGCTGTTAAATTTTTATCAAAATCAGGATAACCATCTCCATAATAAAAAACATCATGTTGTTTTCCAATTTCATTTCTGAATAATTGGTGTCCCCAATTGTATTTTTCAATTTGGTTAGGGCTGAGTAATAATATTCTCATCTGTTTTCCTTTTAACAATTATTCTTTTATTTTTTTCCAAATCTTTTTTTCTTTTTTTCTTATGGATTTTCCAACTATCCATTCAACAGTCTTAAGTGTTGAACCTCCATAATGAAAAACAAAATTATTAGACATCTTAAATGTTTTATAACCAAGTAATTTAGTCTGATAGAATAAATAATCATCTCCACAATAAGTTTTTAGATCTTCAGGTATTGGTTCTATTTGATCTGTTACTTCTTTTTTTATAGTAAATGCACAACCATTTCTTTTTCTTGGCTCTTTTAAAATCACTGGAACATCCAATGATTCTTTAAATTTTTGATTAGGTTTAATTATTGCTGGAAATACAATTCCGGCTTTTAAATTATTCATAGACTCTAAAACTTTTTGAAAAAAATATTCATTTAATAATAAATCATTATTGAGAATGCTTATAAGTGGGGTTTTTGAATGTTTTATTCCATAGTTCCACGCTGAATTGACCCCTTCGTTTATCTCATTTCTTACATAATTAATATTAAGTTGTTTATATTTTTTAGTCAGCCCATAATAATTATCACTGCTTCCATTATCAATTAAGATAATTTCTTTTGGAATAATTGTATTCATACATATAGTTTCAAAGAAATCATCGGTAATTTTTATACCATTAAAAACAGGAACAACTACTGTAATCATTTTTTATCCTCTCTCAAGAACAATTAACCCATTATTATTTTCAAAATCATCTTTTAAAAACCAATGTTTATTAATCTGAATAAACTCATGTATGGCTTTTTGAAGTCCTGGTTCTTTCTTGTCCATCCCAACAAATCCATAAGTTTGTGTATCATGAAAAATAAGATATTTTTTAGATTTATTACCATGTAATTTTAACTCAGTTGATAATTGATCATAACTATGATATGTATCTATAAATAAAAGATCAGTTTCCTTAATTGATATTTCTAATGTATTTGCCTTTATAAAAGTAAACTTGGTAGAATAAGGAGTCATCTTTTTAAATAATTCATGATTAAATTTTCTATCAGTTATGTCGTATGAGATTAATTCTTTTGGGGTTGAATATAAGAATGCAACTGTAGATACTCCTTTCCTTACTCCAAATTCTGTAATATGATTTACTTTTTTCCCATATTTAAATAGAGTTGGTAAATGTTCATTTATATCTGATTCAGTATCACAAAGTTCAATATATTTCTCTTTTAATATATTCATGCTTTTTTGACTCCCCAAAATCTTAGATCTTTTTGAACGACTTCTAGGTTATATTCTTTAAATATTTTATCAAGATCCAATACATTTGTTATATCCTTCTTCTTTAAATTCTTATAATAATTTGCCCATTCTTCGTTCATCATAGATGTATTTGAAGATGATGGAGCTCTCCTTTTTGTTCCGTGCTCTTTAAAAGAACTTGCAACTGAAAATAACAACAACCCTCCTGGTTTTAAAAAATCGACCATTTTTTGTAAAGTTAATTTATAATAAATATCATGTTCCATAGCATTTGTTGATATAACAACATCAAATGATTCATCCTTTTCATCATATTCATGAGCTATACAAACAACATCTACATTGGGTCCTTTAGCTACATCCAAACCAATATATTTACACTTCTCAAATAGGTATTTGTTATTTCCATTAACATCTAATGAACCGATATCCAACACCTTTTTATTTTTAAAAAAATCCGGAAATTTACCTTTAACATCCTCGCAAAATCTTTGTTGATTTGGATGTGCCATAATTTTATATCCTCCATATCATCTTCCTTGCTACAAATCCTTCTGCAAATGAATGTGGAATGTCTGTAACTAATGATGCCCAGTAAGAATTTTTCTTATGAACAATATCTAAACTTATAGCACCATGTTCAATTTGGCTTTTAAAACAATTTAGTACTTTTAATTTTGTTCCAAAATCAATCGTCGAAAACACATTTGGATGAAAATCAAATGTTGATCCACTATCATAAAACAATACAGTCATGTGCCGTTTTCTGCCAACAGCTTGGGCAATAACAGACGATCTTCTGTGATGCTGATGTGTATCATTTTCAAATGGAGAAAATATAATATCTGGATTGAGTTGATCAAGAGCACCAATTATTTCTGCATCGGTATCAGTTTCAGAAAACAAAAATAAATATCTTGGTTCTTTTGAAACTCCCAATATTTCCAACGATTTATCTTGTTCATGAAGTCGGTCAATAATTGCACCTGTTCTATATTCATCTGTGTGTGTTATTGCAAAATATATCTGATCTCCATTTTGAATATGTTTGTATAGTGTTCCGGCACATCCTATCTCAAGATCATCATAATGTGACCCGATTGCTAGTATCTTTTTCATTAGAAATTCCATCCTTCTTGAATTGGTTTAATATATCGAGCTGGGCTTCCAACATAAATTCCCGGTTTCTTTATATCTTTTAAAATAGTAGACCCAAGACCAATAACAACATTACTACAAATATTTACGTAGTGTTTTATCATTACTCCAGATGAAACCCAACAATTTTCTCCAATATTAACCCCGCCATTTAAAATAGCATTTGCTGCTATAACTGTATTCTTCCCAATTTTACAGTTGTGACCTATATTATTAAGAGCTGCAATTTTACATCCGTCTTCAATAATTGTTGATTCAAGAGTACCTCGGTGTATAACAGTATAAGGACCTATCTCTACATTATTTCCAATAATTACATTTCCGGTATGCTTAAATTGAATTTTTCCGCCGTTTGGAATGTTGACAACTTTTAATCCATCAACATCCAAAACGGCTGTTTTATGTATATTACAATTTTCTCCAATGGTAGGAGCTTGAACCAAACTATCTTTATATATCTCATTGTGATATAATGTAAAGATATATTCAGGATGATCAACAAGATAGGATTTAATTGATTTATGAAAATTCATAACAATATAAAAACTCTCTTTTGGAGCTATAACCATTATATCCTTTTCAACCCCTTTTAAATAATCAAGGTATTTTTCATGTTTAGCAAAGGTTACACATCCATCTTTGGGATTGGTAATAGAACATGTACCATTATAAGCTTTTAATTTTTCTAGCAGGGTTTCCAACATAGATTCCTTTCTCCAAACAATCTTTATTTACAAATGCATTTGCACCAATTATAGATCCTTCGCTGATAGTAACATTCGGTCCCAAAACAGCAGCTGTTCCAATAAAGGCACCCTTTTTAATTAGAGTAAGTGCACTCTTGGTTCCATCAGGAAGACTATATACCGTCATTACATTAGGCGAAATAAATACATTATCCCCAACAAAAACTTTTCTTGCAATCGTAGAACCAAATCTTAGCGTTACATTATTTCCTATCTCATTATCTCCAGACGATCTGAAATAACTATCAACATAACAATCATTACCAATTTTAGTTCCTTTTTTAAGTAATACATAGTTTTGCATATCAACATTATCACCAACTTCACAGCCTTCTTCAATTACACAAAAGTCTCCAATCTTACAGTTTTTTCCATAGATAACAGATTTATGAATTAAGTTTGTTCCAACAAGATAATATCCATTTTCTGGATTGTGATGTAGTTTCATTTTATTTTTTCTCCCATTTCAAAAATGTAGTTCCTTTAGGTTTATCTAACTTCATTGCATTCTTCCATCTCTGTCCTTTTCTTCCATCAATCATTCTTGGACTACCTAGTCTGGTATATAAAGCGTATTTCCACTTTTTTATCAATGGACGCA
>Ga0307377_10006925_pt1 | contig 11779 bp, 10 predicted proteins | sample TR3MG_FD_202535 | JGI IMG/M metagenome (GOLD analysis project Ga0307377, IMG submission 202535) | Soil microbial communities from Risofladan, Vaasa, Finland - TR-3 | ecosystem: Environmental > Terrestrial > Soil > Coastal area > Acid sulfate soil | place: Finland: Risofladan, Vaasa | collected...
TTTTGGGCATCCAGTACCCAGAATTTTTATATCCATATTTTTTAATTTAGATTATTACCGGTTAAAGAAAAGATCAAACAGTCCATTGGCTTCAGCCCATGAAGCCTTGTTAATACAATATTTTATATATGGCGGATTGATTTCTCCCTGTATTAAACCTGCATCCTTCAACTCTTTCAGATGCTGGGAAAGTGTTGACCGTGCGATTGGAAGTTCTTCAGCCATATCACCGCTGTAACAACATTTATCAGCATTCTTTACCAGAAAGTCCATGATGAATACCCTTACAGGATGACCAAGAGCTTTTGCATACCTGGCCATCTTTTCCTGCCTTGATGTATAATATTGTTTTGTAATTGTCATATCATTTAGTATTTCGCCAAATAACGAAACAAAATTATTAAAATAATTATAATAAGTATGTTCTGAGGCGTAATAATTAATAAAATTACGCCAGAATATTACTACGAGTCAGATGTGATAAAAGAAAGGGAGGAAGAAATTACAGAATAATCATATCCTATATAAATTCTCAAGATATTTTTTAATATATAGATGTTTTTGTTTTGACTTGTATTGCATAATATAACGTGGATGTTCCAAAGGCACAATTTTATGAAATAGCCTATGTTCAGCATTTAGTCGTAACAAAAATCTATAGTTCCGGCCTGTACCAAGACAGAAACAGATATCTCTATATATTCCAAAATCAAGCTGTTTATTTATGCTTTCAATAATGAAATCAATTACAGCTTCAGTGAGTTTATTACTGTCATAATAGTTATAATTGACATTTTTACCATTCAAATTTTCAGTTGTGAATCCAAGTGGGCTCACAGAGCTGATATAGAACTTAGAGTAAAATTTCTCCGGTCCTCCATAGGCATCAATCATTTCATAAATAAAAACTGAAGACGTCTCGAATGTATTAAGTCCCGGAATTGATAATCCACAATTTTCTTTAAGCCTTTTTGAATCGGTAAACGGGATCCCGGTTACGCCAGCTCCGAACCTGCCCGGATTTATCCCCATGATCAGATATCTTAGACTGTTATCATTATAAAACTTATTATAAAACTGTGAAATAGCCGGGATTATTTCCGGATTGTTTTTGAAAGGATTCATTATTGATATCCCTTCGGGTAATGAACCCTTATATTCCAGTTCATCGCAGAAAGAGATAACCTGCTCTGCAAAACTCGCCATCGGTAAGAATTAATAATACTACTGACTCAGTTAGTAATCTACTGGTTTTTCACACAACGCACTGAATACTTATTTGATTTTTCAGTTCCGTGTATATCTGAAATATCTTCTTTTCTTGAAATATCAATAACCGGCATTTCGTCAATGATGAGATAGCTAAAATACTCCGCATTGCTCTTATCATATTCTGTTGATGTCCAGTAATAACCACTTTCATCCATTTCTGAAAATGTCCCCTCATAATCCTGCATACCCCCGAGCTGAATTCTAAATGATAAAGGATCAGATGCTATTTTTCGCCATGTATCCTTTTGCTCATAATAATTTGAAAGAGTACGGAATTCCTCCCCTGATGGGATATGCCATCCCACAGGACAAGCCTTCATTGCACTTTTCCATTCATATAATGCACCATAGCCTGTAATATTATTTGTGTCATTATCAAAATATAATGCACCTCCGTTAGGTTTAAACTTAAGGTTTTCAGCCATCCACGTAACACCTGAAACTGTAATAGTCCTGTATACATTTCCATCCCTTTTGTCGGTAAATGTATCCTGACCAGATAAATTTGTAAAAATTATTAAAAAAGCCAGAGCTGAAAAAATCTTCATCATATAAGTTTTGTTTAAAATGTTTCGTTAGGAATATATGTTTTCTGTACAAAATTCATACCATTACAAATAATAAAATACAAAATTAAGATATGCATTAAAGATAAACAGTTTAAAAGTAATAATGTTATTAACCACCTTCTCCATTTATCAAAAAATAATGGAGACTAAGCATATTTTTTGATACAGTCATTTCAAAAAAAACAATTATTGTTGGAATGGAAGTGAAATAAATGGCTTTATAAGAACTTATTAGCAAAAAACTAATAAATTAATTAACTTTGGACCCTTTTAAAATTGCTACTAAATCAGGTTAAAATGACAGGGAAGATAAATTTGAAACCCTATGGAGAAAAGCAACATGCATTTGACAAGCGTTACCTTGAAATGGCACTTATATGGGCACAGAATTCATACTGCATAAGACGGCAAGTCGGAGCTTTGATTGTAAAAGGGAAGATGATAATTTCAGATGGTTATAATGGGACTCCTGCTGGTTTTGAAAATGTGTGTGAAGACGAAAATAATGTTACTAAACCATATGTTCTTCATGCTGAAGCCAATGCCATTACAAAGGTAGCTAAATCGAATAACTCAAGCGAAGACTCAACACTGTATATAACAACTTCTCCTTGCATGGAGTGCTCAAAACTAATAATCCAAGCAGGCATTAAAAGAGTTGTATATTGTAACCGCTATCATAAAACGGATGGACCTGAGCTGCTAAAACGTGCAGGAATTGAACTGGTATATATTGACCCCGAAAAAGACATTTATGAAATACAATAATTCAAAAAAGAGTATATTCCTTCCTTTGATAATTTCATTATCACTTGCTATCGGCGTTTTATTAGGAACATACCTTCCGAAAGATAAAAGCTCACGGCAACCGTCAAGTTTCAGATCCAGAAATGATAAGCTAAATACAATTCTAAATATCATCGAATCGAACTATGTAGATTCTGTGAATCGTAATGATCTTGTTGAAACTGCAATCCCGGCTATCCTTAAAAAGCTTGATCCTCATTCTGTTTATATCCCGGCAAAAGATCTTGCTCGTGCCAATGAACCATTACAGGGGAACTTTGAAGGTATTGGTATCTCATTCAGCATGCTTACCGATACCATCCTGGTTATAAGCACAATACCAGGCGGTCCCTCTGAAAAGCTGGGTCTGTTGCCAGGTGACAAGATTTTATATGTTAATGATTCACTTGTAGCTGGCAGAAATATTAGCGACCAGAAGGTTATGGGGATGCTAAAGGGCCCGAGAGGGACAATCGTAAAAATAAAAATACTACGCAGTGGACAAAAAGAGCTTCTCCCTTTTGAAATAACCCGTGATAAAATCCCAATTTACAGTGTTGATGTTGATTATATGATAAATGATCAAACTGGTTATATCAAGATCAATAATTTTGCAATGACCACCTTCGACGAGTTCATGAGAGGTCTAAGGGAACTTAAAAGACAGGGAATGACAAACCTGATTCTAGATTTGCGAGGCAATTCAGGAGGTGTAATGGAAGCTGCTATTCAGATAGCAAATCAATTTTTGCAGGAAGGAGAGTTAATTGTATATACTAAAGGAAGAGCCCAACCCCGGAGTGAAGCAAGAGCTACAGGAAAAGGAGAGTTTGAAACTGGTGATCTGGTAGTTCTGATTGATGAATGGAGCGCTTCCGCCAGCGAGATACTTGCAGGAGCTGTTCAGGACAATGACAGAGGTACGATTATTGGACGGCGATCGTTTGGTAAAGGGCTGGTTCAGGAACCAGTGCCATTTGAAGATGGATCGGGAATGCGTCTTACTATTGCACGGTATTATACACCAACGGGCAGATCTATTCAAAAGCCTTATAATAATGGATTTGAAGAATATTTCGATGACCTTAACAACAGATATATCAGAGGTGAGTTTGAAGTCTCTGACAGCATACATTTTTCTGACTCACTCAGGTTTACCACCCCAGGAGGGAAAGTAGTATATGGAGGAGGAGGTATAATGCCGGATAGGTTTGTACCGGTTGACACTTCGGGTGTTTCAACATATTTTGTAAAAGCAAGGGCATATATATACAGATTTGCACTTAAGTATACTGAAAATAACAGGGAGATATTATCGAAATATACAGAATCGGGAAAGATGGAAAAATTTCTTGATACTCAGGCTCTGCTTGACCAGTTTATAAAGTATGCAGCAAGTAATGGTATTAAAGAAGATCCTGCTGGAACAAAGATTTCAGGAGATATTATTTATACTCAGATTAAAGCTTATATTGCCCGTAATATCCTTGATAATAAAGGATTTTACCCTATTTGGGAGAATATCGATACCACCCTCAAATATGCCATAGATTTTCTGAAGAAATAAATGAAGCAGTGTAAGTTTGAGGCTTGTGGTGCGAGGTGAGTACTGAAATGATAATTGTGGATTTACAGTATTATAAGAATTAGTGTAAGGTAAGAACCTATTTTTCAACCATTGTACTATATATTTTTGAGGATGCAGGCTTTTCTAATATTAGCCTTTGCAATTTTAATGAAGGCGGCTGTTTAGCTTTGTAACAAAATCGGAGATTACCTTCACAGATATGTCTTCTTCTTCAATAAACCCCATATGACCTGACTTATGAAGCACAACAATCTCAGCATTTTCAGGTAACCGGACTTCTGCCTGAATATGTTCGCAAGGAATATAATTATCCATCGAGCCTAATATCCATAAACATGGTATTTTCCCCTCTTCCATCAGTAATAGCCTTTTGGGTCTTATCATCATCCCATTCAAAACTGCAATAATTCCTTCACCAGGTATTCGTGAGGCAATATCTTTTAACCTCATCAATGGTTCAGAAAACTTTTTGATATTTGAATTGGCAAACATCCTTAGAACATTATCAGGATAGATCAAGTCTTTTTTGCCTGCTTTTACAATTGCAATCTCCCTTTTTCTCTTTTCAATTGCTTCCGGAGAGTCGGGAAATGGATGTGAATGAAAGAGCGAGTATCCGAAAAGATAATCAGGAAAAAGTTCAAGAAACGCCAGAATTACATATCCTCCGAGAGAATGACCGGTAAGAAAAACTTTCTTAATACCTAAATGAACCAATAGCTCTTTAACCGCAGTTGCCATAAACTCCATCGTATGAGTCTTTCCATATATATCAGAAAGACCATGTCCGGGTAAATCTACCGAAAGAACCCTGAATTTTAAAGCAAGTTTATTCTCAAAACCATTCCAGACTTCCGAGGATTCCAGGTAACCATGAAGAAGCATTATTACTGTCCCATTCCCTTTTTCGGAATAGTGAATTCTACCCCCTTTGAATTGAAAATACATCTTATTGAATTGTCATTGCTTAATATGATCTGAGTGACAGTAATACCCAAATACAAGGTTATTTACAATCTCAGTTAATCCTTATCTTCACAAAAACTCAGTTACTGTTTCAGTTCTTTATTTTCAGTATAACAAAAGTAACAATATTTTGATCAGGTGGCAAAATACATTCCTGATCTGAATATGATATTTAGTATGTTAGATTAATTGTATATCTTCTTTAATAGAACTAATTTTGTTAAACTTCCTTTCTTTGGAAAAAAGATAAACTATAAACATTTCATAACCAATGAGTAAAGTTTTGTTTTCCTCAATTTCCAAAAAATTTGTTATGGCTCTTGCCGGTTTGTTCCTACTTACTTTTCTGCCGATACATCTTATTATTAATCTGATGCTGCTTAAAAGTGATCCAGGTCCATTTAATCAAGCCTCTCATTTCATGGCTACCTTTCCGTTAGTAAAAATAATGGAAATTGTTCTAATAGGTACAATACTAATTCATATTACATTGGGCATTTTTCTTCAGATACAGAACTGGCTGGCGCGTCCTGTCGGTTATGCTAGTGGTAATAAATCAGAGATATCATTTTTCTCAAGATTCATGATCTGGACCGGAGCTTCTATACTGACATTTTTAGTCCTGCATTTCTTCAATTTCTACTTCGTTAAGCTTGGATTAGTTGAAGGAAATCCGGAAGATTTCTATTCTCTGGCACACAACCTTTTTAAAATTCCGGCATATAATTATATTTACCTTGGTTGCTTTACTCTACTTGGGCTGCACCTTTTCCATGCTTTTTATTCTGCATTCAAAACACTTGGACTGGACCACAGATTATGGATGCCTGTTGTCAGGATAGTTGCATTGATTTATGCAATCATTATACCTGTGGGTTTTGCTTATATTTCGATCTCTTTATGGCTTTTTAGATAGATCTGGAAAGGAAAAAATACAATATGGGAAAACTAATTTCAAAGATCCCAGATGGTCCTCTGGCGCAAAAATGGACAAAATATAAGGCTTCATCAAAGCTGGTTAACCCGGCAAATAAAAAGAAACTTGAAATTATTGTTGTCGGTACCGGGTTGGCGGGAGCCAGTGCTGCTTCAGCCCTTGGTGAAATAGGATACAGTGTAAAGAATTTCTGTTACCAGGATTCACCACGCAGGGCCCATTCTGTTGCTGCTCAGGGTGGTATAAATGCCGCAAAAAACTACAAAAACGATGGTGATAGCATTTACAGGTTGTTTTATGACATGATCAAAGGAGGCGACTACAGGGCACGTGAAGCAAATGTTTACAGGGCTGCAGAAGTAAGCAATGATGTCATCGACCATTATACAGCAATCGGGGTTCCTTTCGCACGCGATTATGGAGGGACACTGGATACCCGCTCATTTGGAGGTGTTCAGGTATCAAGAACCTTTTATGCCAAAGGACAGACAGGTCAGCAGTGTCTGTTGGGGACATACTCTTCGCTGAACAGACAGATAAAAAATGGGAATGTTATTATGTATCCACGCAGGGAGATGCTTGACCTGGTTTTAATTGAAGGAAAAGCTCGCGGCATTATAGCCAGGAACCTTCTCACCGGTGATATCGAAAGACATGCCGCACATGCAGTTGTATTAGCTACAGGAGGTTATGGAACAGTTTATTATTTATCGACACTTGCAGTTAACTCAAATGCATCAGCAGCATGGAAGGCACACAAAAAAGGAGCATTCTTTGCCAATCCCAGTTTTGTACAGATACATCCTACATGTGTTCCCCAGTTAAATGAATTTCAGTCCAAGCTGACTCTTATGTCGGAATCACTTCGTAACGATGGACGCGTATGGGTTCCTAAAATTAAGGGAGAAAAAAGGCCAGCCAATGAAATACCTGAAGAGGAGAGAGATTATTATCTCGAGAGGAGATATCCCGCTTTTGGAAATCTTGTGCCCAGAGATGTTGCTTCAAGGGCAGCCAAAGAACGATGTGATGCGGGATATGGTGTTGGAGATACAGGTCTTGCAGTTAACCTTGATTTCAAAGACTCAATAAAAAAACATGGGAAAAAAACTATTGAGAATAAGTATGGGAACCTTTTTGAAATGTATGAAACTATAACCGGGACCAATCCTTATGAAGAACCTATGCGTATCTATCCTGCTGGTCATTATACGATGGGTGGATTATGGGTTGATTATGAACTCATGACCACTATTCCCGGACTCTATTCGATAGGGGAATCGAATTTCTCGGATCACGGAGCAAACCGTCTTGGTGCAAGCTCCCTGATGCAGGCTTCAGGTGACGGATACTTTATTCTTCCTAATACAATATGTAATTATCTTGCTGATGAGATACATATTCCAAAAATCTCAACAGACAAACCTGAATTCGATGAAACTGAAAAAGAGGTGGTTGGAAGACTTAATAAACTTATTTCAATAAAGGGGAAACAGACAGCAGCATCCTTTCACAAGAGACTTGGCAAAATTATGTGGGACTATTGCGGAATGATAAGAAATGAGCAAGGACTAAAAAAAGCATTGGAACTTGTAAATGATCTTAAAGATGAATTCTGGAGTGATCTAAATATTCCGGGAACAATCAATGAGCTAAATATGGAGCTTGAAAAAGCCGGGCGGGTTGCAGACTATTTCGACCTTGCAGTACTGCTAATTACTGATGCGCTCAACAGGAATGAGTCATGCGGAGCTCATTTCAGGGAAGAATTTCAGACCACTGATGGTGAGGCACTTAGAAACGATGATGAGTTTGCTTATGTTGCTGCCTGGGAATTCGCAGGAGAAAATAAGCCTCATATTCTTCATAAGGAAGAGCTGAAATTCGAAGAGGTGGAAATGAAGGTACGAAGTTATAAATAAGTTGTGCAAGGCATGTCGACTTCGCCCTCCTAACCAATTGAAGTAAGGTCGTGGCAAAACTGCAAAACAAATAATAAATATGACAACAGTATGAAGCTGAGACTTAAGATATGGAGACAAAAGAATGCAGAAACCAAAGGAGGTTTTGTTACCTACCTGATGGATAATGTGTCGCCTGAGATGGCATTCCTTGAGATGCTCGATGCCCTCAACAAGAAGCTTGTTGAAGAGGATAAAGACCCGGTAGCCTTTGATCAAGATTGCCGCGAAGGAATCTGCGGGTCCTGCGGCATGTACATTAATGGCCATCCACACGGACCAGTAGCTGCTATTACCACCTGCCATCTTTCTATGAGATATTTTAAGGAAGGAGAAACTATATGGGTTGAGCCCTGGAGAGCTAAGCCTTTCCCGGTTATCAAGGACCTAATTGTTGACAGAACCGCTTTTGATAAGATCCAGATTGCAGGAGGATTCATTTCTGTCAATGCCGGAGCGGCTCCCGAAGCCAACTCTATTATGGTTAGAAAACCTAATTCAGATGATGCTTTCGATGCAGCTATATGTATTGGTTGTGGTGCATGTGTTGCAGCCTGCAAAAATGCTTCAGCAATGTTGTTTGTATCTGCAAAAATTTCACAGTTTTCTCTTTTACCACAAGGTCGTATTGAAGCAGAAGAAAGAGTGAGTGCAATGGTTAAAAAGATGGATGAGATCGGTTTTGGTAATTGCTCAAATACAGGTGCATGTGAGGCGGAATGTCCAAAACAAATCAAACTAACTCATATTGCAAGGCTAAACAGGGAATATTATAAAGCCTACTAAATAAATCATATCTAAAAGAATAGCTTTCCTATGGACCGAAAGAAATTTATTGAACTCTTTTCAGTTTGTAGCGGAGTTGCTGCTATAACTCCCGATTCAGGTTTATATAATTATTTTCATATTTCAACTGCAAAAACAGATACCACTAAAAATTATGATGGCCTAAATAGCGATATAGTAATCGCCGGTGGCGGTTTGGGTGGTTGTGCTGCAGCATTGGCAGCATTAAGAAATAATCTGAATGTTATTCTAACAGAAGAAACTGATTGGATAGGCGGACAAATGACACAACAAGGTGTACCCCCCGATGAACATCCCTGGATTGAGACACATGGAGCAACACAACTTTATCGTGACCTGCGTACCTCAATCAGACAATATTATAGTCACAACTATCCTCTGACGGATAAAGCAAGGGAAACCAAATATTTAAATCCGGGAAACGGCTCTGTCTCTAAATTATGCCATGAACCCCGTGTAGCTCTGGCTGTGCTCAGCGAAATGCTGGCTCCTTACATTAGCTCAAAAAAAATAATTCTATTAACGGATCATAAAATTGTTGGTGCAGATGTTACAGGCAATAAGGTTCGAGCATTAGAAGCAATTAATCAGCAAAATGGGAAAAGCATTTTTCTTTCAGCACCCTATTTTGTTGATGCTACTGAACTGGGTGATTTGCTTCCATTAACAGGTACGGAATTCATTACCGGTACCGAATCACAAAAGGAAACAGGAGAATTGCATGCTCCCGAGAAGGCCAACCCTGATAATAACCAGGCTTTCACTATCTGTTTCGCCCTGGATTATATCCCTGGCGAAAATCATATTATTGAGAAACCAAGAGAGTATGATTTCTGGAGTAATTTTAAACCAAAATTACATCCTCCCTGGCCAGGTAAGCTGCTGGATCTTAACTATTCAAATCCATCAACCCTGGAGCCAAAAGCGCTGGGCTTTAATCCAGAGGGAACCAGTACTTCTCCATTATTAAATCTCTGGAACTACCGCCGGATAATCGATAAAAATAATTTTAAACCAAACACGTATCTTAGTGATATCACGATTGTCAACTGGCCACAAAATGATTATATACTGGGAAATCTAACAGGAGTCAGCTCATCAGAATTCTTAAAACATGTTGAGAGTGCCAAACAATTAAATTTATCCCTATTATATTGGTTGCAGACTGAAGCACCGCGACCAGACAAAGGTTTTGGATGGAAAGGACTACGTTTGCGTACTGACATTATGGGTACAGACGATGGTATGGCGAAATATCCATATATACGCGAATCACGTAGGATAAAAGCGACATTCACCATTTTGGAAGAACATGTTGGCAGAGAAAACAGGTCTCTGGTAACAGGCAATATTAAAGAAAATAGTGCAGCAGATTTTTATGACAGTGTCGGTATCGGCTATTATCATATAGACCTGCATCCTTCAAGCGCCGGGAACAATTACATTGATTTTGACTCTCTTCCATTCCAGATACCTTTAGGGGCACTTATTCCTGAACGCATTGAAAACATGATTCCGGCAAATAAAAACATTGGCACAACCCATATCACAAATGGTTGTTACCGATTACACCCTGTTGAATGGAATATTGGCGAATCTGTTGGCTTATTGATTGCATTTGCTCTCAGGAAAAAAGTTTATCCCCGTACTGTTCGTGAAAAAAAAGATTTACTTGAAGAGTTCCAGAATCTTATACGTTCACAGGGAATAGAAACGCAATGGCCCAGACAATAATAATTTTCTGTTTTTAGTGATTATTAATCAGTTGATACCATCTTAATATTACTAGAATTACTCTATTGCTCTCTGTGAAAAAATTATACAAACATTTATGAAAAACAAGAAGAATTATTTTTTTACTTTTAGGCAACACAAAACCCACCACCCATGAGAAAAACTCTTTTATTTTTTTGTCTTACTTTATTTGCTGGTTCATCTTTTGCTCAGACTATTATACACAGGGATCCTGACATAAAGAGGATGGTCGATGATATCTCAAGGGATAGGATCGAACAACATGTTCAAAAACTGGTCAGTTTTCACACTCGCCATAATCTGAGTGAGCAGAACAACCCGGATCAAGGAATAGGAGCAGCTTGGAACTGGATTCGATCAGAGATGGAAAAGAGCATACCATTATCGGAAGGCAGGCTTAGCGTTGGTTTTGATGAATACACAGTTGGGGGTCCAGGTCAGAGAATACCCACTGAGATAAAATTAAAGAACGTAATAGCAACGCTTAAAGGCACTGATTCATCTGATGACAGGATGATTGTCATCATTGCTCATCTTGATTCCCGTGCAGCTCTTGATAATGATAATACAAGTTTTGCCCCGGGTGCTAATGACGATGGATCGGGAGTGGCTGCGATTCTTGAGCTTATCAGAATAATGTCTTTAAAAGAATTTTCAGCTACTATAGTCTATATGGCTGTTTCGGGGGAAGAACAAGGTCTTTATGGATCAAAACATATGGCAGCAAAAGCAAAAAAGGAGGGATGGAATATTGTTGCTGTGATTAATAATGATATGATAGGAAACAGTGGTTCGAGTGAGACACTTCTTAACGACAATATGAGGGTAAGGATTTTTAGTGAAGGGGTCCCTATTTATGAGACGGAGCAGATGGCTGCACTTAGGAAATATACCTCAGGAGAAAATGACAGTAAAACACGTCAGCTTGCCCGTTACATCAAAGAAACTGGTGAAAGATATGTTGATCAGCTTGATGTGACCTTAATCTTCAGGAATGACAGGTTTGGACGTGGTGGAGATCATACTCCTTTCTGCCAGGAGGGATTTGCGGCAGTAAGAATTTGTGAATTCAATGAAAATTACAACAGGACCCATAAAGTTCCTGTTGTGGAGAATGGAATACAAATGGGTGATTTGC
>Ga0307377_10006929_pt1 | contig 11777 bp, 24 predicted proteins | sample TR3MG_FD_202535 | JGI IMG/M metagenome (GOLD analysis project Ga0307377, IMG submission 202535) | Soil microbial communities from Risofladan, Vaasa, Finland - TR-3 | ecosystem: Environmental > Terrestrial > Soil > Coastal area > Acid sulfate soil | place: Finland: Risofladan, Vaasa | collected...
CTCGTGTTCACATTAAACAACTGTCGCCCGCCATCCACCCCAGCGCATGCGGGCTGCGCCCCTCGGGCGTCCGCCGTGCATCGCCTTCTCCGACCTATCTGCTCTGTGCCAGAATCTCCGGCCTATATTCGTGCTCCTTATCACCCTTCACCGCATTACAACCGCGACATAACACCTGGGCGTTCTCCAATGTGTTCTCTCCACCGCGATATATCGGTATCACATGATCTATTGTCAGCTCAACAACCCCCTCCGGCCGCTTACAGCAAAGGCATTTGCGCTCGTACTTATCGAATAGCGCCAGCTTCTCTTCTTCCGATATGCAGCCCGGTGCGGCCCGCCTTATGCGTTGTGCTTCGCGGCTCTTGCGATTGTAGTAGTCCGGCTTGCCCCTTACGGTGACACTGACCAATGTTTTATGACATCGCTTGCAATGCCATGACAGGCCGTCATTGCTGCTTTTGCCTGCATTCCTGTAAAACATGCTTACCGGCAATATCTGCTCGCATATCGGGCACTTCTTTTTTGTTCGTTTTATCTTGCCTTTCCCCGCCGCCATCAGCGCACATGTCTCACATATCGGATGGAAACCATCTGCCTCCCGCCTGTCAGGCATGAACTTCTCTATTCGCTTTATTTTGTTGCATTTAGCACACACCTTTAGCGTTCGGGTTGCCGGCATGGAATTATATCCTCTCTGATTTAATCTCTGAAACCATTATAACACATTTGACCTGCTAAAAATTGCAATTCGTACCAATTAATTTGCATTTATTTTACTCCCGGTAGTCCGCAAGGTCCGCCCAAAGAAAGTCAATCGCCCGCGCAAGCAGCTTCGCCGCGAGGTTGTTGCTCAACCTCAGGTGCTTCGCCGCCGCACCAAGACTCCAGTCCACATACGGCCGCGTCGAGTCCGCCGGCGGAACATTGAACACCGTCATCTCCACCAATTGCTTCGCCAGCGCCCCCGCATTCCGCCGCTCACACCGCCATTCATCGCGCCCCCGCATTATCAACCCCCGCAACGCCGACTCGATGTCCAGGCAGAAATTCCGCTCCTCGATCTGCAGGTCATCCACGCTGTCCACATGCGTTTCATCCGACAACCGTGCCGCGCGAATCGCCGACTGCAGCCGCTCATACCTCGCCAATATCCGCATCACCCAGCTTCGCCGTGCGTAGTAGAGGTCCTGTTCCACCCCACCCGTGATCTCCTCCACGCGCGATTCCATCCGCTCCAGCCGTGCGGCCAACTCTGCTACGCTTACCGGCACGCAAGACTCCGCTGGCAAGCCGCAATGATTTCCAGGAATTGTTCTATCGATATATCCTGATTCATGTAGGAATCGCGTAACGGATATTTGTACCAATTCAGCCTGAAATCCGTCGGCAAATAATGGAAATTCGGCAGGATAATCGGGCAGTCGGCCGCATGATCATCTTCTTCACAGCCGCATACACAATCGCCCCAATAATAAGGTCGAATGATGAATACTCCATTCTCGAAACCCGGCATACCGTAGGAATCACAGCCCGCCTGCTCCATCAATTCAACTAACGGCTCCATCCAGGCGTCCTCTCGCGGCACCTCAAATTCCCCGCGCGAATTGCCAAAAATAAGGTTCCCCAATTCCATCACTATTTACCCCTTTGCCACAGCGCATACACAATTAATGTCGCCATTCCACCCAACCAACCAAGCAATATGTGTTCTAAATACAGTGCCGTCCCGAGTAGCAGACATATCGCACCTATAAATATGTATGTCAGGAACAGCACCCAAGTCATCACGACAACCGTTGCGATAATCCATGCGAACACGTCTATGCATCTATCTATCACAAACCACATACTTTTGATTCCGCCTCCTCTATGATTGCTTGCCACCATCCCGGCTCGGTCCTCTCCAGTAGCTTCCAGTCCTCCGCCGCCGCCCTCTTCGCCGCCAGCGACAGGTCCCTTGCCCGTAAGCCCGCGTCCTGCTGCAACTTCACGTAGAGCAGGTTCAGGTGCTTCATCACCAACATCAGCCACTCACCCCGGGCATACAACGCCGCCTCTAATTCAGTCATCTTGTGAGTCCTCAAATGTCCGTTCATACCACCTCCAATCACAACGCGGGCAGGTGCGCCTCATCCTTTCGGGTCCGCCTGAAACTATTTCCCAGCCAACGTACTTGCAAGCCCATCCCGCATAGACGATTCCGAAATCCTCTTCCTCTTCTGCATAGCCGCACTTGGGACATTCCCTTATGCTGTCAAGCTTCGGTATACTGGCATTCTCCAAGCGCTCGATTACTTCCTGCCTAGCCTTTTTCTTATATCCAAACATTATTTATACCTCTCCGTTATCACGCCATAAACCTTATCTTTGAATTCCATCCGCACTTCCGCATAGGGTCTATTCAACACTTCAATTACTCTCTTGAATGGCACTTCGGCACGAGCCCCATCTTCTTTCTTGATCCGTATGTCGCCTAGAAATACGCCGCGCAAAACTAATTCCTTCAGCACAAGTTCAATTGCTTCATTAAAGGCATTTCCTAACCTTGCCGTCATCTCTTCCACTTGATTTCTGTATCCCTCGCGATCAAGCAATGCATCCCGTGCCGTCAATTCATCGCACTGAAAATGCTCCATAATCAATTGTATATTCCTTTCGGTATACGCCAACCGCAATCCCTTCAACTCCTTCACAACAAAGTGATAATCAGCCATTGAACTTCAGCATATCGCTTATCGCGTAGGCCAATAACGCACTGCACAGCATCATTAAGCCGATACTCACCCCCGACGGCATTAAACCGAACATCCCCGCCAAGCCCGTCATCGCCTGCACCGCTAACAGGAACAGTTGCCAACGCATCAACCCCAACCGTGTCCGCTGATTACTCACTTGTCTTGCCTACCATTGGCAAATTAAACACGTTTCTTCATGACATTCAGGCCAGAGCTTGATCTGTGCCTCATCGGCTTCGCGAAAATTCTTCAGTGTAAATGCGGCATTCCATGAATGCTTGCTGCGCGAGGTATGAAAGCTGGCCTCTTCCCATGCCTCAGCAAGCGCATAAAGCGGCGGGTAATATTTCAGAAGACCAAGCCAGTCAGATTTGCGTTGAAAAAAACAACAAAAACATGAAACATTTGTTCGCCAATTATAAAGAGGATTTAATAAATCATACTTGGCGCATAGCTGATGAACTTCGCGGCGCCCAAGGCCAGCCCCAACCAATGGTGTCGTTTTAGGAATATCAGGATGGTAAATATTCGGCAAATTAAATCGGTTTGGCTCATCCGCTCGAATTCCCACACAACATTCTGCACCAGTATCAGTACATCCGGAAAAGAACTGACCTATGGGACGATCCTTGAGAAATCGCCTACACCAGCGCGTTTTAGGTCCCGGCAAAAACCAGCCTTGATTCACCAACCAGGAAAACATCGAGCCGCCGCTGACAACATTTAAGCGTTTTCCCGTAACTACGGCGAGCCGATAAAGCATTACATAACTCTCGGGGAACTCCGCGCCCGTATCAGCGAAAACCATTTCAAAGTTCTCGCCCCGCTCCCATAGCAAAAGTGCTAGGGCCGTGCTGTCGGCACCCCCGCTGACGCTCACGTACTTCATTTACTTATTCACCTTGCCTCGCACTCCAGCTTCGATCCCGAGAGTATCGCGTTGCCGCAAGTGATGCGTCCATCATCTTCCTCATGGCTTGCGATAAATACGAGCACGTCGTAACCTGCCGCCTTCAATGCCTCTTCATGTTTTTGATACGGATAATATGTCGTGTAGTCACCCGATGTTTCTATGCCGTTTGCTACCGCTAGTTTCGTTTTGTGCATTGGGGTTAGCTTAATTAGATAATCATCAGGATCAAAAAACTTCAGCAATGCCTCTGGTTCAATTTCATAATTACATACGGCAAAATTGAGTGTTATTTTACGACCATTTGGAATGATGCCATCCATAATACGCGCTATTTCTTCAAGTGAACATGCATTTGCGCTAAACATCCGGTTACGTTCCGTCTCATTTGTCGAATTAATACTCAACTGCAATCCTGCATTACCTTGGTATAACCTGTTCTTTATACGCATCCATGTGTGTATAAATGTCTTTAACCATTGATTTGCCCGGGGCATCATTGTCGAAACAACTGGATGGGCCTTGTATTCAGGATCGATATGCGTCTTGAGCCACTTAGCCGCATCCAACACATTAGGATTAAACGTCGGCTCACCCATTCGCGCAAAATGTATATTTAAACGCTTGGTAAATTCTACTTCCGGATGTTGTTTTATTCCTATAAGAACCTGCCTAATCAAATCCTTGAATGTTGCATTGATTCCCTTCCCTACCAGCGGTACGTCACAGAATTCGCAAGCCATTGAGCAACCATATTGTGTTGAAATAGTAATAACCCACTTCTCTTCTAGTGGCAGCAATCGCGTATGCCTTACCGGCCGAAGCTCTCTTGTTAACCCCAAGGCATCACACTTTACATTTACATCCTTGCCATAATCGCCAATGGATAACATTTCCAGCTTACCCCTTTGCCCCTCAACGATTAGGATGTCACCTGTGGGCACTTTGAATTGTTCAATTATTTTCATTGCCTTGCCTTGCACTCTTCCCTGCTCTTTTATGGCATCCCCGGGATGTTCCCAGTCATAAGATAAATACTTAATCCAAGAACCGCTATCATCCAGATTGCACCCATAAGGCCAAGACATGTGAACACAAGATAAGAAATAATACGGACCATACCAGGTATATCCTTCACTAATACGCTTATTGCCGTTAATATCACTCCAATTACTAACAATAATAGAAATAAGCCTAATAAAAAGCCCATTTGCTTATACTCCTTTTCTATATTCTTTCCATCCGGTTTCAATCATCCCCGGCAACGACCGGCTCCTGCGCCATCGCATCAATAGCTTGCCCTCCAGCCCGGGCCGGTCCGGGTAACGCTCCGACACCAATCGTGCCGCCGTCTTGACAAACACCGCCCGCTCGACTCCCGCCCGCTCGCACGCCGTTGCGATCTTCCGTCCCTCCGGGGCCGACTCCCATGCCGGGTGCAGATCGATGCCCAACCCCAGCACCTCGTTGATCACATCGATCACGTCCGCCGTCCACTCCTCCTCCGCTGTCATCTCTTCACCCTCAACGTCCCGATATATCAACTTCTGTACTTCCCTCGATACCCGGCCCTTCAATATCTGCGTGTCAATGTCATCCTCGTTATTCATCACTTCACATCACTCATGTTTAACGGCGCGCAAATCTCGGGCAGCAACCCCCGCAAATGCGCCCGCCAGAATGCCGCTTCAAACATGTCCTTCATTTGCTATTCCCCATGCATCCCCGTGCCCTATCCGCCGCCGCACTGCCATACAGCACCTCCAGCCGCTCCCACAGCACCGCCTCCGCATCGTTACAGTGCATCACCAGCCAGAACCCCGGCCGGCCGCCCTCGGCCAATGCCACCACCGGCCTCTTCCCCTCTTGCTTTGCCTTGACTTTCACCGCATCCCACAACGTCACGACCGTGTGCTTCTTCCGCAGCTTCACCTCGACGAACAACACCCCGTGCGTCGAATCACTCGCGCTTGTCCGCCCGTACTTCGCGTCACAGCCGCTGCCGGGTACCCGTTGCACCCCGAACCATCGCGCCACCTGCCGCTCCCGCTTCTTCCATGCCTTGTCAGCCATTTGTGCTATACTCGTACAAAGGCATTCCGTTCACCTCGCTCGGTGGGCCTTGCCTTGACGGGGCCGCCTGCTGCAACAGGCGGTCCTTATTGCGTCATGTACTACCTAATATCCCCGCCGCATTATTGGGAATTTAGTCGCGATCCTGCATTTCAAATGCAAAATTGCAAAAGCATTGACACTTGTGAATAAGTGCCAAGGGTTGTGCATCGGTACAAAACGGATGTACTTATCCACAAGTCTCTGCACTTTCATCGGTACAAAACGTGAGTACTTATCCATAAGTACATACACTTTGTACCCGCGCCCTACTCTGTGTCTTCATCTTCGTTCCCATCCGGACAATAAGTGTCCATATCTGGTGGCAACTCATCCCGCGGGACATATCTCACTCGCAACCAGCCTTTAGTCTTGGATGTTCTCAGATACCGCCGGTTGTCTGGTTCCGGCATGGTGCTTTTATGCCTACTCAGTGTCTTCAACGCTGCTCCTGTTTCCGCCAAGGCAATGCCATTCGCCGCAATTGGGGCAAATATCATCCGACTCGATGGCCAGTTCACCAAATGAAATCAGGGCACCTTGCAACTCAGATCGCTTGAATCTTGCCCCGCATTTATGACATGAAACATAGAAATCACCCGCTTTCATCTTCGGCGCCATTGGCGGGGTGATCCCCTGCCGCTTGCGCTGTGTTGGTTCCTTCCGGCCTCGTTCGCTCATTGATACCCCTCCATTGCCTATGCTTCCGCTTCTTCTGGCTCAGACATATCATCTAATTGGCAAGAAAAGATTTCTATCTTATCCATTTCATTTAACCGTTCATGGCTGCAATATTTATCCATAAACGCGTCGGCATTGTCCTTACATGAAAATAACCGCTCCCAATAAACCTCGGTAGGGAAGTACCCGTCGCATACTTTACGGACACACCATATGTTACTCATAATTCACCATTGCCTTCACAACCCGGTCCACGTAGGACTGGTTGGCGTATGTGTCATCCACTATCCTGCAACTTCCCCCGTTCCATGCCGCTGCCAAATCGGCCAGGGTTCCCTTCAATACCGCCGGTCCTTGCGCGATGCTCAGCCCGTAATCGAGCGGATGATCCAGCATCCAGCGCAGGTGCCGGCAACCCCATTCGAGGTTGACCGCCGGATCGCACAACTCCGTCAACCAGCCCTTGAATCCCCGCTCCCGCGCCGTCGCCCCCATGATCTGCATCAGGCCCCAGGAGGCCTGTTGACCCAGCAATTCCGTCAGTATCGACGCCCGGTCGCCAACCACAACACCCCCGAATTTCGCCAGCTTCACCGGGTCCGCTTGCCACGTCCCGCTCGCGGTATCCCGAAATAGCGTCTTTTTATCCAGCGAACCATCGAGCAGCACCGCCAGCGGCACCCACCTAAATCCCACCAACCATTCGTGCCCCGCCTCGTGCCGCACCGCCCAGGGATTCCACGCGCGCTCCACCTCACACAGCGCGCAGACAAGAGCTTGATTAAGGCCATAATCATTCGCCATGACACGCGCCAGCCGCTGAAGTGATATTTTTGATATCCTAAAATCCCTAATATCCCTAAACTCTTCCGCGGTCATTTTATCTGCCTTGAAATCAATGCCCGCTGGCAGTACTGAGCGCGGATCATCCATCATTCGCTCGATTTCATCATTCATCGCCGCCCTCCCATTGGCATCTGGCAGCGGCACGTTGCATGACCCGGCACCGTCTGCCATAAATATTTCGGAAGCCTTCGTAGTCGCTCTTCTTCCGCGCCGCGCACCTTCCAGCCGATATGCCTGCCCCATATAAAGGCCAGCAATAGCCCCAGCGCTAATATCAAAAATACAATTTCATTCATCGCCGCCCTCCCGTCGCACAAATGTTGGATACACCTTGAACTCTATTGAGTTATCATTGACATTCTCTTCTATGCATTTCACTTCCATTTCAAGCTGTTCATCTATTCCATCCTGCATCGGCACAATTAATACAAGTGGTTTATCCCGCACAATATACGGCGCAATTTCGCCATACATTATATCCGATACCTTGAATGAAACCGTTAGAACTTTTGCTTTCTCCGCCATCATTTACTCCCTTGCTCCGCCCAGCACTTCGGAGGTTGTCAGCCCCCGCACCCGCTGGCATTCACCGTCGAAATACAACCCAGCCTTACCCGTCTCGCCGTTGCGGTTCTTCGCTATCAATATTTCCGTCTCGCCCATTTCCCCCCGCCGCTCAGGATCAAAATAACTGTCCCGGTGCAGGAATATCACTTCGTCCGCGTGCTGCTCGATCTCGCCGCTCTCCCGCAGATGATTCAATTGCGGTCGCTCGTGCTTGCCGGTCTTCGGATTTCTTTGCGCCGCAAGTCGTGATAACTGACAGCCAACCATCACGTGTGCATTCAACTTCTGTCCTAACGATCTCAGCCGTTGCACGATATCCCCAAGCCCCCGCACCCGACCCTCATCATTCGTATCAAATAATTGCAGGTAGTCCACCACGATCAGGTCCACGCCCTTTTGCAAGTGCCGCGCCTCGGCCATCGCCAGCATCTCGCCCACCCCGTAACCAATCCCGTCCGGTATCGCCAATTCCAATTTTGTCAATTCCTCCGTCGCCGCGTTCGCCCGCTTCCAGCTATCCTCGGGGATCAACCGCATCATTAATTCCCGCAACGGTACCGCCGCTATTGATGCCAAAAACCGCTTCCGCAACTTCCGCCCCCCGTCCTCCTTCGAGAAATAAATCACGTGATGCCCTTCCCGGGCCGCCGCCACGGCAAAGTTGCTCATAAACATCGTTTTCCCCATCGATGTCAGCGCCGCGATAATACTCAAGTCCCCGCGTGGAAACAGGTTGAAGCGCCCGAGGTCGATCCACGGCGCGCGGATGACTTCCGCCGCATTGCCCTCGCCATCAATCCCTGCGCGCAGCAAGTCAACCAATTCGTCATGCGCCTCGGCCATCGCCCTGAGCCGGACCCCCGTCCGCTCGCTCTCCAGCTTGGCGAGGACTTCAAGCGCCCGCTCGTAGATTTCCCGCGCTTCCTGTTCCGCTGTGTAGCACTCACTGTTGATCCTATTGCTCGCCGCAATGATCTGCCTGAGCAGCGACTTGTCCTTGACGATGCGGGCGTAGTGCTCGATATTGCTGCTGTGCGGCAGGCCGTCGAGAAGTCCGCTGATATAGCTGAAGCCGCCAACGTCGTCGAGTGTGTCGCCATGCCGGTGCAATCGCTCCCGGATCGTAACAAGATCGATGGCCTCAATGTCGGCCATCGCGCGGTAGATCTTGCGGTGGCCCTTGATATAGAAGTCACTAGACTTGAGTATCTGCGCGGCCTGCAGGTATAGTGTCCCATCGAGAAGTATCGCCCCCAATACCGATTTCTCGGCTTCGTTGTCGTGCGGCAGCAACCGATCACTCGCTATCACGCGCCTCCAGTCCTTTTAGCATATTCGCGGCGTTTTCAAAGGCTCCGGCCAATATCAAACATTCATCCGAAGATAGAGACATTAGCGGATATACATCCCCGCCATCTGCTACGAAAGTTGCCAGAAATACTCCATTAGAATCTTCGTCTATGGTGAAGCCTACATCCCCGCTATCCAGCGCGATTGTGAAACCGCGCATTCTAGACTGAATTCGTTTATCCATTTCTTATCCTCTCCAATTCCGGCGGGAACTCAAATCGTCTATCCTCCGCCGGCCAATCCAAATTGTGTTTCATCAACACGGGTATCCCCGCATCGTCCGCCCGGTCCAGGATTTCCTGCACCCACTCCCGCTCCGGTTGCCGCGCATGTGGACCTGTCAATGCACCTATGATTACCCATCTTGTCCCCTCGTCGATAGCCTCAGCGGCCGGGCCTAGCAATGGTTCAAACGAAATGAAATGATCGCATCCCCTTATCGGCCAAGCGTTTAATCTGAAGGTGGTTCTCGCTGACTTATCATCATGGTTATATTTCACAATTGATTCACCCATCATCGATCCGGCCGGCAAGTCCTTAATCCAAAACCTGGCATTTGACGGCATCTTCGTCAAAATCAAGAAACGATGCCGCTCATTATTCGAAATCTCTTTAAAGATTTGCTCGGTCCATTTCGTCGGCACTTTCGAATCAAACAATTCGCCCATCGAGCACACAAAAATCCGCCGCGATTTCTTCCATTTGCTCGGTAGGCTCAGCCGCTCCGGGAAAAACTCCGGTTCCGTGAAATTCTTCGGCCAACCCTTCCTTCCCCCAAACCGCCTACACAATTCCTTTGCATAACAGAACCAACACCCCCGACTGCAACCCATTACCGGATTCCATGTCGCGTCACACCAATCAATCTTCGTCTTGTCAGCCATTAAACCTTCCCCTTCCCGCCGCACTTGGGGCACTTACCCCACTTATCCCGCCACTCGGGATCACCACCGCAATTGGGGCAGACATCCTGAGCCTTCGCGGTCTTCCCGCCCGTGGCATACCGTGCAATGCTACTGACAAACAAACTGATGCTTCGCCCGCGCTCCGCTATCCACTTGTCGGTGTCCTTCAGATGACGATCCCAGTAGAGTTTCAGTTCCTCCGGCCCATAGGTCCCCAACAGTTTCTTCACCGCTTCGCCGTCCTTGCCGCCGTTTATGTACAGCTTGACGCCGAACTTCAGTAGATGCGTATCCGCCATATAGTCGATGATGTCCTTCACGCCCTCAGTTGATTCCGCGACCGACCGCACTTCAACCCGCTTTACGAATGGCATGCCCTTCAGCGTCTTCCGCCAGCGCTTGACGTCCACCGTGTCATCAATCGTAATGATTACTCGCTTCACGCCGTCCTCTTCTCCCACGCCTGATATACACGCTGCGCCATCCGCCAGCGCGCAATCGCCACCTTGTCCGCCGTCCACGGATAACCCAACCGGTCCGCAATCTCGCCGGCATCGAAGTAGGTCAGGCTCAGATAACTCACCCTCAGAACCGCGCTCATATCACCGAAGTTTGCGTTAGGACAATGCGTCGTATCCGGCCTCAATACCTTGTAACGGTCCGCCATCGGCAGGTCCGCCCACCACCGAACCGCCGGGTAATAGCGCTCCTGATTGCCGTTATCGCGCCCCATCCAGATTTGACGCTTGCGCTTCACTTCTTGCCCACAATATCCAGGATTGCCTGCGCGAACTCGCGGGCCTCATCGGGGTACAAATCTGCGACCTCTTGATTACCAAAGCTAAACCGTATTATTTCCAATGGCCTAGCATTGGGCTCATTGCTATGATCAGCCCAATCACCAAAGAAAATGCAGTCGCCATCTACTGAGCTGACATAATGACTCCATGCCCGATCTTGCTCATCGATATAGCAGGATAGCCATTCCTTATCCCATGTCTTCCATGCTGGATTCACACTTACTGCTTTCATTCACTTCTCCTTCAACTTGCTTAAAGTACCTATGTGTAAAAAAAACGAAAAAAATATTCAGCCTTCCATCTCTACCAGTTCCCGCGCTGCGGCTGACGCCCGGCAAAGGTCTTCCAATAATTCCTTGTTTTCTTGCACATCCCAAAATAGTCCGCTAAACATGTTCTTTCCCTCGGCGTCAAGACCATAGATATCTAAATAGCCCGCAACGAAAACGAGCCTTAACGTGGAATCAAAGATCGAACCGCGCGCCCGCAACCCCCTGGGCAATCGCTTAATTATCGCTATCAATTCCTCACGCCTAGTCATCGCTGCCTCCGTTTGGCCAAGCGGTATAAGTGTCCATATATTGTGGTAGTTCATCTCGCGGGACATATCTCACCCGCAACCAGCCCCGAGTCTTGGAAGTTCTAAGGTACCGCCGGTTGTCTGGTTCCATTACGGTGCTTTCGCGCCCACTCAGTATCTTCATCGCCGCCCTCCTGTATCTTGCCCGTGCCGCTACAGCTCGGGCATGGGTATACATCCCAACCGTTGCCGCCACAGAAACCGCAGGGGAATCTATACGGCACGCTTGGATCATCGGGATGCCCGTTCAAGTGATAGCCCTCACCGCCGCAAGATTTACACGATCCC
>Ga0307377_10006930_pt1 | contig 11774 bp, 21 predicted proteins | sample TR3MG_FD_202535 | JGI IMG/M metagenome (GOLD analysis project Ga0307377, IMG submission 202535) | Soil microbial communities from Risofladan, Vaasa, Finland - TR-3 | ecosystem: Environmental > Terrestrial > Soil > Coastal area > Acid sulfate soil | place: Finland: Risofladan, Vaasa | collected...
ATTTCTTCCATTAATTGCATAAACAAAAATAAAACACGATTTGTTGTGCTTTATTTTGATTGGAAACTTGACTTGACTTTATTTTTGTGTATAATTTGGGGTGTAGGTTTTGATTGTTAATTATTTTGGCTCTACGGAATATTGTGTGTGATAAACAAGGAAAGGAATTAGCATGGCCTTCCGTCTTAAACCTGATGAATACTTTCACGGCACGATTCGGGAGCCTGACGGTGATCGCGAGATAACCGTTGTCGAGAAAGGCGCGCGGGCGGTGGTGGTGGAACTGACCGTCCGAGCTGCGCGCAAGCGGAACTGGGACTGGGTTATCGAACTTCGTCGGCAGTATTTAGATGAGGACTTCCCGGTGGCCACGCTCGGACACTGGTCTTCGATGCAGGGGCGACTGCCGCCAGCTAGGCGCGGCGAAGTGCCTTGGCTCAACTGAATTGACACGGAATTCACAATACACATTTTAATCCGTAGAGCCATTATTTTTGAAAGGAAAATTATGAAACTTTTAAAACTTAGTGGTTTCCCTCATTATCGCGCAATCCAAACCATTGCACGATTTGCTGGATTGCCCGTTCCTATTATTGTCCGTGGAATAGTACTCACTCGGTTTGGAATCATTGACAATCGTCTGAAACAGGAATACATTGATGCTCGGGGTTGGTAATCAGGTTACGGGGTATCCATGGGGCGTAGACGGTCATCAAGCGAATACAAGTCCATGCTCGCCACAGTGCGCACTTTTGCGCGGGGCTTTGACGCTTCGCATGGTTATGATGCGCGCCATGTCGGCGCATGGGCCCCCGGTAAAAAAGCGTCTTTAACACGTTATTTCAATGAAATACATCGTTTGACTTTTCGCCCTTATACTGTTTATGAGCCACGCCAGAAAAAAAATCTAAAAGCTGTTCAAAATTTTTCGCAACATGCACCGCATTATCCCAAAATAAAAGTTGCTTTTGTCCCCGGTATTGTCAAGCCGGAAATTACCGTTAAAAAATCCGGGCAAGTTATTGCACGCGATAAAATTCACGGGGTCACAAAACGCACTGTATTATTTAATAAAATTGCCTTGATAACAGATACCGATGTTGAGATACGACGAGCTATTGACGCTGATCTTGAATCTAAAGCTTTTCGTATCATGGCCGGCAATTTTGAAATTGGTAACGTATATGGGCGCAGCGTATTACCTGATACTCTTAATCGCTTGATGGCGCGTTATGATAATACAGATAAAAATAATTTTTATGGTAATTGGTTGCACGGTATAATCGGTTATGATTTCGATGATCGCAATAAATTTATGGATTTTAACCGCGAATTACTTAAAGCAAAATCCGATATCAAATCCGAACGGCGCAGTATACGCCGTAAAGCGCAGTATGAAAAGTATAAGATCAAAAAAGCGGCATTAGAAGCACAATTTGAGGCGCGTTATCAGCGTGAAAAAGCGAGAAAATTAGCCAGACAAAAGAAATAATTTTCTATCTGGGCGATAGAAAATAACCGGGGCGCATTCGTGGGCAAACATCGTAAGATCGCTGTTATCGACAGTGAGACAGACCCATTTAAAAAAGGCCGTGTACCGAAACCATTTATTTGGGGTTTCTATGATGGTTTGAATTATCAAGAATTTTCGGAAGTTAGCAAGCTTGTTGAATTTTTACGTCCCCAGCGCTTGATTGTTTACGCGCACAATGGCGGAAAATTTGACTATCATTTTATGCTCGATTATTTGTCGGAATTTGACGACATTATGATTATTAATGGGCGTATCAGTAAATTCAAAATTGGTTTATGCGAATTTCGAGATTCGATGAATATTCTCCCGGTTGGTTTAAAGCAGTTTGAAAAAATGGAATTTAATTATAATTTATTGGAGTTTGATGTTCGCAATATTCCAGAAAACAAACAAAAAATTAGCGAATATCTTCAATCCGATTGTGTAAATCTTTATGAAATGGTTACACAATTTGTCGCACAATTTGGTATGAATTTAACTCAGGCCGGCACGGCAATGAAAGTATGGGCGAAAATGTATGATGTAAAACCGCCTAAAACAGACCCGGAATATTATAATCTTTTCAGCCAGTTTTATTTTGGTGGCCGCGTTCAATGTTTCGAATCCGGTATTATAGAACGTCCGTTTAAAGTTATTGATATTAACAGTGCTTATCCTTATGCAATGTTATCCAATCATCCAATGAGTACCGATTATTGGCAACAAGACGGAAAACCGACTACGATCGACGGTGACATGTTTGTCACAGTCAGGGCAATAAGTCATGGCGCATTACCCTTTCGCAATCCCAAAGGCGCATTGATTTTTCCTAACGACAATGAAGAGCGAGAATATCACGTCACAGGTTGGGAAATTTTGGCGGCCATTGAAACAAAAACGGTGATAATAAAAGAATGGATTAGTTACTATTGTTTTTTCGGATTAGCGAATTTTAACGAATATATTACTCATTTTTATGAAGCGCGTTTAAAAGCAAAACAAGAAAAAGATAAAGCTGGGGATTTATTTTCTAAACTTTTGATGAATAGTCTTTATGGAAAATTCGGTGCCAATCCTGAAAATTATAAAAAATTTATGATTATTCCGCCTGATTATATCGGACAATTAGAAAATACCGATTATGAATTCGGTGGTGAACTGGGCCCGTGGGGTTTGGCGCAACGTGGTCTAGAAGTCAATGAAATGCGTTATTATAATGTGGCTACAGCGGCCAGCATTACCGGTTACGTTCGCGCCTATTTATGGAAAGCTATTTGCCAATGCGGCGGTATGCTGTATTGCGATACCGATTCTATTGCCGCTGAATTCATCGGGGAAATTCCGCAAGGTAGCAAACTTGGGCAATGGAAAGTTGAAGGGCAATTTAACCGTGCCGGTATTTCAGGAAAAAAATTATATATTTTTGACGGGCCTGACGGCGTAAAAAAAGCCAGCAAAGGCGCTCGCTTGACTGATAATGAATTATGGAAAATTGCCGCAGGTGAATGTGTAATTTATGAGCCTGAAAATCCGACTTTTTCAATTAAAAAATCGCCGGTATTTGTAAATCGTAAGATTCGAAATACGATAAAAGCAAATAATATGCCAGCATAAATAAAAAATATTCATATTTATTTTATTGAAATAATTGCATAAATAATAATAGTGTGTATAATTTTAATTGTTCCATCCGATTAACAAACGAAGGATTTTAAAATGAAAATTGAAAGTGGTGATAATGACTTGGTTATACAATCTTTAACTAATGCTTTTGGTACAGTGTTTATATTACCGGGCGAGAGTGCTGAAATCGTTGCGATAATTGGCGATACCATTGCCGTTAATATTCGCGCAGCGTCGGTAACTGAAACTGAAACTGAAACTGAAACTGAAACTGAAACTGTAACTGAAACTGATTTTACCCAAGCAGTTTAATTTAAATTGAAAGGAAATAAAATGTCTCGTGCAAAATTGATTGGTAAAATCTCCGTGCGTCATGTTGTCGGAACAAAAGGTGGTATCTTGACCGCTGTTATGTCCGATAAAGAAGTTAGTCACAAGCTGATGCGCGTAGTTGGTATCGCTTCGGATATCAAGAGTGGCGAAGGTGATAATGGGCCTTGGACGGGCCTGAAAGGACAGTTCAAGGCAACCAATCTGGTAACAGGTGAAATGTTTCAAAGCGGTCAATGTTTCCTTCCTTCCGTGGCATCGGACATGGTTGAAGGTGCGCTCAAGGCCGGTGCGACTGCCGTTGAATTCGGCTTTGACATTTCCGCTCAGTTTGACGAACAGAGCGCAACCAGTTACGTGTATCACGCCGAACCGTTGTTCGAAGCGGCAGAAAACGACCCGGTGGCTTTGTTGACTGCGCGTCTTGATGCGCAGCAGAAAAAGCTTGACGCACCGAAAGAAGCTGAAAAAGAACACGCCAAGAAAAAATAATCTTTCTTTGTATGATTTTCCCCGGCCATTAAAAGATCGCCGGGGATTTTTCCGCCTAGCGAAAGGTTAAAATGAAACTTGATAAAACTCTTGAAGCCTTAAAACGGCTTCGTTACGCAAGCGAACGTGAAAAATTAGTTTTTCTCGCCCGTTTCGCAATGTATTTTCATAAACAAAAAATTATCAATTTTATTAAAGGATTTAAAAAATGAACGATGAAACTGTTATGACTGAAAATGACATTTCACAAACATGTGAAAATTGTCATTACTGGAAAGCAGACCAAAACGGGGAAGGTGAATGTCATTTCAACCCGCCCGTGGTGCATATCGTCATGACTCCCGTCAAAACCTTGCAAGGCGATGCCATGCAGGCTCAGTTATTGAGCCTTTTTCCTCGTGTAAAAACAGACAATTTCTGTGGCCAATTCGATTACTCCGATGTAATCACGGCTCAATTACCCACCGAAAAGCCGCATTGACAAGGGGCAAATATAAGTGTAATTTAACCACTTACAAGGTCTTATAAGGCCGCCTGATAATAAATTTCAAGGGACAAATCTTATGGATACTTTCGAACACGAGGATGTTTTCCCGCTGAATCCGCCGCAAAATCCTGCGCCGGTTATGTCGCAAGACGAACTTACCGAAGATATGGCGTTGATGAATCTGCTAGCGGATATCGGGGGCACGGATTCTGACGCTAAAGTTTCCGTGTACAGAATCAGTGGCACAAACCGCAAATTATCTTTTATCCGCAGCTATTTGCCGAATGAATTTTCGCTCGAACAATTGCAGTCGGATATCGGTGCAGGTGATTATCGTGTTCAGGTGCGTGCTAAAGGCGGATTGCTGGCAAACAAGGCTATCTCAATCGAATCAGATCCGGTAAAACCGGCGCAGGTTGCAATGACAGTTTCACCTTCAACTGCGCCGGATATCGGCAAATTGGCCGACGCTATGATGCAAGGTTTTCAGCAACTCAGTGCGTTGATGGCGCAGAATCGCGCTCCGATAATTGACCCTAATCAAATGCGCCGCGATATGATGCAAGACATGGTTATCATGAAACAGCTTTTCGAACGCCCCGAACCGCAAAATGGGGCCATCGGGGCTATTGAAATGTTCATGAAGGGCATGGAAATGGCGAAAGATATTACACCGAAAGAAGGTGATACCGGCCCCATGGATATCATGCTCGAAGCATTAAAAACTTTCGGCGCACCGATTGCGCAAGCGGCCATGGTGCGTCAGGAAATGGCTGTACCGATACCAGTCCCACAAGTTGGGGCCATTCCGGCACCCGCCCAATTCGTTCAACCTGCCCCACCAGAAGGAAATAACCCGATGAACCCCGCATTAAGTCATTACGTTAACATGCTCGTGGCGCTCGCCAAGGAAAATCGAGACCCTTATTTATATGCCGATTTGATTGTTGATCAAGTATCTGAGGATGAAATCCGTGGATTCATTAATGACCCAGATTTGATTGGCACATTAGCCAAAATTAATCCGGAAGCAATGAATTATCGGCCATGGATTGATGAATTGAAAAAGGGAATTATCGAAATATTGACAGATGAACAAAAAAATGATACCGTCAACGTCGAATCCAATAACCTGATTATCACGCATGCAACTAGCGCAGACTTCGGAAAAAGTCAACCTACCAACCCCGACAACGGGGCAATTACAGTTAATCCCTAGCGGTAAGGAGGGTACAATTGCTACCCTGAAAATCATGGGCGGTTTGGTGCGCTCAGGTAAGAAAGCTTTGCCGGTGCGCCAAACCGCCCTTTCGTTGGTCGACGGGAACAGGCAAAAGGATTGGAGCGCCGAAGTCAAAGCGCTCCATGCTTTTGTTAGAGACTCAATTCGTTATGTTCGCGATATTCGGGGTGTGGAAACGTTGCAAACTCCGGATAAGACGCTCGAATTTAAACAGGGCGATTGCGACGATAAATCTACTTTGCTTGCGGCGCTACTTGAATCAATCGGGCACCCGTCCAGATTCGTGGCAATAGGTTTTGCCCCCGATACCTACCAGCATGTTTATGTTGAAACAAAAATCGGGGATAAATGGATAGGATTGGAAACGACTGAGCCAGTTGAAATGGGCTGGGAGCCAAAGGGTGTACAGGCAAGATTAATTTTTTTTAATTAAGGTGAAAATATGAATTTTCCCGTACGTAATGTTTACCCTTTTGTTTCTCGCAAAAAATCCGGTCTTTCGGGATTGGGTTTTGACCCGTTCAGTGCTGCTGCTACAATAGCGGCCGGTTATTTTGGTGGCCCTGCTGCCGGGGCGGCAGTCGGTGCTGCGACGAGTAAAACAAGTGCCGGGGGCACAACCGGGGCAGGTGGCGCAGGCATGAGTTATGCGCCGATTACCGTTTCGCCGACAATTCAAACAGCAATCAGTCCCCAAATCTCCCCGGTTTTTCAGCAAGCATTTCAACCATCCGGCTCGCCCATGACGGCCGGTACGACCCAAACCATGCCTACGACCCAAAGCGCCGCCCCGATTGGAGCAGGGACGCCCGGTTTCGCAACCGGCATGCCGAGCGCGTCGGGCTATCCCGATTCGGGCGGAATGCCCCCGGCGATTCCGGGCGGGATGTTTACGCAAGGTCAACCTTCTTTTTTGTCGCAATATGGCGTGTATCTCGCTGCCGGTGCGGGGTTGATCATGCTCGCAATGTTAATGAAAAAACAGCGCGGGAGTTCGGGTCGTGCACTTAGAACTATCTAGTTTAAACGATGGTGCGTCCGCCCCGGTATATGGAGGCGGTTCGGGTTCGTATTATATTCCCGGAAATACTCACGCGTTTTGCGCGGATGGCTACACGGCGATTCCTGATTTTGGGGGCGGCGGCACGCAGTGCGTTTTAACATCAGTTGCCCCCACCCAATCTCTTGAGCGTGCCCCCGCGCCTGCGCCTGCTCCCGCGCCTGCCCCGGTGATTACTGTTTCACCGACAATTCAAACTCAGGTATCGCCGCAAATATCCCCGGTATTCCAGCAGGCATTTCAGCCATCCGGTTCGCCGATGACGGCCGGTACGACCCAGACCATGCCCACATCCCAATCAGGTACGGCACCGCCGCCAGCCGGGCCTGATTACGGGGCATTGATGCAAAGTCAACAAGCCATGTACGAAAAGTTGCTGACTAAAATTACGCAACCTGTTGCCCAGCAACCTGCCTCGTATATTCCGGCACCACAGCCTGTTACGGCTCCCATACCATCGCAACCCGCGCAGGCATTAGTTAGTTTTCCGGCACCTGACTTAACGCAGCCTCCCGCCGGCCCGGAAATAATTGCCGCACCCACACAAATATCTTTACAAAAACCGAATTTTATGCCTATTATTTTAGCTGTAGGCGTTGTCGGATTGCTTATTGCCATGAATCAGAAGAAAGGTCGAAAACATGCAACTTAGAGGACTAGGCGATGCTATCCAAGATCAGATGATAGCAGAACAAAACGCCGGGTTGGTCGATTCTAGCGCCGCCCCCGTCGATACGACTGTCAGCGCCGGTTCGTCTCTGGATTGGACAGCCCTGTTTACATCAATCGCCCAACCTGCGGCCGATATCGCTAAATCCTATTTTGCGGCCGAAACAGCGCAGGCCGTCGCACCTTACCAATATGCCGCCACATATCCCCGTTATACTACCGCAGGTCAGCCGATCAGGTACAGTGCAACCGGGCAACCAATTGGCGTAGGGTATCCTTCAACCGGTCAAATACCGGGAACTTTCGGTGCGTCGTCGATGATGCCTGTTTTATTGCTAGGCGGTGCCGCGTTAATTGCTTTCATGCTTTTTTCTAAAGGATAAATCATGGCTTGTTTGGGTGTCTGCCAACTCGGTGAACAATTCGATGTGACCGATCAGTTAATGTTTGGTGCCGATGATTATTTTCCGCGTGCGCAACAAATCGCGCAATCCCAGGCCGTAGTTTCTAAATCGGGCGAAAAAGCAAAAGCAAAAGTCGATGCCATCGTGGAATTTGCGGATTGGCTGAAAAGCTATAATCCTGCCGTTTATGAGGCCGTCATGCAGTCTCGCCCTGATATTTTTATGCCCGAATTCGCCATGTCCGGATTGGGCGGTTTATCCGAAACGAGTACCGATACCCCATCAACCGATTGGGGTAAATTGGCCTCGGATATTCTCAGTCCTCTGGTTGGCGTCTATTCGCAAAAACAGTTAATTGACGTAAATATTATGCGCGCCGAACAGGGTTTGCCGCCATTAAGCGATACAACGGCTTTTGCGCCCACAGTCAACGTTAATTTACCTACCAGTACCCAACAGCAAATTGGTGATATCGGAAAAGTGATAACTGTTGGCCTGCTTGGATTGGGCGCATTGATGTTGATTGGGAAAAAGAGACGCTAAAATGTTTTCAAAAATGACTCCGAAGGAACGTGATACCCTGCTTATTGTCGCAGCCGGGGCATTGCTGTTTTTCGTGCCGAAATTTACCCAGATGATTACACAACAGGCAATAAAGGCGGCTGGCGGTGTAGTAACCGGTGCAGTAATCGGTGCCGGTGAAGTGGTTGGTGTACCGCCCACAAGTGTAGATCAGTGCGCGGCGGATGTTGCAGCAGGACGCACATGGGATGCAAGCTTTAGTTGCCCGGCAATGGATTTTTTGAAATATATTTTTTAACGTGAAAACTCAAGAAATAAGATTAATAGATATTTTTGCGTTAGGCCCGTTTATGGTTTATTTGTCAGTCAAAAAAGACGGAATGACAAAATCTGAACGGCAAATGTTAATGTTTTCAGGAATTGCTACGATTATCTATAACGGATTTAATTACTTAAAAGAAAACGGAAAATTAAATGCGTAATCCTATCAAAACCCGTCAGTATTTCGTTGATTGTCTGAAAAATGGCAAATGGGTTAACGGGGATATTCCGACTTCGACATTGAAAGATGCTGAAGAAATTGCTAAACACATGCTCGGAAAAAATGGTGTTACGCAAACGCGCATTGTTTCTTATAAAGAAAACGGCGACAGACAGATTCACCGGAATTATTCGCATGATGATTTTGTAAAAAACCCGGTAAAAAATAAAAAACGTTTACCGGAAAAACACAAAAATTATGTCCTTAAAATATTTAATGAAAATATGTATTTTACGGGAAATGGATTTTCCACTTTAATTAGCAATGCCGCTATTTGGCATAGTGAATCGACTGCTAAAAAGATTGGCGAAGTTATTGCTAAAGCGCATAAAGTACCAATTTCGTTAATGGTGATGTGATGCCTTTAAAAAACGGTTATTCCCGTAAAACTGTTTCCGATAATATTGCTTTGATGGTGGCTGAAAATTACCCTAAAAGACAAGCAATTGCGGCAGCTTTAAATCATGCAAGGGAATGTTATTTTAAAAAATATCCTAAAGGATTTTTACCGGCGCATTTAGCTTTACCGAACGGAAAACGGGAAAAACCGAAAGAAAAATACAAGAAAAATCCGGTTTCATTTCCCGATACAGTTAACGCTAACGAACAACTAAAACAAGCAATGACGCTTTACCGCAATTTCTCCGGCCACGAACCGGAAATTGTCGGAAAAACGGAAAAGCCGAATATTCCGGAAGTGGGTATTGTCATTGGTGATTTAGAAGGTGTAGCATACGAAACAATGCGAGACGGTGTTGTTGAAAAGTATTTTCACCGTTTCGATAAGAAAGTCCGGCCGCTATTGGTTTCATCGTTCGACGGGCGTCTAATTTATATTCTCGGCGGGGAATATGATTTTACGGAGGATGGTATTGTCGATGCAAACGACAAGAAATTCTCGCCCCGCTTCAAAACGTAAACGTAAACGAAAGGAACTTTCAATTATGGAAGAACTGCTTTTGATTAATCCGCGCCGCCGCAAGGGCGCTACAAAACGCCGTGCAGGCAGACGCACGGCCGCGCAGAAAAGGGCAACTGCCAAACTGGTGGCGATGAATCGAGCCCGGCGCGCCCCGGCTCGGCGTCGTGCGCGTGCTAACCCCCCTTCCACTTATGCGGCTAATCCGATTCGCCGACGCCGCCATACCGCGCGCACGGTGCGCAGGGCGGCACGGCGTAGTTACCGTCGCAATCCTGTAGCGCGTGCCGGTAACCTGATGCAATTGCTCACGCATAGCCTCCAGGGCGCTTTGGGTGCGACTTTGATCAACACGGCCTACAATTTTGTGCCGCTGCCTGCAATGCTGAAAACAGGTAATTTGCAATATGTATCCAAAGGTGCACTTGCCGTGCTACTGGGCATGTTCGTCAAAAACCGGATGGTGGCTGAAATGGTCAAAGGGTCGTTGACAGTGACAATGCATGATGCGATCAAGGATATTGCCGGGACTATGATTCCCGGTATGCCTCTTGGGTACTATAGCGGCGGTCAAACTGTCGGTTATCAGCCCGGGGTACGTGCCGCCCCATCACCATCCGCTCTTTCCGAGTATATCAACCGCCCCGGTATGGCCGGGATGGCTGAAATGCACGAAATGAGCGATTATTCTTATTAACCGCCAAACTTTCACATAAGGAAATGCAAAATGGCTATCCCAACTCTCGACGAATTGCAAAAGTATAATGTCAACCGCGCCGGTCAAGTCGAAGGTATCCGACAAAGTCTGTACGATTTTCAGGTATATGCTGCTGCTGGTCAAACTTCATTGACTTTTTTCCAAGTGCCGGTAGGTCAAGCCGGCAAGACTAAAGCTGATACCAACATGGAAAGTGCGGGGCAACTTCCTGCGCCTAAGCGTTTTTTCGTGGAAAGCATCGAAATTATGTTTTTCCCCGGCTCGGCTATTGATTCGTTTACTATTGCGGCTGCCGCTCTGCCGCAGCAGGCTGATGACGTATATACGGTGATGAAATCAGGGTTTTTGGACTTCTTTATCGGGTCGAAATCCTATTTGACCGAGGCACCGATTGGGCGTTTTCCGTCAAAAACCGGCCTGAAGTTGCACAGTGCCGTAGCAAGCAACAGTGCCACGGTGGGAGAAGTTAAATCGGAATACGCGAATTTCGGCGGCCAAGTCTACAAACTTGACCCCGGCATTCTGCTTGTTCCCACACAGAACTTCAACCTCACGCTCAATTGGCCTACAGCGGTTGCTCTGCCGTCCACCGTTGCCGCGCGTATCGGCGTAGTGCTGAACGGTATTCTGTACCGCAACAGCCAGTAAAATCATCGCCGTTATTACGGTGATTTGGGTGGTTTGTCCGGTTTCCACCAAAAGAAAAACCGGACATTTTAAAACGACTGTTTTTAATGTGCCAAACTTGAAAGGGTTTTAAAATGGCTGAAGCGATTGCAAAAGATTTTTTCATTTACGATGTAGATTTTCTGGCACTTGCTGCCGGAACTTCTAATACTCAGACGATTAACATTCAAGCGGACAGCGATTTTGTAGTTCAGAAATTGTCCTTTCATGCGAATATCGCAAACGCTGCGCAGACCGTAAATACGCGGGTTATCCCGCTGTGCACCGTATTAATTGTCGATACCGGGTCAGGACGACAACTGATGAACCAAGCAGTAGATTTGACGACTTTCTTTGGAACCGGTGAAAATCCGTTTATTCTGCCGCAACCAAAAGTTTTTGTAGCGCGTACCAATATCTCAATTCAGCTTGCCAATTATGACGCAGCGCAAACGTATAACGTGCGTTTAGCTCTGATTGGTATCAAACTTTTCCGCTAAGCAAGAAAGGGTAATAATGTCCAGCGAAGAAAATCTTAGGGAAGAATACCGTCACGGGTTTGGAGACCTTCCCGATGATATTCTGAT
>Ga0307377_10006932_pt1 | contig 11774 bp, 21 predicted proteins | sample TR3MG_FD_202535 | JGI IMG/M metagenome (GOLD analysis project Ga0307377, IMG submission 202535) | Soil microbial communities from Risofladan, Vaasa, Finland - TR-3 | ecosystem: Environmental > Terrestrial > Soil > Coastal area > Acid sulfate soil | place: Finland: Risofladan, Vaasa | collected...
AAGCCGGTTATGAAGGCGGCATGCTGAAGGACCTAGATGCGCCTTATGTCTTCAAGAAGAGCGACGCTTGGGCGAAGATCAAGCGCTTCAAATCTGGCGATTACCCAATAGTCGGCTTCGTTCCAGGTAAAGGCAAGTACACAGGCACGCTAGGCGCGCTGATGGTCAGAGGCCCCAAGGGTAAAACCAGCGGCGTAGGCAGTGGCATTCCTGACAAACTAAGAGACGAGATCTGGTCCAACAAAGACTCTCTATACGGAGCTGTGGTCGAAATAAAGTACCAAGAGGTCACGCCAGAAGGCAAACTACGGATGCCTGTCTTCTACAGACTGCGCCCAGATAAGCCGAGTAAGGAGGCAAAGAAGGAAAAGCGTACTCCTAGAATGAGAGCGCTGAAAGTCTTCGCAAATCTCCAGAAGGAGTTCGGAGACTCTGCTGACCTACTGCCAGCCGGTTCGCTAAGGCGCGTAGAAGCCGATGTGAAGGACCTAGACATCGTACCTGTGGTCAGAGACGAGCAGAAGTTCTTAGAGACGTTAGACAGGCTCCTAGACGGCAAGATGCGCGGAAAGTACATGGGCCTGAAGGTAGAGATCTTCAAACCAGGTTCTAATCCAAAATTCGCGCAATGGATGTGGACTGGGAATAAGGGCTACCGCGTTTCGATGCACACTCGCGCTAAGGCTAAGGGCTTCAAGCTAAACGCTTACGGCCTTTGGAAAGACGACAAGCTAGTCACAGACGATATCGATAAGACAATCAGGCTGCTGCACACGATTGCGCTTGATCCTTCAGAGATGAAGGGCAGCTCGCCGAGCGCGAAAGACTAGGAGACTACCATGGCTGGATATTGGCACTTTGAAGTATCTGACTGGAAAGACTACGAGCGCATCCGCACCATCGACCCAGGTAAGCCTGGTGGTATGAAGATCCGGATAGGCATCTCTAAGGAGAAGGGTCCAGAGGGTGGTAGGACTCATACAGTCGAGTTCCTATTCAGCAAAGAAGAATGGCCGAGCGAATCTGAAGCCGAGGCGGAACTTGACAAGATCACCGGCAAAGAGAAGAAAGAAGAGTCCACCGGTAATCAGGCGCGCATCAATAATATGGCTAGATGGAACTGGCTAGCTAGAAGGTAACGAATGCGACCAATATCCAACTTGCTAGAATCGCTAAGAGCCATCGTAGAGGCTTCGGTGGGCTATACGATAAAGTGGGTGAGGCCAGACTTCTCCAAGGAAGTAGACGAGTACACAGAAAATGAGTACACGAATCGCAAGCTATCTGAGGCTGGGATCATACTAAAGACAAAGAAGGATGTAATTGCTTTCCTGAAGGGCGGCCAACCAGAAGAGGTGCCCAAGAAGACGCTTAAATCCCGTGGCGACAACCTGACGCTGAGCAAAAAAGACTTCGATTCGGAGCTAAGTGACCCCGGCTACGCCAAGAGCTTTCGTTTCATGGAGAAGGCTCTCGGCGAAAATGGCAGCATAACTCTACCGATGCCTATATTAGTAAAGAAGCCCGATGGTGATTATCACGGATTCGCCGGTAACAGAAGAATGAACCTAGCTTGGCGTAAGGATCTGCCGATTACGTTCTGGGTAGTAGACGCTGGATCGGAGCATGAACGAAACGGCACAAGTAAGTTCGTAGTCCACAAGCATGACGCTACGAACCTACACTACGACTTCCGGCTCGAGATGGGCGGAAAACTCAAATCATGGGCCGTGCCCAAGGGACCGTCTAATAAGATGGGCGTGAAGCGGCTAGCTATGCAGACACCAGACCACGCAGTATCCTACATCGGCTTCGAGGGTGACATTCCGGAAGGCCAATATGGAGCCGGAAGCGTTAGTATCTGGGATAGCGGCAAGTACGATCTGATAGAGAAAAAGAAGAAATCGATCAAGTTCGCGCTGCACGGTAAGAAACTAAAGGGCGAGTTCGTCATATACAATATGGATGGCAAACGTTGGCTGCTATCCAAAACGAAAGAAGATTAGATGAGACACTTAGTTTTGGTACTGGCAGCTATCCTGCTAGCCGGATGCGGGGAGCCTCTTGGAATTGTTAGAGGACCTAATCGCAACGTAAATAAGGTAGAAATAGAGGTAGATTGGACTACGCCACAGCCACCGTCGGATGCTCTGCTACGCGCCCTAGAAGGAAGTATGGGGGATATTACTGCCGACGGTGTAGAAGTCGTCTTCATTCTCGGTGATGATCTGTCCGACAACGGCCGCTCCAAGTGGACTAAGTTAGATAGAAGAGCCTTTGCCGTAGCCCACAAAGATGTTAGTAGCAGATGGTACTTCGTATGCGCCGGCGGCGTCATGGACGAAGAACCAGCGGCCGGTGGAGTAGCTTGGAACACCAGGGACGCTTTCGTGTTCCCAGATAGGTATTACAACAACGGCGGCGGCCTGCAACAAGCGATGCTCCACGAGTGGTGCCACACCCTAGGTTTGGTAAACGATCAACTAAAGATGCAACGCGTTCACGAAAGCACCAGCAAGCACCATTGTGGACAGCACAATTGTCTGATGAAACCGTATAGCGATGCACAGGGCACGCGCCTATGTGAATTCTGCGTGGAAGATCTAGAAGCTGGCGAGGAAAAGTAAGATGAGTGCTCTAAGAAGCATCACCATGACCCTATGCGCCGCGACGGCTATCGGCTGTACTCAGGTACCTGGTCTAGCCGATAGGGCACCATATTACGAGATATCACAAGCAACTCTGGCAGAAAAAGCATATCAGTGGGAGGACGCAACAATTGCGCAAGTCAATAGAGAGGGGCTACTTTTATATACGGCTCTAGACCCTAAAAGCTGGGCGCCCAACGGCGACGGTAGTATAAACTATCTAGACTCCCATAACATCGCCGACTTGCCGGCATGGCACGGAAGATTAATGGCGGCAGCAGCTTGTGCCATGGCGTCTGACAATAGAGACCGCAATAATTTAATACTACGCCTAGCCAAGGGGTTAGAGACCTACTACCAGACCACAGGAGTACCTGGACTATTTGGCCGATCCTGCCTAGTAGGCTATGATGGTGAGAGACTAGACTGGATGGCTACCCAGGAGCAGAACCCGACAAAGTTCTGGAAGAAGGAAGACAATGGCTCTTGGTGGCGAACAGGGTTAGCGAAGAATCACTTCCTAGGAGCCGTTCTGGGGTGCGGCATCCCTCTAGCATTGCACAAGGCTGGAAAGATAAACTTACGCGAGGACGTGCGTGAACAGCTGCTAGCAGTGATGCTGCCAGCAGTTAGGCGCTTCATCGAAACCGATTATGTCATCACAGACTACGACGGTAAGCCTACAGAGTTCGGTGATTTGCGTGCAGAGATAATACCCCAAGAATGGATGGACGAACTAGCGCCGTTCGTGTCGTGGCTAGGAATCTCCGAAGAAGACCTAGAGAAGCTGAATCAGCCGATCAATGGCTTCAATATGGTTTTAGTGCTCGCTATACTGCGCAGCGCCGCCGACTACGATCCTAGTATAAGAGATCGGTTCGTCATTGAGGCACGCGCCTGGGGCCCCGGCATAAGGCTATCTCTAGAAGCACTAGGCTTTGCCATCAAGAAGATCGGTCATTGGCGGCTGGATAAGCCGTCTTACTCGGATATGGAAGCGATATCTTTCGCGGCCACTCTGCTGTTCTTGTTAGAACCAACCGCGCCTGTTATGAACGATGTAAAGGCTGGACTTAGTGGCCTATGGAGTTACATGAGGTGGGAGAGGAACGCACCGTTCTCGATCGTCTATAAGCAGTACGTAGACTCTACAGTAGATATATCAGGCATTATCCAAGACATGAATGACTTCCCTACACCCGATCAAAAGGTGGCCAGAGTATCTGGAAGAAGCGATACTGATGAAGTCCAACCACTATGCAATAGAACCACTAATACTAATTACTGGAAGTCTTCGCCATTTCGTAGAGCCTTGCCGCCACACGATGCATCAAAACATCCGAAGACTGGGGCTATCAAGTATTTCTCGGGGACCGACTATCTAATTGCTTACTGGACTCTGAAGCTATTTGGCCTAGATGCAAAGCCAAAGACTCCATAGGGGCTAGCGGCTCCAGGGCGTGACCATTCTCGACGCTATAGGAATCGATGGTGCCATTCCATAAGACTTTGAAGTAAGGTAGTGGGCCGTCCAGTGAAGTGGCGATAATTTTACCAACCGAATCTCCACTACATATCGCGCATGCGCAACCAAACCATGGCCTAATTCTTACGTAGTCGCCTACTTCCATCTAATTCCTTCTCATTTGGTCGATTTAATGCATCAGTACGACGAATCGCAGCGGCATACCTCGTATTATACCATTATCCGCGACAGAATACAAGTAGAGCTATCCGCGCTTTAGAGCCTCGATCTCCTCTATGGATAGAGGAGGCTCTTTTTTGATGCCGTCCGCGAAATACGACTTCCAACCAGTCGACGATCCTTCTGGCTGTTCGCCCCATACCAACATCGGAATCTGGTGCTTCTTGGCAAATTCGTATATGCGATAGTTTCCGGGATTGTACATATATCCTGGAGATGTATCACGGTATCGATCGTTCATCGGGTCCAGGCCATATAGATGAAACGCTACTATTAGAGGAGTATCCTTTTTTAGGCCATGGAAAGCGTCGCCTTTATCCGGCCGTGTAGTCATGTCGTAGATATCCGTATCCCCACCTAGGAGAGTCCTTAGCAGGGAAGACCATCCTCGCTTGTCTAATTCATCGGAAACGGACCAAAGCTCGCTGTTAGACGTAGACCCAATTATCGCTATAGGAGAGCCCGCCGGCCCCTCCAATAGTTGCCGCAAATAGGTTATACTGGCGATGTGGTTGGTCATGCGGGCCGCCTAGGCGTAGGTCGACGCCCTTCTCGATGGTAGTTTGAAGCGTGCTTGGCTAGGCTTTCCAACTGAGAATTTACTAGATAACCTAGTAATTGGTCGCTTACCAGTTACGCCGCGTTTCTCTGTAGGCAGACCAGACAGTATACGCCGTAGGTCTCCTATTATCTTCTGTAGAGCGGAAGAGGCTTTACCATAGTCGTCGTAGTCTTCATAGCCGACATCGTATAGGTCGTCTGCTACCTGCCTCACGACATGCTGCCATGGGGCGTCTTTTGGTAGATAGTCAACCCGAAGGCCTATCGGCGCTTCTTCTACGAGCATTCGCATATCTGCTAGTGCGCCAGCTATGTCTCTCATCATGACGTAGTTCCTTCGAATGTATTATAGCTCGGGGTTATTAGTTATCGCCTCGGCTGTAAACGGTCGCAAGGATCTAGCGAAGGATCTCAAGTCTTGTAATAGCGGGTAATTGTGGTCACTTATGATGCCTACCCACATATCTTTGATGCCTTGCAAAGGTTCGTCCACTTCTAGTAGGCGATATAGGTCTTCTAGTAGGACATCAAATTCTACTAAACTCATGGCTGCCTCGCTTCTGCTCCGCCACTCTTTTCCTTATCGGCCTTCTCTTTATAGCTTTCTAGCTCGCCGCGCGACCTAAGATGAGATTTAGCGGTAGTCAATGCTAGGACAGCTCTATTGATATTCTCACGTGTCTCTTCAGCGTCAATCGGGTCCTTCTCATTTACCAACGAATTAATAGAGCCACGTATATCGCCAAGAGTTTGATTAACTAGGCTGAGCGCCTTTTGATTCTCGTCTTTTGGATCTTCTGGCCATTTCGATGGTATAGTATACTCTACCATCACATCGAGCAGCCTGGCTATGCGCTTCATCGTTCTAGACTCTCAGCCCAATGTAATTAGTGGACACACTGCCGACACGTCGTTCTAGCTCTAGAACGTTCGGGCCCCTATCCCAACCTACCGATGCTAGCCAACTCCTAGCCTCAGCGATAGTGACGCTACCATCATCTAACCCGAACATTACGGCTCTGGCCTGATCCTCGGCGTTCGACGCTGGCAGCTCCGTAAGAAGGCTAGATAAGTCCTCTAGGAGTCGCAGTAATTTCCTCATCGATTCTTGCTGTTCATGCTCTTCAGCGCCTCTGCATAAGACCCAGATTCTTCGCCGGACAACTTTTGATAAGCCTCGGAGGACATGTACATAATCTCGGCGCCGTCTCTAACCAGCATATCCAATGCATTCAGAGCCGCGTTCTTCTCCATACTAGCAAGCTTACGAATAGCATCTCTATAGACGGTGATAGAGGTATCGACCAACTTACCGATTGTATCGATGATCTTTCTCTCATCGACAGAGAAATCACCGCCGGGGTCTTGTTCACCTAGTACTACTTTTAATGCTGAAAGAGCGTCAGTGAATTTCATTGCTCGGCTGCCTTCGCCCTACCCATCTCGGAATGCGCCATCTCAACGAACTTATGCAGCGAGTCAGACATACGCGCTACTATCTCGCCCATCTTGCCCAACCTATGTATGTAAGCGCTAGGTTCTATGTGCTTTCTACCGGCTGAGCGTTCGTAAGTCTCCATAGCGAGCCTATATAATTCATCGGCGTCTCTGGGGAGGTCTTCTAGCAGATCTACCATACCCCCTGGAATACCTTTTATAAGTTTGACTTCTTCCTTCTTTTTGCCAACTACCGCAGCCTTTAGGCTGCCGATGACGTCCCTTAGCGACTCATTCGTTTGGTCCATTTAGTCCCCACCAGCCAACATGGCTAAGAATCGTTTCTCGTCTTCGGTGTCATCTTCTGGCCCCATTGTATCCCGTTTCTTTTTCTTCTTCTCGTAAGGCCTCTTAGATTTTGGCTTCTTCCGCAATTGCTTACGTAGTAATTCTTCGGCGCCAGGTCCGGCGAGGCTGCCAAGAGCCTTAATGATACTGGCATACCTATCTTTTTTGGGGTGACTCGGGAGCCCAAGTTCACTTGTATCGCCCAATTTGCTGTAGCTCTCGAATAGAGCCCTCAGATCGCCAAGCACCAGATCTATCTGCCTAATCATTTGGAGTCTCCCGTGTATCTATTGCCTCTACGATAGTATACCAACAGTCGATTCGATGAAAAGTGTAATCGTCGTGGTATGATCAGACGTGGCTGGCGATGAGGGCGTAAGGCGCTTACCTATCAAAATATATTCTGGGGGGCGCCATGAATAATTACAGGAGAAACGAGATACGCAACTGGTTGCTGGAAGAATGGGTAGAGTTTAAGTACACACGCAATCTACACGGCGAGCTGCTAGTTGGCATACTAACGCGCGGATCCAAAAAATTTAAAGTCACCGAATCTCAAATATATAGCATATTTGCCCAGATGCGCGAAAAGAAAGAGATCTAATCGCACCTGTTGCCATTAGGCCAGTTGGTAGATATACTAAATGGCGAAGAGTGCCGCTTCTTCTTCTTCTTTGCTCTTGTGACAGCGACCTTTGGCGGGGTCGCTGTTGCACTGTACCCTAATCGTGGAGGCCTGATATAATGCGGCAGCATCACGTAGTAGCCACGCTGTCGTCGGCCATTAGGGCCAGAAGATTCGCAAAGAAAAGAAACAACGCGATGAGCGACCGAAAGTGCGGATCCTGCCACCATTACAACATCGTCAACGGAGAGTGCACGGACAAGAAAGAGCCGCGGAAGACAAAAGACGTTTGCGAACGGTGGAAAGCGTGGCGGCCGAGTAAGTCTTCCAGCACTAGATAGACTCTACAGCCGGATACCTGTATAATACGCTAAGCTGCGGGGATAAGTCGACTACCGCCACCTAAGAGGAAGGGTGGCTCGTCTCCGGGACAATTGACTTCAGGGAATAGCTCAATTGGTAGAGCGCTGCGCCTGGGCCGCAGAGGTTTGCGAGTTCGAGTCTCGCTTCCCTGATTAAGAGCGGTGGCGTCCATGGGGGCACGCGGTGCACGTCCGCGATCCACGATAAGTCGTGCTGATCAGAGAGTAGATGCGGCAGGTTCACGCTCGACCTTGATGACGAGCTACAACAGGAATTGATGCGCAATGAACCCAACTGAGTTACTAGCTCTGAGCCTAATGCCAATACGCGGCGCCGTTCGCGCATTATGCAGAACTCACGATATGCATCGTGATGCTGACTCAGCCGCATCGGCGCTGAGCGAAGGATTCGGACTTAGTAAGACGAATGCTACTCGCATGCTACGCGCTGAATGGCGCATGCTGCTCAACCCAGTGTACAAGAATCTAAAGAAGGACAAGTATGCCTACACCGAGACGTACATAGGCAATATATCCAACATCAAGCTGTATCTGGAGCAATACTTCTGTGCGCTGATGGACAACCATACAGGGTTTAGACTGGCGGCAAGAAACGGCAGATGTTGGGTATTGTACACGTGGGACCGCATGTCTAAAGTGTTCGGGTGCGTAGTAGATACTAACTATTCAGTGTTGATAGAGGGCGAGAAGATATGTGATAGAGGCAACAATCGTAGGAGATTAAAGATTTACAAGTTCGAACCGGCCATAACCGATGTAGACAAAGCCGCAGCGAGCCTCGATCGGGCGGCGTCAACCGGCCTGTGCGAAGTCGATGGAAGGGGCTACCTACGAGGCTACCTACGAAATCGCGCATGACACCGATGGAAATATTAAGTTTTGCTTGAAGCACGACCCGCAAGATGGGACGATTTGAGCTTTCATCTACTAAGAAGGGGCGCGCAATTGTTGCGCAAGAGACATAGTCAACTACCTACGACTAAAGTCGTAGGCTTGCCCCGGCCGCGAGGCGGGGCTTCAGGGCGAGGGGATAGTGACAGACAGACTTCCAACGCCAGAGCCGGCATGGCTCCCAAGACCTCTACCACCGGTTGTCATCGAACGGCCGACGGAATACACCTACCTAGATCCTAGGCTGCTAGGAATAGCCGTCTCTACATCGATCCTTGCCGGAATGCTAATAGCCACCTTGATCTACTAGACGCGCAATAGGTTAGAAAAATTGCCCACCGCTTGACGCGCACCACGGATACATGTATAATACGAGACGTAAGGAGCGGTCCATGAGCCTTAGCCCTATGGAGATCCTATCACTTACGTCGCGTATCCCGGAACCACACGAAGTACGCAAGATGAAGGTCAGCGGGTTCCGATGTTGGTGCTATAGCATCTATGGTACGATTAGACTTAAATGTAGGAGTGAGGACAACGCCGGTGAAGTAGTAATCGATTATCTGCGGACTATCTACGACGACGAAACGACGCGTCAATCTATTAGGGATATAGCGCTGAATGCGGCATGCAAATTCATAGGATTGATGAACGACAGGTCTAAGCATAATATCATAAGTAGTGTAGAGATGGACGTAATAAGAAGAGTCCTAAGCGGCAAAAAGTGCAACTTCCTGAAAGATCACTATGAAATCAATCATGTATTTCAGCAGGCTTGGACTGAGAAAACTAAGGAAGCACTACGGGATTCTGAAGAACTGCGGCAGGCCGAATAATAGTAGTAATGCCTAGGACGAGTGGCGCAATTGGCAGCGCACCAGTTTTACATACTGGGGGTTCCGAGTTCAAGTCTCGGCTCGTCCATGAGTCATCGTGCGGTCAAAGATTCCCACCGATGGAAATCTTGGCAAGGGCGTCTAAAGGAGACTAAAGAATGCAGGCAAGCGATCTTTCACTTGGCCAAAATGTGTGCTTTAAGGGGAAGAGCGGTCGAGTCGAGCACGGAGTAGTAGACGCTGTCTATCGCAATAGAGCTAAGATCATTCTGAGCAATCCAGTAGATGTTACAACATCCTATATGCGCCTAAATGAATTGTATACGAACGAGGACGAAGCGAATGCAACCACTTAAGGCGTCGTTTAACCTGACTCCGGCCGTTGGGATATCGCGCGCAGAGCATATCGAATCGTTGCTAAAGACTCTGATACAGTTGAGAACAGCGGTCTGGGGCGCGACGGTGCGCGTAAGACCATCCGTCCTAAAAGTATCAGCATCGACGTCCGGTGTATTAGAATGCGCATCGTCATTCGTAGCCAGCAGGAGTGGTCCGACAGATTACCCAGTAGGTAGAATCGGCACGTACGGGACATTCAAAGCCTTCGTAGACCATACGATGTCTGACGCCGTAATAGCGGTGATGGACGAGTTAGAAGGAACCGTCTATGCCGTGGTCGATCTAATCAATTTCAACGAAGATAGCCCTCCCTTCGACCGGCCGTCTCCTATGGAACAGCTTGCTATAGCCACCAAAAGCACAGATTCTTATCTAGCGGCGGCAATCGGCAAGCGCGTAACGAAGGTAGAAAAAGGCGACAGGGCCATAAAGCTGGGCTTCGAAGATGGGTCATCTGCTATGATAATCAGTAACTCCCGAATAGAGATCAGGATGGAGTCTCCGAGGTTTAAATAGCAGATGAGCTCTTACAGACCAAGGACATTCGACGATTCGGAACGCGGTCTAATCAAACAGATGGCGGCTTGCGTAAGGAAGTTAAAAGAAGATGGTTAAAAGATGGTCCATAGGCGCAAATGACATCTATAGGGACGCCAGCCTTCATATACAAGAGATGCCGATGTGGGCGTTTCTACTAGACGAGGTAGTAGGACGCATCTGCGGCGAGTTCCCAGCTATTCTATTGCCTACGTGGCCTCAATTCGAGGTCGAAGGTGAAGAATCTACGAACCCTAAGGAATGGTTTGGCGATACCCGGCAGATGTTCCACGCATTCGTTTGCACGCCAATCTGGGAATTCTGCGAGAGCAAGAGCGCCCACAAAACGCTGCGCGTAGACTACGACGAGGTCGAACGAGAAGCGCCAGAGCACATCGTGCCCACCGACTATGACGACGAAGACGAGCCCGCAGAACCGCCGGAGGAGGCGAGTTTACGAGAACGCATCCAGGGCAAGCTAAAAGACCTAGAAGAAGGACGTAGGAGAGCTGGCGAAAGCCTATTACAATATCGCAGGGAAGCGATGAAAGAATACAACGACTATCTTAAGAACCGAGCATTGAAGGGATCGCCGGGATGAAAATCCTAATCCTAGAAGACTCACCAGAGCGCCACAAAGCTTTTCTGAGATGGCTAATAGGCCATGTGGTCAAGATCACAGAGAATGCTAAGGATGCCATCGAACTACTCAGGGCCGAGGATTGGGACATCTTATTCCTAGACCACGATTTAGGTGGTGAAGAAATGGTAGTATCCGGAAACGGAACAGGATTCGAGGTAGCTAAGTGGCTAGCCGAAAACCCGGATAACCACCCAAGCAAAATAGTCATCCACTCATACAATCCAGCCGGCGCGATGAACATGAAGAGTGTTCTTCCAACGGCGACGTTGGCTCCAGGCTGCTGGATCACCCGGTGTGTCTAACCTGTGGTGTAGTGCCGTCTACTTAAGAGAAGGTTTGAGAACATAGTATAATTCGTAGACTGTATCTTCATCCACAGAAAAGATGCGTGATGCCTTATCCAACGTAGTAGCTAGAGCCTTACCTCTACACGACGACGACTCGAGTATCCTCGGCCAATTGTTTGATATCCACTGCTTTATGCGCTCGGTCTTATCTACCATTAGATCCGGCGATTCAGCGTCTAAGTCTGCCGCTCGCCGTAGATACCAGTGTTACCCCATAGACCAAAGTCATCAAGGAACGCGTTGTATGCTTGCCAATTGCGCCTGTCCTTATAGACACCAGCCAATCTCAGAACAAGCTCCTTACTAAACCTCTCGAGTATTCCTGCAACTATACCGTCGGAGAGGGCTTCCTCCATCGACGCTGGAGAGACTCCGAAGTACTGATTAGAATTGGAGACCAAGAAACCTCCAATA
>Ga0307377_10006935_pt1 | contig 11772 bp, 28 predicted proteins | sample TR3MG_FD_202535 | JGI IMG/M metagenome (GOLD analysis project Ga0307377, IMG submission 202535) | Soil microbial communities from Risofladan, Vaasa, Finland - TR-3 | ecosystem: Environmental > Terrestrial > Soil > Coastal area > Acid sulfate soil | place: Finland: Risofladan, Vaasa | collected...
CAAGGACTTAATTTAACCACGGATTCAATAGCCTCAACGCAAGGAATAGCAAACCCATATTGATGTATTATTGACAGTCTAAGATGAAAGGAATTTATATATAATATCTTCTTTATAATTCCATTGACGGATTTTAATGGCTTTATATTTTGAAAACAATCTAATACTTCCTTATATTGACTTGTATTGTCGCTGTCTTCATTAAAAAATAATACACTAGGCTCCATTATACTCCTTTTAAAAATTCAGTGGCATCTGTTGTATCCACGAAAATTGGAGTTCTTTCCCCAACATAAGCGCCCAATTGATTATATTCATAAAATTCAATGGCATTCTCTCTTGTAGCTCCTTGTTTCATCAATATTTCAATTATTTTTGGAACGGAATATACTACTTTATTGGACATTTCTTCTATTCCTATTATTGCATCATCATATCCATCCATAAATAATAGGTCTTCGTCGCTATGTAATTCTGCTAAATGTTGTCTGTTCATATTGTCTTCTTTTTTCTCCCCTTGGTATTATGGCATTGCTGGCAGACAAAAAGTTTAACCACTTCTTCTGCAGTAATTCCTTGTTTTTCTGCTTTTTTATCCAATTGAGAAGACGTTATAACGATTTTATTTCCACACTTACAAATCAAATCTATTTTTCTTGTTTTTCCGTTAGTACTCTTTCTTCCTATGGTGGGCACGCATTTCTGACATTTGTAGTCTTTAATAATTTTATCAACAGCAACACCTTTCTTTTCAGCCCTTTTATTCAGTTGTTCTTTTGTTACCATTACTTTAGTTCCACAAGAGCATATTAACTCAATTGGAAGGGACTTGTTTGGGTTTGTTTTTCTGCCCTTGGTTGGCTTACATAATTGACATCTGAAATTTTTTATATAATCATCAAGCAATATTCCTAATTTTTCAACTCTTTTAACTATGGTAGAAGGTGGAATATTGACGACAAAACCACAGGAATAACACTTTAATTCTCTTGGTACATTCGGATATTTTAGTTTTCTATTTGCCCTAGCCTTTTGCATTCTTGCCGTAACATCTTGGGATTGGTTTTTGTTTTCATTCTCAATTTCTTGTTTAATTTTTTCATCAAGCGAATCCCAAACCGATAATAACTTTAAATTGTCTGCGGATACATCTCTTACATTAATTCCCATACAAATTTCTTCATTCCAAACATCTCGCTTCTTTAACGCCTTCCATACCAATAGCTTATCTGGATTAATGAATTTTACGAAAGAATATTCCTGATTATTTACATCCGAAAACTTAATTTTATCAATATAGTCCATACTCTCCTTTTATGCTGTTCATTATCAATAGCGTATCATATTCAGTGCGTATGTCAAGTTATAACATTCTTAGCAGTAATTTTACTTTTTCAGAAGATTTTTCATTTCCACGTTTGATAATGGGATCTGTTTCAAACCATTTAGAATATTCTTCGTTAGACCATTTCATATCTTCTTCGCTCATTTTTTCTATGGATTCTTTAATCTTTTTGTTTTGTTCCATCCACTTGTTTCTAAATTCAACATTATTCCTAAGATCATCTTCTCTTTGAATAACAGAAATAATAGAATCTTTTAATAGGGCTAATGTCTGTTGTTTATTCATTGTAGTTTTTGTCGTGAATTCTTTTGTTATGTTCTAGTATTTTAAGCCAATCACTAAGACTTATTGAATCTGGTTTGTCTGAAACATCTCTATAAAGACATTCCCCATACAAACTTATTTCCAAAACAGGTTGAATAATTTTGAATCCTTTATTTTCCAACATAACCTGTACTACGTCTAACAGATCATGTCCGGCAATATATTCATCTTTTTCTATAATTTCTGGAAGACTATCATGTATGCATTCTTTCACAGCGGTTTCAAAATCTTCTTTGGTACAATCTTTTTCAAACCAAACAGGCGTATAACATTCAAACCCACTAACATTTAACACAAATTTATTCATTATCAATCTCCAAAACCCACATTCCGCTACAAGAAAAGTTTTTCATTTTATCTACAGAAAAGATGGTTCCGTTTTTAGTTGGTTTATATATATTACTTTTATGAATGGTTTTAATAACCTTCAATGTAAAGCGACTCCATTTTTCATCGGATTCATCTTTAAGTATTTTTACCTTTGCAATCCAATCATCTTCTTTGTATGTTCCTGTTTTTAGTTTTTTCAAGTATATAATTCCTTTCCTTTTAATATCCGCAATCTCCTTCTAACACATTCACTACAAACACAACGACGACAACCCGGATGCTGACATATGGGACCATCATAATATATCAATATTCCCTCAATGGTATCTATTAATTCTTCTATTTTTTCCTTATCTGATTCGCCCAAAATCCTATTCTTATCTTTTTCGTTAACTTCTTGGATGTATTGATCTCTTTTGCTTAATATGGAGGAATCCGTTTCTTTAAGTTGATTCATATTATACCATAAAAGTTTAAAATGGGTGGCAAGATTACTCTCACCACCCATTTTTCGACATAATTAGGATACAGGATCGGCAGGAGTGGTCGCTCCCTTTACCTTCTCCGGTTCTGTCGCCACCTTATGAGATTCTACCTTACCAACATTCTTACGCCTTAGTGGAGAAAGTGTTTCAGACCTCCAACGAAGCCTGAATTTCTTTTCATCACCTTGCTTGTGCTTCTTGAGTGGTTCTGCATAATATAGATTCCCGGCCGCAGCAGGATTTCCACGACAATCTCCCCTTGTGCTAGAAATACGAGGACTTAGCATAATATTAACATCGAACAGAGTATATCCATTCTTCATAAATTCTGCCCGAGTTACAACCTGCTTCTTAGCCCAATATGCGAACATTGTATGATACTTACTTCCATCACGATACGGATTTTGATGTGTCTTTTGTTTCCTCATTGTATTACTCCTTTGTTTATTACTTATTCTTCCTATATCATACCACTTTTTATATCGTTGTCAAGAAAAAAGTTATAGAACAATCTTATACTTTGTTCCATTGACACAAATTCTCTCTACTGTCTCTAATGAAATAGTCCTCCAAGCGCCCCTTCCGTTCATTAGGTCTTTCTTATTGTAATTGATTTTATTTACATCAAAAACAGTAATTTGCTTATTGTCCCTATCTATTTCCTTCCTGTTCTTCCCCCTACTTGGTTTTCCTGCATAGGTTGGCTTATGGACATGAAGACGACATGCCATCTTTCGCTTTTCACCATCAGATCTCTTTGTAAATGTAACCGCAAAAATCTGATTTCCTGCGCCATTAATTAGACTCCTTACCTTACGAACCCTGTCTCTTACCGATCTTGTTTGTACGATTTCCATAACTCTCCTTTTTGTTTATTATTTATACATTGACCTTAATTTTGTTCCAATTTGGTTCCTTTTTGTCCATATCTATTTTTTTAACACTCTTCCATTTTCCTTTAACAACACCCATAATATGCATAATATTATCTTCAAAAGCGTAAACATATAGATAAGATTCGGCATTTTCTTCGGTTATTAGCTGTCCGTCTTCGTTTCTGGCTCCATGGCAATAACATAATGGACCATCTCCATCAAATCCTGCTTTCTTATTAAAATCACGCTGAACGATAGAAGACCAACCTGCGGGATGATCATCAATCAAATATCTTAGCATTGCCTCGGTATCTTTATTGAAGTATCCGTTTCTTACTCCATATAATGCCTTTCCTAGACCTTCAGGATATGAGTCAAAATTATGATATCTTCCTTCAAATCCGTCTTTGGTCTTTCTTGCTATACATCCAGGTGTTGACATTTATTCCTCCACATCCTTATATCCATCTTTTGTTTCAATTACTGTGTTTGTCTTAGCGCCCTTTATTGTGGTAATAGTCTTTATGATTCCTCGATTTTTATATTTCTTATTTTTACCGGATATAGGCATAAAAATATTTTGATTATTATTAAAATAGTTACGACCCCGACTGTCATGTTGTTCTGTATTTTCTTTTTCTTCGCTCATTTTTTACTCCTGTGCTTTATTTCGTTAATCAAGTTCGGTTTCTACAACAGAATATTCAGGTCGAAAATCTTGAATCTTCATTTTTGAATCAAATTTGTTTTTTCCATATTTTTCAATATCTTTTTCATTATTATAACTATAATGGAGATAAGAACCTGTTTTTTTAAGTTTATCGGATATGATTTCAGACTCTTTCTTGGCATCTTTAGCATAGCAATTTGCATTATCCTCATTTCTAAAGGCAGCTACAACCCAGTATATATCCGATTCATAGTTAACTCCTGTCCATCCAATAACTACATATATTTTCATTGTATTATCCTGTGTTATTACGTTAATTTTCGACCATGCTTTGTTTAAATGTTTCTGGCTTTCTCATTTTCATAGATTTACCAGCCAATACCCGTCCATCATAATCTACGTCACAAACAACAGAGCCACAATAAGTACACCATCTAACAACTTCTTCAGTGTCATCCCAACCATGACTCTTTCTAATAATCTCAATTAAGGTTTCTCTTCCACATTGACAGGTATTATCAGAACAATGTTGAGGATTAATTTTCATGTTATCTATTACTTTCTGCAAATGTCCATTCAAAATTTTCAGATTCTCCTCCATCCCTTAAAATATAATCAAAAACGTGACCAATAATATCGCCATGTTCATCTCCAAAGGTTAAATAACTTTTGGAATTTGCGGGAATGATATAAAGAGACTTTTTAGTGGTAGCGTTGATTTCCTGATTATCATTTAGTCTTTGTTCTGCGCTTTTTATGAGATTTTCCTGGGTGAATTCTGGATTATCTTTGTACCAAGAATATTCCGCCTTAAAATTCTCTATAAGTTGTGGATTTTCCTTAACAAAATTAACGATAGTGAGTTCTTTATTGCTCTTATTCCTTATAATAAAAGAACTTGAGCTTGAATTACTTACAAATCCGGATCTTGTTTTCATTGGTTTCTCCATTTACTATTCGTACTATAACAAAAACTGATTCAATGTCAAGTAATATCTAATGGTTTGAATCTATTTGCCTGTTCGATAAAGTAATCATAAATTATCTTTTTTGTGGAATTATGCATCTCGTTAATAACACTTTCTGGTACGGCTGTTAGAAATTTAGACACGTTGTTAATTCCGGTCATACAGGTTATTTTTGAGTTTGGATCTTCTGAAATGGCACTTACAACATCTTCTGCAGAAATTTCAACCTCAATTTCCTGTTGAATATCTATAAATTTTGTTACTTTCATTATACCCCCATTGATTATTATAACTATTTATTTCTATCAATCAAGTAAATGTTTCAACTATTTTTTGGATGCTTCTATATACCAAGAAAAAGGATGTGGAAGCTCATAATTAATAATTCCATATTCAAGTATCGGGCAAAAATCATCTTCCAATACTTCTTTTTCCATTGACCTTGCTAATTTAAATGCTTCTTGTTCATTTTTCATCGGCGTACAATCCCCAAAATAATTTATAACTTCTTTTGGATTTCCTGCTCTATCATCAAATTCTCCGGCTGCTTCATTCCAAAAAATATTCTCAATGGCGGTAGTATGAATGACCCTATATTCAAAATCATTATCAATAGGCGTGGTTATTGGCGTTTTTAGAATACAAATACAATTGTCTGCGCTCATAATTCCAAACTTTCTATTGAGTCATAAACTATTGGATCACAGTTGTCTTTTTTAGCTTCAATTTCTGGATTTTTAGCCTCAATTATAAGTTTTGGAGCTTTATAATCCTGGCATGGTGCTGAAAAATCTGGCCATCCGTTTCTATATTTTCTACAATAATTAATATCATCATAAAATAAATAATTATTTTGACATCCTTTATTTTCACATCGATAATTGGTCAAATCTCTTGGCTTTGCTTTCATTTTCTATTTCTTTCTATATTTTCCAATCTTAATATTCTTGCTTCCAATTGTTTCATTTTTTTAGAATTCAAATCTCTTGACATCCCATTGAAAGATATTATAATGAATGAACACAAAATAGCAAGAATAATTATAAAGACCATAACCGATCCTATATCAATTCTATCTTTATTTTCTTGCTCTTGCTTTTTCTGGATTTCCTCATTCATCATCATCAGACATTTCTTTTATTGTATGCTTATATTCCTCTTCATTCACATCCATATTCAGTGCGTGCTTCGGCTTATTCTTTGGTTTTGCTACTTTTGGTTCAGTATCACATTCATAATTTTCATAGATATTCTTAGACGAAATAACATCTTCTAAATATTCTTTTTTGGTTAATGGTTTGGATTCTTTATCTTTTTCTTGCTTCAGATTTTTTACCTTATTTCGTTTACTACAAGACGGACATACATAAATTGTCTTTTTTATAAGATCTGACATCCCAATCATAAACCCACACTTACAATAACCAAGGAATTTATTTTTACTTTTCGCCATTTACAACCCTTCTTTCGTAAATATGCCTTATACACGCCCTAATATACCTAGACATATTAAGTGAATATGGCTCTTTTTTTAACTCACGCATCATTTCAAGTTCACGAGCATTAAGCCTAATTGATATTAATTTTCCTTTTTTATTTTCTACATCATAAGACTTACCCGAAAAATCTGAGCTTAAGTCTATTTCTTCGGTTTTTTCTATTTTTTCTGTTTTTACTTCTGCATTAACATTAGATTTTTCTTCTTCCATATCGCCCTCCAACGCCATTATACAGTTTTTTATAGTTTATACACTTATTTTCTACATATATTAACGATATCTGTTATTCTGTCTTTCGGCAATTTCCAGTTAAACATTTGATCTACATATTTTCTGGTTAATAGTTTATCTTTCCCTTTCCATGGTACTGCTCTTATTTTGTCTTCACCAGCATTCCAAAAAAAGAAGTCTCGGTACATTTCAACCGTGGATAATAGATTAGACATACTTACATCAACATAAATATCGGGATGTAAGGACATTATTTTATTGCTTATTTTCTTTATTTTTGAAATTGTTATATATTTCTTTCCTATTAACGCATTCAAAAGTATTATTTCTGAATTAATTTCAATCATTTTAAAGCTCCAATTTCCCTTCTGGCATTAATTTTAAATATTCATTATAATTTTCATCATCAAAACAAACAAATCTAACAAATTCAACCCTTCCAAGCATAACACTATTTCTAGCAGATTCCACAGCTATTTTTGCCGCAAGTTCTTTTGGAAAACAATATGCACCGGTACTTATACAAGGAAACGAAATGGAACGTAAACCCTGCATTCTAGCCATAAGAAAACAATTATCATAACAGTTTTTTAAATCTTTTTCTTCATTAAACTTACCACCACGCCAAACCGGACCCACAGTATGAAGTATATAATAAGCCTTAAGTTCATATCCGCCTGTCATTCTACATTCACCAATAGGACATCTAACTCCATACTCGTTTCTTGGAAGATTTAAACATTCGCCTGTCATTGTGTCTCCGGCAGCATCATGAATAGCACCATCAACGCCTCCGCCTCCGCTCAAATCATCGTGTGCTGCATTTACAATAACGTCAACTACTTGCTTTGTTATGTCGCCTTTATATAGCTTTATTATTCTTTTCATTATTTTTCCTTTTTAATGATTTTTTGACGAGCCAACCCAGTGCAGCCATCCAAGTCGTTTCGTTTTCACTTCTTGGAAAATCGCCCATTGAATATTGTAATGATTTATAATAAGCCCTAAATGCTTCTTTTGCTTCTTTTTCAAAACAATCAAGATCAACTTCAATAACAAATTTTGCTTTTTTTGATTTTGTTTTCATTTTTATATCGGCAAGGAAATTTCTCCCCATTTTTTAGTAATTTCTTTTTCTATAACATCTTCTAAAAAATTCATTATCGTTTCAGAGGATAGTTTTTCATCATCGCCTCCTATAGAAAAATGATATTCTATCCCTTGCTCATAATGATTGGGATGTTTTCCAACACGAATTTCTATTGCAACATTAGCCATACTTTATACCTCCTTTTTTTCAATCTAACGTCTTAAATATTAACACGGCAACATCATATCTGTTTCTTCCCATACTTTTCTTTCTTGCAATATCATAGTTTCAACAAGAGATGGATTCATATGTCCCTTGCTATCTCTCATTATTCTTCCCAATGTGCAATTCACGGCATCATTATAGTTTCCACTTGTTTTCCCATCTATTGTATTCGTCATGATCCATTCTTTTAAATAATGCCGTATAAGTATTGATAACTGAACCAAATCTCCTTCTTGAAATTTAGGATATGAAAAAATATTAAGTTGATAACAAATTCTATCTGCTAATTCACGGTTCAATGTAATTGTAGCAATATTGGTCATCTTAAAATGCTCAAGGATATGCCATTCTCCTGTTAAAAGTATTTCTGATCCATCCACTCGCTTATCATTTGGCTTAATTTCTCTTACTAAATAAATACTCATAATTTATCCCCTTGTTAATGCCAATTCATCCTCTTCAATTTTTACACCGTTTTTCCTGTTTCTTTGCCAATCTTCAGCCCTTAATAAATATCGAGCCCATTTAAGATATTGACCCTGTAAAGACCTATCGCAAAGGAACATTTTATAATCGCCTAATACATAATCCGTAACATTCAGGCAATAATGCGTAGGAACCCATTCATGCAATAATCTTTCGGTCTTGAGATTCCACATCATATATCCGGGTTTATTAGGATTATCCACCCATTTTCCCAAACATTTACCCGCAGGCCATGAAACCTTGACTTCTGAGCCATCTTTCTTTATTGCATCCACCCTTAAAATTTTTGGCATTACATTAGAAATCCATCCATGTCTCGGTCTTCTTCTTTTCACCTTTTTCTCTTCATCATAATATTCTCTATATTTATCCACAGAAGGCAAACTAATATAAACATATTTCCCTACCCTTAAAGACTTATTTAATTGATCTCTATAGGCTTCCCAAGTAATTTTATTCATCGGCAATCCATCTTCTTCATCTCGTATTAAATTAACCCATTCATCAAGTTTTCCGGGATGAGCTAGATTGATAGTAGGATGGGGAGAAAAAACCTTTGATCTGTCCAATAATCCCTGAATCATAATAACTACACGATTATATTTTTTCAATAACTCCTGTAGCTTTTTAGTGCAATCATCAAACTCAACACTATCTTGGTTTATTAATTCTTCCTTTTCCTTATAACTTCCCTTACCAGTACTTCTGCTAAAATCAAACCATTTGTCCCTTTTCTTATACTGTTCTTCTCCAATTTCATCTCTTTTTGGAATAAGTCTTGGGGAAAAATCTAATTCAGACCATATTCTATAAACGTTTTCCCCGTTTCTAATCAATAAATAGGTTTGTTTGTCGGCGCATTTCCAATTAAACTGATTCCAAACATCAATTAAACATCTGACCTCTCCATAATCTTTGTCCTTCCGCCTTATTCTAAATGCAACGACACCTTTCTTTTCAGGTAATATTCTGTTTAAATTTTCAGGTTTAATTACCCAGGCGTCAAATTTATCCACATTTTCAAAATTCATTCCGCCACATTCATAATCAAATAAGGTCTCTTCATCCATAAAAAGTAATTGCTGTCTAATAGCTATTTTTTCGTTTGTATCTGCAGGTTCTCCGGTTTGAATTTGATAGACTTCTTCTTGTAATCCGCAATATAATTCAATGGTAAATATTCTATCCTCCACTATTTCTAATGATTCCTTAACGCATTCAAGCCTAACTAAATCTGGTAATGCAATTTGTTTAGCGGTTACAGCATAGTCTTCTGCAAGTTCCTTCAATTCCTCAGATATTTTTGGCATATCTTTCTGCATTTTAACAAGATCTTTTTTGTATTTCTCCGGAGCCTGTGTAATTCTCATCGGCAACATTTCTTCATTAGATTCTTGTTTTCTTGTATTATCTGGAATTAAATATAGTTTTTTCCCTTCATCTATTAATTCTTGGGTCTTTTCTTTGATTTGTTTTTGAATAGAATCCATTTGTTTTTGCAATACATCTTTCCAATTATTTTCCCTACGACATCTTGCAAAAAATTGATCAAAATGAATTCTGTCGCTACTGTTTCCGTGTTTTAAAGGTTTTGTAAATCCTACATAATTACTTCCTATTTTATTCACACACATTAATTCTTCGATTTTCTTAATGTTTTTTGTATAATTTCCTTCTTCGTCTTTTTCCGTTTCCTCATATTCAATCCAATAAAAATCACCAACCTGTACCTCGTCTAATGGATCTCTTGAAATTTTTGGAAGATCTGGAGACTCAAATTTTTTTATAGAAGTATCATTCATGGAGTTATAATACCAAAAACGAATATAATGTCAAGCTATTTCTCAACAGAAGGAGGATAAGATAATACTTCATATCTATTTCCAGCATTTCTCCTTAAAATATCTAAATCATGCATACTTTTTATTACAATATTACTAGATAAATAAAAATCTGTGTCTTTAGAAGTGAAAATAGCATATCCATGATTATTCGTATAAACCACAACAGAAACTCCATTTGTTTTTATTGTTAACTCAGGAGAATATATAGAATATCCACTTTCTTTCACCGGCATATTAGAAGCTGCAAAAAGAAATGTTAGCGCGAGTATAAATAATAACACTATAATAGGATAGCCGTCAAAATCTCTTTCTGCAATACAAGAATGAGTAGCAACAATTCCAAATGACAGTAATGCAACACCAATTATTCCACAAACACAAACTCCAATTAATCCTAGTATAAGCATCATTTTGTTTCTCCTTTGATTCTATTTTCTTTCATTTTACACACCTTTCTTAAAAACAAAATAAGATTCAAAATTATCCCCAATACACGATCCATTATATTCTACCAACCATCCAGCCCCTTCATAAACATCTTCAATGTCAAACCATCCATTTTCAAATATGTTTTCTCTTTTAATTTTTTCATTTCCCGCTTTTTTAAAATTTTCCAATATTAATTCAATAAGATCCTTTTGTGTTATAATTGCCCTTTTTTGACCGTTTTTCCAATTGCATCTAATCAGAGTATTAACAGCTTTTATAACTTCATCAGGAATTTCTTTTGATAAATTTTGAAGCATATACGGAGTAATTGGTTTTTCTTTCATGTAACACCTATATTTCTTTTTTCCAAACTATTTTTTTCTCATTTTCCTTATAACGATACCATGACCATGCATCTTGAACCGAAAAACATCTAAAACACCTACTAAAAACTGTGACATGTCCGTCTTTGTCAACCCATCGCCATTGCCTCCCATTAGTTTCCAAATAATATCCTGGAGGCAATTCCCCAAATCCTAACCAAGTTTTAATTTTATTAAATATTTTCGTCAATATCCTATTTTCTTTCATTTTTTACCTATATCTGATTTTCGTTAGCCCTATCCCAACAAATATTACATAATCTTCTAAATTTATGAATATGCTTATTTTTCCCTTTAAATCCTAATACCGGTCGAAAATACAATCTTGCCTCTTTTTTAATGAAGCAAGATTGACAAATTTTTCCATATTCTTTTCTCATAGCATATTACAGCATAGAAAGGAATTCTTCTTCTGATATTATTTTTACTCCAAGTTTCTCCGCCTTGTCTTTCTTAGAACCGCTATCCTCTCCACAAATCAGAAAATCAAGCTTAGAAGAAACTCCAGATGCCACCTTACCTCCGTTTTCAGAAATTATGCCCTGATACTCGGTTCTTCCCTTGCTTAATGTTCCGGTAATACAAAAC
>Ga0307377_10006937_pt1 | contig 11770 bp, 6 predicted proteins | sample TR3MG_FD_202535 | JGI IMG/M metagenome (GOLD analysis project Ga0307377, IMG submission 202535) | Soil microbial communities from Risofladan, Vaasa, Finland - TR-3 | ecosystem: Environmental > Terrestrial > Soil > Coastal area > Acid sulfate soil | place: Finland: Risofladan, Vaasa | collected...
CGACCGCGATGTGAAGTACGGCACCGACGCCCAAGGCCGGCTCACCTCGGCATCCGGCGGAGAGAGCGGCGATTTCCAGTTCACCTACGGGCAGGACGGCCGCCTCGCAACAGTCCACGTGGCCGCTCATGAAGAGCTCACACTCATCACCGAGAATACCTATGACCAATCCGGCCGCATGCTGACCCGCCGCACGCCGCAAGGCAGTTGGCGCTTCGCCTACGACGACACGCTGGGCCTTCTGGCCATCACCGACCGCGCGGGAAAGCAGAACCAGTACTACTACGACGCTAACGAGCGGCTCATTGCTTACGGCTCCGACAAGGCGAAGATGACGCTCCTCAACTACGACATAAGCGGTCGAATACTGCAAGTTGCCATGGCCTCGTTGGCCGATGAGCCGGCTAAAGGAAAGCGGCCGAAGTTCGTGGTCGATCGGCTGATCGCACCGGCCGTCCGTGTCGACCAGGAGCAGCCCGCGGAAAAGAACAACCAGTGAAGCTTGAGTCAGGAGAACATTGCATTATGAGATCGATCCGAGCAATTGTGCCGATCACGGTGGCCGCTGCACTTCTGGCTTGCGGCTGTCAGGGGACCGTCAGCCGGGTTCACATCGACGATGAAGGCATCACCGATATTGAGGCCAGCGACGTCGACCTTCGCGACATGGCCCAGAAGATGGCCGCCTCCATCCTCGAATTACCTGCAGTCGCCAAATCGGAAAAGGCGATGAACGTCGCGTTCCTCAACATCGAGAACCGAACGCTGACAACCGACTTCGACTCCTACAACATCCTGAGCAAGATCCGGCAGCACCTCATCGCGTACTCTCACGGCAAGCTCCAGTTCCTCGACAAGGAGAAGATAGACGCCATTCTTGCCGAGCGCGACGCGAAGCGTTCCGGCGCCGTAACGACCGTGAAACGTGAGGACATGCCTGGTGTGGATTATTTCCTCACCGGCTATGCTTACTCGAACCGCAAGACGGGCGACAAGGGCGATGTACTTGCCTACCATCGCTACTCGTTCCGGCTTACCGATGCCGAGACGAGCCTGGTGATCTGGGAAAAAGACTACGAGTTCAAGAAGCAGGGGCGGCGCGGAACCGCCTACCAGTGATCGGCCGATAGATCGGAGTGCAGCTATGAATTGGTCACGGATCGCATTGGCAAGTCTGCTCGCAGTGATCGCCTGCGTCGGTTGCGGCCCATTTCGAGGAACCAGGCCTCTCAGGCCGGCCTTGGAGTTGAGGGAGAACCTGGTATACGAAGATGGCGGTTTACGCCTCCAGACTCCCTGCGAGCAACTCGAGGCAGAACGGCTTGAGTCGGGCCGAATGCAGGTCCATGCCGCCTTCTCAAACGAGCGCAACTATACCGCCGAGTGCCAGATCAAAGTCAAGTTTAATGATAGCACCGGCCGTGTCATCGAGGATTCCGGCTGGATGCCCCTGCTCATGCCCCGCCGGGAGGTCACCTCGTTCACGTACACGTCCTTGACGGACAAGGCGCAGGATTTCGTTGTCCTTCTAAGACAGGCCAGATAAAGTGAAAAGACAGCATCATCGCCACATTCTTTTCCATTTCCTGGGTGCGGGGCTTGTCTGTGGCTCGATCCTCGCGTGCCAACCGTATGGCGAGGTGGTCGTTACGCCGCCCGGGCGGAGCATCGAGGCGCCGCCCGTCGAGAAAGCCCCGGGCAAGATCGACGCCATTCCCCGCTACGGCGGCACGGTGCTCACCGCACAGGCCATGCCCTCCGAACGATCCTCGGCATACCTGTGGGCCAAGCACATGAACACGCTTGTCTCCTGCGAAACGTTTCTCCGCAAGTATAGCGATGGTCCCGATGCGGCCTTCATTCGACAACAGATCCGCACCACGTTTGCCCCGCCTGACGCCGAATGGCAGGATGCATGGCAACTCTACTCCAAGCTGGAAATCATCGACGGTGCCATCTGCGACCCGGACGAAGGATTGATACTCCTCGGCCGGGCCGGCGCCGGACGAATGCCCCCATTCCTCTACGATGACTTGGTCACCGCCTTGAAGTGTTGCCTCACCCACGACAAAATCGGCGTGACCATGACCCGCGTCTTCAAGGCGCGGTATAAGCAAGCCGACGATCCCCGCGAGGTACCGTACGACGCATACGAAACATCCGTCGAGTTCTTCTCCAGGAAGCTCTGGAATACGCATCTGGCTTTCCTGCTGTTCGAAGGCGACAGGATGTTGAAAAGCCTCGGTGCCGGCTATGACATATTCCACCGCGAGCCCGTGAAGGCTTCGGTCCCCGGTTTCGCCACAATAGTTGAGATGGCGTCCCGCGAGGTTGCCGAGGAGGAATACGACGAACCCAGCGGCAAGTACGGCCGCATTTGGATCGAGCTCACCACCGTGAACATCAACACCACAGACAACAGGAACGTCGCGATGTTCTCCGACGTGAAGCTTGAGGTCCGTGCGGAAAGCAAACATGAGCCGCCCAACAAGTTCGCCAAGCATATCAGGGAGAACTATGACGCCTACGCGGCCGAATTCCCCATCTTCGGAGAAGTCGAGCGTGCCGCCCGGATCGTTGCCATTGCACGATGGCTGGCCGACACTTATCCCGACGTCTCGACCAAGCTTGTGAACCAGGCCTACGAGCAGGTGGCCGTCCAAGTGCCCCAGGTCATCGATGCTCGGTATGACAGAACGCACAAGACGCCCCACGGAGAATCAGGATTGATCGGCGGTGTGGTCTTCCCGCCCATCAACCGCTACCGAACCGCCCCTGACGAAAAAGTGTCTGACACAGAACTTGCCAAGGTCCCGCAGGAAGTGATCAATTCCCGACCGGGGTCCGCGAAGCTCGCCTGGGAAGTGTCGCTCGGCAAGGGTGAGACCGGCAAGTATATTGCTTGGGACGTGTCGAAGGCAAAGGAAGCGGCACTGCATATTCACAACCACGGTAGCCGCTTGGCATCCCGCTGAACATGCGGCGAGCGAATCGGCGTCACTGACCTCACCCTGGCCACTCGACGACTCCTGCCGCGGATCATCTCATCATCCCCAACGGGTCGCACGCAGGAAGCGCCGCGGCTGCGAACACAGCCCGGGCCTCATCATGTATTCTGCCGTTTCTCCTGGAGCAGGAAGACCGCGAGGGCGTACGAGCCGGCCGTCGCGAGCAGGCTCGCCATCACGGCCACGATCACGCTTCCGATCACGTAGGCCGCGGCCTTGTGCCACATGCTGTCAACGCTCAGGTCGGCCAGGCTGATGGCGGGATCGAAGTGCCCGGTGAGGACCATCTGGCCCACGACCACGCTCACGTAGAGCGTTAGCGGGATGGCCAGCGGGAAGGAGACGGTGCTGGTGATGAACGCGGTGACCTTGCTGAGGCGCAGCTTGTGTGCGGCGAGGAACGCCAGGGCGGTCTGAAATCCCCAGATCGGCAGCAGGCCGCACAGCACGCCGAGGCCCACGGATGCGGCGAAGATCCCGGGGCTGTTTGTGCCCAGGCCGTGCCTGACTATGTACATGGCGCGTTGCATGCGGCTCTGCTTGGCGTATTCCCGCAGGAACATGACCCGCAGGAGCGGAGCCGGCAGCAGCAGGGCCATCGCGAGCAGGCGGAAGTTGAGCGCGCAGACCATCGCGCGATCGCGGACCGGCCGGCAGCGGGACCGGCTGGCCGCGCTGTGCCGTGCCGCCACGTCTACCGTCCGCACCGGCACGCCCGCCCACATCGCCTTGACGAGCGATTCGATCTCGAAACCGCACTGCGGCGCCTTGAGGGCCAGCGACAGCACCGGGCCGAGCGGGTAGGCGCGGAAGCCGCTGCGAGCATCGCGAATCCAGTGCCGGGTTTGCACCCACACGCAGAAATCGGAGCAGGCGCGCAGGATGCCGGTGCGCCGCCGAGCGCCGGCGCCGTGCAGATCCCGCACGCCCACGATGATCGAATCGGGATGCTGCCGAATGGCCTCAACGAGCTTCGGGATGTCGGCCGCCTGGTGCCGGCCGCCGGCGTCAATCGTGATGGCGTGAGTGCAGCCTCGGCTGGCGGCGCGCTCGAATGCGGCCAGCAGGGCCGCCCCCTTGCCGCGATTCCGCTCGCGCGTGATCACGTCGATGCCGGCAATGCCCGCCGGCAACGCGGCCGTGCCGCCGGTCGAGCCGTCGGTCGAGCCGACGTCGTCCACCACTATCACGTCATCCGCCATCCGGCGCACGGCGTCGATCAGGCCGGCGACCGTGGCGGCGTCGTTGCACGCGGGAACGGCCACGCAGATTTTGGGTTCAGCAGGGGTAGTCATTCTGGCTCGTGTGCCCGGCGATCGATGAACGCGCGTTTCCTGCGGAGGCTCTGCGAATCCTGAATCTGCCCGGCCTCCGCCGGATTCCTGATATGGATGGCGGGCCGTGCCTTCAGCTCGCCCTGCAACTGGTCGCCCGACACACCGCTCCAGCCTCGGCTCATGCCCGTGCGTAGCGATCAAGCGCGTCAAGGCCGACCGGCAGCACTGCCGATGACGTCACATCGTTTGGTTCACAGGATTTATTATACACCGTTGAGCGTTTTCTTGAGCGGGTATTCCGCCGGGTTCAACATGGCTCCGCAGCGTGCGGCAATTTGTGAATGCCTGTAATCGCGCCGATCGGACATGATCGCGCCGATCGGACACGATCTGGCTCATTTCCTTGAATCAGGCTGTCCCTTCCGTATAATGGGGGGTGGTTCCGGTCCGGCCCGCGTGAACCTGCTTCTCCCTCGGAGTATCGATTGATGATGAAGATCCACCGAATCGCCGTTCTGCTCATGTTCGTCACGTCACTCGTCGCGTCGCTCGCGACCCGCGCACAGGATCTCGACCTCCCCGGGCGAGGACCTGACCGATGACAAGACGTCCGGCCTCGGGCTGGAGGACGACGACGAGATGAAGGAGGCACTGAAAGGCGGGGTGTTATTCAAGCTCGTGAAGTTCGACAAGCCCGACGAGGGCATCGCGGATTCGCTGTTCTGGCGAACGCTTCCCGGGCAGGTGGCAGCGTCCACGTTTCCCGTCAAGTTCTCCATCGGCGGCAAGGAGGTGATCAAGCCCGAGATGCTGGTGAACGAGAACGACGTGGGCACGACGTACCGCTACGTGCCGGAAGGCCGCGGCGACATCCGGGGCGAGGCCGTCCTTCAGCCGTGCAGCCTGCAGGTGGGCAGGGGGGCGCGGCATCCTGCCATCCAGCGCGAGGGAACGGAGCTTCGCATCCTCTGCGCGCCCGTCCGCTTCGAGGCGATCGCCACGGATGGCAAGCCGGTGGCGCGACCCGTGAAGATCCTGTTCGACGACGAGCCGCTGCTGCGCCAGGATGCAAGCTTCTGCCCGCTGATCATGTGGCTCCCGATCGGCGTGAAATACAACTCCAACTGGGCCACGTTCACGGTCACGCCAGAAGGCAAGGTGCAGGCCGACGAGAAGAACCTGGCGGAAGGGGTAGTTGCCACGCCCACCGGTTTCCGCCGGGCCGTGAAGCCGGAGGCGTACGACCGCCCCGGTCGCCGCCAGCCGACGCCCGCCGAGCAAACGCCCGCCGCCGAGCTTGTGGAGACCGAAGGCTTGCGATGGTTCGTCACGTTCCTGGTGAAGCCGGGCGATCCGCTCGTCGCGGGCTTCTCGCGCAAGGCGTTCGAGAAGGCGGCGGAATGCCCGTTCCAGATCGAACTGCTCACCGGCCAGTCGCACCTGAAGGCCCCGATGGGATCGACCACCCAGGAGCTGTCTGCCCGGCTTGCGCGTCCGGGGGAGGTGCCGGCGGGCTTCGCCGCTGCCGCCGCCCGGAAGCTGGGCGTTGCCGCAGACGACGTGGTGCTGCTCGCCATTCCGCCGCCGCACGGGTTGCTCGGCGCGTTCAACTTCACCATAGGCGACAAGGAGCGCAAGGTCTCCCGGCTCACTTACACCAGCGTGATTGCGGACGCTTCGGCCGGCATGCAGATCATCTCGCACCGCATGCGAACGTCCTGGGAGCAGGGCGAGCAAGCCGCCTACTACGCGCTGGTGCCGAAAGGCTTCGCGGGCGGCGATGCGCAGATCACCTGCGTGCCATTGTCCAAGGCGGGCGAGGCCGGATCATCCTGGGCCAAGCCGCTGGCGCTCGGGTCGATCAAGCTGCCGGCCGTTGCCGATCGCGACTTCGATTCCCGCGGCTTCATCCTGGCCACGGGCAACATTCCGCCTGGGGAGTTTCGCCTGCAGGTCGACGCCGGCAAGATGTCGGCATCGATCCCGCTCACCATCGTGCAGCCGTGGGTGGAGCACAGCCCGTTCTTCGTGCACAGTATGAGCGGCTGCTACGACGCCTGGCCCACCGACGAGGAAGGGCTGTCGGTGCTGCGCGACAACGGCATGGACATGGGCACCGCCACCGGGTTCGTCAGCATGGTGAACACGGCGATGCCGCAGACGGACCCGCAGATCGCCCGGCGCCTGGGTGCGCTGCCCGTTCCGCTGCCCCCGGAATCCGCCACGAAAGTGGTGAGCAACGACGTGCTGCTCGACCGGCTGCTGCGTCACGGAATCCGCATGATCGACCTCGCGCCGGTCCGCGCACTCGCCTTTTACATGGAAAGCCTGTCGTATCACCACAGCTACAAGCCGTCGGTCGACCGCACGGTGCGTCGATTCCAGATCTTCGCCCAGCAGACCGTCGACTACCCCTCGTGGTGGGGCATCAACCATAGCTGGTTCCCGCACTGGAGCGGCTACTCTGAAGGGGGCGTGCCCACCGATTGCCACACGGCCGACCGCAACCGTGTGCTGATGGAGAACGTGAAGAAGGCCGGCTTCTCGCCGATCACCAAGGAAGAACGCGAGTTCTACGAGAAGAACAAGTTTTCCGACGACGCCGACGCTCGCGACAAGGCCATCGCCATCATGCGACAGGCCGTGAATTGGGGCCGCGCCCTCGAAGACTTCGCCTACGGCAAGCACAACAAGCTCTACAACGACGCGGTCCGCGAGATCAAGCCCGACGCCGCCTTCGCCCTGTATGAGAACGCCGGGCACGACTGCGGCAAGCGAGCGCGGGCGCTGTTCAACGACATGGAAGCCGCCTGCTACGAAAGCTACACCGACTACGGCGAATGGCCGATGTCGGCCGGGTTTACCACCGACTGGGCGAAGGGCAACGTGCCGAGCCGCCGCGTGTGGCTGACGGTCGACTGGGGGGGCAACTACCCCGCCCGCATGAAAAGCCTCTTCCACGCGTTCGGCCGCGGAGTGACCGGCGCCGGCGCTCCGCTCGGTACAAACGAAGGTCTCCGCAACATCGAGCGGTCTGCCTCCGGCATGAAATTCATCGGGGAAGTGGGCGCCATCGCGGCGCGTGCCAAGCCCGACGACCGCTTCGCCATCCTCGCCACCGGCGCCCACCTGGCGTTCCGCGGCGGACACCGCACGTACGATTATCATGCCATGTACTACCACCTCACGCGGCTCGGCTGCCCTCCGGTCATCATCGCCGAGGAAGACATCACCAAGGCCGACATCCCCGATTCCACCAAGGTGCTGTTCGTCGTGCGAGAGGAGGACCCCATCGACCCCGACGCCCTCGAGTCGATCCGCAAGTTCCAGCAGCGCGGCGGGAAGGTGCTGATGACCCAGGACTGCCTCGTGAAGATCGATGGCGCCGAAATCATCCCCGGCACGATCAGGAACATCTGGGACATGTCGGGCTTCCAGGGCAAGGTACACGGCGAGATGTGGACGCAGTTTGAGGATGTGTGGCGCAAGCCGCTGTCCGACGCCATCGCGAAGACCGGCCTCGCACCGCTCGCCACTACCGACATCGATTGGGGGGTGGCGCTCACGCTCGACGCCGAGCCGATGCGCTACGTGGTTGTCATCGCCGACAAGAAAGGCTCCCACGCCAACGACTTCGAGCCGGTGAACGATCTGCCGGTCTCCGTGCTCGGCACGGGCTGGATCATCCGCGACCTCGTGAAGCAGGAAACGCTGAAGACCGTGGAGAAGGACGGCCGCACGGTTGCCGCGGTGAATCTGATCACGGAGCCTGCCACGGTGCTCGCGTGCTACAAGTCGGCCCCGAAGGCCGTGGCGGTGAAGTCGGCGGAGGCGGCACTCGGCGGCGAGTTCGCATTGTCATGCGACGTGCTCGCCGGAGACGGCAAGCCGCTCGGCCCCGTGCCCGTTGGCGTCACGATCATCGATCCCGCGGGTGCCGAGCGCGAAACAATTTACGCGGCCGCAGGCGATACTGTTCGCTACCCGGTTTCGCTGCACGATGCCGCCGGCTCGTGGACCATCCGCGCGCGCGAGATGATCACCGGCCTCACCACCGACGCCGCGGTCACCGTGGCCGCAGCCGGCGATCGCCCGGCTCCCGCCGACATCACGCCGATCGCTGACGTTCACGTCGTCAGCGAGCGCTACCTGCGCGACTTCGCCTCCCACGAGATGGAGAAGTGGGTGATCGTCGAGCCCGGCCAGGAGGCCCTCCTCCCGCTCGCCGAGAAGCTCACCGCCGCCATCAACGAATCCGGAGCCAAGGCCAGGCTGTGGCAGGTCAAGCCGGAGGAGTTCGGCACCATCCCCCTGCGGTGGTACCCGTGGGAGGAAGACCAGGCCGCCATGAAGCTCGTCGAGGAAGGCAAGCTGATCGGCTACCGCGGCAACATGGAGCCGTTCATCGACCGCAAGAAAGGCTTCCACGTGCCCGAGCGCGGCGGCTGGGACGACATCGATCCGCCCTACATGGTCGGCAGCGACTGCATCGTTTTCCCGGGCGGCCGTCTGGCCGAGAGCCTGCGAGCCGTCAGCTCGTGGATGAACACGCCCGACGTCCCGGGCAAGGGCCAGGGGCGGCTGGTCGTCACGTTCAGCCCGTTCCTCGCCGGCAAGATGGCACTGGCGGTCGTCGGCAACGACGCCGAAGGCCTCGCGAAGGCCGCCGGGAAGCTCGCGGAGTTCTTCAAGGCCAAGACCGTACCCCCGCAGCCTGCTGCCCCCGCCGGGAAGCAGCTCAAGCTCGTCTCGGCCGAGTCGAAGCCTACGGCCATCCAGCACGCGTTCCGCGGCCACACGCCGTTGCGGCGCGTTGCACGAGTGCTGTCCGCCCCCGGCGGGAAGGCCGTCGTCTGCCTGAACGGCAAGAAAGACACCGTGGCGTTCGTCGACGAGAACGGCAAGATCACAGCAACCGTGGCACCCGAAGGCAAGCCGGACTACGACATCATCGACAACGTCGGCAACCTGTGGCGCTACACGTGGAAGGCCACGGCGTTCCATCCGGGCTGGCATTATCCTACGGCGCACGCGTTGACCGTGCAGCGCATCCGGCCCGACGGCGCCACGGACCAGGCGTTGCAGGCCTACGATGGCGACACCGACGGCCTGGCGGCCGGGTGGGACTTCCCCCAGAGCTTCCCCGTGGCGCCCGACGGCAAGACCGCCCTGCTCGGCCGCAAGGGCGGCTACTGGCTCGGCAAGCTCGGCGACGCCGCGTGGAAGCGGCGCGACGACATGGATCGCGTCCGCTGCAGTTTCGAGATCCGCGACGCGCGATCCCCCGTCGGAATCACCTTCTCGCCCGACAGCCGCTACGTGCTTTATACGATGGACACTCGCCCCACCGGGTTCGGCGGCATGAACTCGCGCGCCTGGCAGCCTTGCGGCAACGAGACCGTCCTGATGGACGCCGCCACCGGCGAGATCGTGTGGTCGATGCGAGGCGAGGACCCCCGCGGCTCCGAGTTCGCCGTCGTCCACGGGTTCGCCGCCCTCACCGCCGACGCCACGACCATCGCCTTCACCGATTTCAACGGCATCATGTACCTGGCCGACAAGACCGGCAAGATTCTCGCCAGGGCCAAGTCCATCGACCAGTCCCGCGAGAACCGCAAGACACCCACCGCCGGCGTCGGCGTGTGGATCGCCAGCGACGGCTCATTCGCCGTCTACGCCTTCAAGGATTTCATCGTCATCGGCCGCGGCGGGAAGTTCAATCGCGTCAACGTGCCCGACGTCGTCAGCGGGTTCATCGCGGGCGACAACTCCCGCATCGTCGTCGGATGCGACGACGGCGAAGTGCGAGCCTTCCTCCCCGACGGCAAGCTGGCGTGGACCTTCTCCACCGGCGGAGTCGGAGCACTCGTCGCACCGGCACCCAACGGCCAGACATACGTCGCCACCAGCCTCGGCGAGCTTGTCCTGCTCAACAAGCCCGGCAAGGAGGCTCGCCGCGTCAATCTCGTCGAGGTAGCCGACAAGGAAAAACACGCAATCACCCCGGCCGACGCCGCCCAGAAACTCCCGCCGCCGCAGGACTACCACGAGCCGCCCACCCTCGAGATCGCCCGCACGCAGTTGAAGGCGAAGCAGATCGACGCCTGGAAGCCCGCCGACGAAGGCACCCGGGCGTTCGGCAAGGCATTCCACAAACTCGACGGCACCATCGAATTCGCCGCACCCGGCAAGGAAGCCGAATGCTTCGTGCACGTCGTCTACCGCAAGCCCGACGGCAATCCTGCCATCACCGTCGCCACGGAGGGGGCCGACGGCAAGCAGGCGTTCACGCTGGACCTGCCCACGCCCGAGTATCGCGTGGCCGACGTCCCCGTGCGCGGCCCCGGCGCCAAGGTCACCGTCTCCGCAGCCGGCCCCGTCGAAATCGCCGAATGCTCGTTCTGGACGTTCCAGTGGTTCGGCGTCAATCTCGCGTACGTTCGGCCTGCCGGCTCAAGCGACGGCCCCGAAGGCTCGCTCGTCGAAGACGAGGGGAAACTCCCCGACCTCGACAGCGAAATGTCCCTCGACGAATACGGCGGCACCTACGGCAAGCTCAAGGACACCAGGATCTGGTGGCCGAACACCGACATCGACAAGGTGGTCGGGCCGTGGCTGCCTTCGCGGTGCTCGCCGCTGGACGTGGTCGACAGCAAGCGGTTCAACGGCGGGAAACTCGCCCCGTGGGCCGGCGAGGGTGCCAAGGCCGGCAACTTCGCCGGTGCCTGGTTCACCCTCGATTTCGGAAAGCAGATCGAGTTTGGCCTCGTCGCCACGTACGACCGCGCCGTCAAGCAGTCCGAGCTCGCCACCAACGTCGCCATCCTCAGCAGTTGGGAAGAGGAGCACAGCCGCATCGCAAGCGGAGCCGTGCATAACGATCAGTTCTGGCGGCTCTTCCTGCTGCCGAAGGAGGAGCGGCTTCGTGTGATGGGTGTGCTCGCGTTCAACGGCGTTGTCACCGGCCTCAGCGAGGTGGAAGTATATTCGCGGCACGGGCTGTCGAAATGACGGCAGCCGCTGAAAAGCGGCAGCGAAAATTGCTTGAAAACGGCGAGCGTTCGTGCTATAATACATGTAAGGATGCAGGTGTCGAGCCTGCTTCCATTGTACCAGGCCCCGTAGCTCAATTGGCTAGAGTGCCAGACTGTCGATCTGGATGTTAGGGGTTCGAGTCCCCTCGGGGTCGCCAACCAAAATACCCCCACACGCCTCAGGAGAGCAATGGTGTGTGGGGGTATTTTCGTCTCCGCCGCATGCACATTTCACGAACTGCCGATTGCCGTACAGTGAACACCGCGAAACGGCTTGGGGGCGCTGGAACGCCGGTGGCTTTCGCGCGTCTATTAATAACAGAGGGTGCGTCGTCGTTCTTCGATGTCTGCAGGAGAATTGCCTTGGACTCGTGCACAAGGATAGCGCTGCTCATGCTTCTTGCTGGCGTCGTCAGGCCCGCCATTGCCGGTGAACGGGATGAAGTCTTCA
>Ga0307377_10006939_pt1 | contig 11769 bp, 26 predicted proteins | sample TR3MG_FD_202535 | JGI IMG/M metagenome (GOLD analysis project Ga0307377, IMG submission 202535) | Soil microbial communities from Risofladan, Vaasa, Finland - TR-3 | ecosystem: Environmental > Terrestrial > Soil > Coastal area > Acid sulfate soil | place: Finland: Risofladan, Vaasa | collected...
TTTGGAGATTGTAGAATGAGCGATGACGCATATGACGACATGCTGACCGAAATGTATAACGAAGTGGATGCTGCAATTGAGGCATCTGGTCAGAAACGCAATCACGTTATCTATTCAGCATACGATGTTATTGATGACCTACCCGTAAACAACCTGCATGAAATTCCGTATAGAGGAACATTCACGGTAGTTGCAGAACACGATGATTTTTGGGATGGCATGGGATCAGGTTGGGTAGGTGATACTGAATCAATGTCCGAGCCGCGTGGTCGCAATTACGAGAGTGTCGTAGTCACTGACCCTACGTGGCTGGCACTTTCTGTCCTCGCAAATCAGGCAATCATTGCAACGAACGACCTTCACCACGTTTACCTAGAGTGCGTGGTGAAGAAAGGCAACAAACTAGAATTGAGTTTCGGGAGCTAATAATGGCTTACGGTTATCAAGATGGCAAGGGCTGGATCTTACAACGCAGAAGCGATGGTGCGCAAGTGCCCGACGGAAAGGTTCGGTATTCAAAGCAAGGTGCAAATCAGGCTTTGTGGGAATTCGTGCGATGGCAGGTTACGCTGCGCCTACAGGACGTACATGGTCTTAGCCAGCGTCATGCCTACGATATTGAACATGTTTTTTGGTTAATCAAGAAACACAAAATGTCGCAGGACGAGGCAAACAAAGAAGCGTTACTATTCCACATCAAAAAACCCGTGACTAACCAAGAACTCAAGCTTTACTCAGACACGCGCCTCGAAATTTATGGCGAGTGGGACATTGTTGAAGTCAAGGTTGCGTTAACATGATTATTGATTGGAACGAGCCCGTTAATATTGATCTCGACGAAAGCGAAAAGAAAGAACTTTTCCTTCGACTTCTAGCTGGCGAAAAGCCTGAGGGCTGGCGCGGAGTAATTTATCGCGAAGGGAAGTCAGTATTCAAGCAAGAGGCGCCTCTAGTACAAGTTCGTGCTTCTAAAGGTGAAGCACACATACTTATTTCAATTGGTATTAAAAAGCCAGATCGGAAAGGGTGGCAACCCAAAGAGCCTTGCGTACTGATGAGTCAAAACGGTACTGCAGAATGGAAGGCAAGTGACTTTGCCGAACTGAATCTGGCAGTACTGGAAGCACAAGCTGTATACGATTCTGTGGTTGCAGAAAATGAGAAATAGTGTTATACTGTTGACATTGATCGCATTAAGTGGTTGCGCAAGCACACAGAATTTGGTCGATAATATTCCAGCAGCGGCTGGATCGGCAGCAACGACAGTTATATTTGGCGGGACAGTAAGTGTAAATCCTGATCCCGTTGATTATGTGGCCGAAGATATTAATAGGGAAGGGCGTGTAATTTATAACGACACTCGAAGGAAAACGCAGTCTGCAATAGCTGAAAGTATAGCTTTCTTGCTAGGTACTGCTAAATAATAATGTGTACTACAATAAAAAGAGAGTGGAATGGACAAACTCAGACAACAGGAATTGAAGTTTCTAATGCGGACGGGGTCAGCAATCCCCGTAACAGAATCCCGCGATAGCGAACTATTCAATAGCATTTATTACTGTGATTTTTATACGATACGTGAACTAGTTGAAGAAGGATACATGGAGTACATTGGTCAGCAAAAAACATACGTTTGTCTGAGACCTAAAAATAGCTTCACTATGTATATAAATTTAGAACTTAAAGACATTATTGGCGGCGAACTGATTACAATGGGACTAACAGAAAAAGGTCGAGTAGAATTCCAGACATGGCTCGCCAAACAAGTATAGATACAGCAACACACATTCACTCAAAAAGGTAAGACAAATGACAACTGATGCGAAGGTCAAGAAGGATATTGAGTTCCTCCTTTCATTCACACCATCCGACAATCCTGAGGAAGTGCCAGAAGGCCTTGCACCAATGTTTTACTTTACGCAAACTTATGAAGGTGATGTAAAGCTTGCAGAAAGAGTGCATGAAATACGCGACTACTATGGGATACCAGTAGCCGATCCTGAGGAAGAAGATTTTGAGGAAGTTGGGTAAGTCATTTTCGAAGAAATATAACTTTCTAAGGTTATTACAAACCGCGCCTGACTTAGTAACACTCTACAATAAACAGGAATATGCGGTTAACAGCATCAAGCCTGTAAGATTCATCCACCTCAAAGAAGAAATGGGCCCAATCGAGGCCTGTGCTAACCCAACAGAGAAAACATCAATTGAAATGTTTGGGCCGACAAGTCCGAACGAATGGCCTATGCGTATCAAGTATGCCGAGCAAGTACATGACTTGAATGAATTTGGATTTGCTTGTGTGTGGGCAGTTCGTATTGTTGAGGATGGGACATATTATCCACAAGCACTCAATTCTAGCGACGAGTGGAAAATCACTAAAGTTACAGCAGAAGTAAAGCGTGTACCCAACCCTCAGGTTGTTACATTCTGGCCTGAAAATTTGGGTACACTAATTCCACCAACTAATGCACATAGAAGAGTAGACCCCGAACATCTACCAACAATAGACAAACGAGATAAAGCTTCATTCTTTCTATCAGATGGTATACAAACCACTGTTCCGCTGGAACTACAACAATGCGGCATAATTCCACATGAGCGCCATTTATGGAATGCAACATTCTATGATTATGATGTTGCTCACTTATACGCAGAATCAGTAGAAACTCAACTACGACAAAATTTACGCTTTTAAAACAGCGCATATAATTCCGCAGATAAATAACAGTGTACTTAACACGAGGACACTGTTATGAGTAACGACGTAGATTTTGAACAATTCATTAAACTATTAGACGGCGCGCTAGCTAGTGACGATGAAAATGTAAAAGAAGCCCTAAGAAAATTCCTGTTTGTTGCAGCAATGGTTTTAGGCAATGACACAAAACCAGGCCCATTCACCAAAATGATGGAGACAATGGACGACCTGCAACGTAGATTGCATGACCTAGAACACAAAGATGCCAACACAACCACAACCGTAACAGATTGGACAGGCTGGCCTGCTCCAGGAAGCCCATATTGGGGTGGTGGTTCAACAGGTGGCCCGTACATCACGTACACTAATGGTACAGGCTCCATTAATACAGGCGGAACATCAACCACAACTGCATCCACAAATGCAGTCAGTACAGTGACCGTGAATGGCAACAGCACAACAACAGGGCAAATAACACTGAATAACACTTCAGGATACAGCTACACTCCTATCACTTCGTCAGGCGGATCAACAACCACAACTGTAAATTTTGTTCCTTTCCCCGAAGAAAGTGGCACAATAATTAAACAAGATATTGAGGACGCACTTGATCGGCTTGCAAAAGTAGGCTAACGGTGTTATAATACGTTATGGATCATCCGTTTATTGATTGTTCTGAACTGACAGACGAAGAGCTATACAAGCGAATACAGAAATGTCAATCATATCTGTACGGCGAAATACAGGCAGGACACGCTGGAATGGTTGACACAATTCGTGCGCAATTGGAAACATATGAATTTGAGTTCCAAGAGCGCATAGCAAGAAAAAGAATGGCGGAAATTGAAAAGAAAAATCCGTCGGGTGTAATTGAGATAGGTACAATATCTACAGTAGATGAGCCTGAACCAAAACCAACTAAGAGATACAAGGATCTATAGTGGAATATCCTTCTGAGGAATTTAAATCGTTTATCGTTTTGCCACACACATTTTCTGCAATCCGTGTGTTTGACGAAAAGGATTTGGGGGCGCACCTAACTGCAACAAACATAACATTGAAGTTTTCATGTACGCCAACCGATGAAACAGCAGACGCTAGTGCAAAAGCAATGATTGGGTATCAACGCCTACGCACTTGGTTAGATGCAGTAATGCAGAATATCATTATAATTGATGTTAATTCACCAATGATTGGGGATATGCATAACGACGTTACCAATCTTATGATGTACGCGCCTGGTCGAACGGACGATGCACTATTGTCAATTTTGTTTCATTCAAAGGCATCGGCTATAACTGACGGACTGTTAGACATTCATTCAATCTGGATGGTTAGTACTGATACAGAAAACACGGAACGCTACTATAAGAATTCAGACGGTGATTATGGGTTGCCAGGAATCGAATATTTCAATGAGAGAAAATTATCTGATGGCACACTATCGTCAAACAAAAGGCCGTGGTGGAGCCGATCAACCGTAGACATATGTGAATATGCGCAGGAAGATGGTAAGGATGTGGTGTGGTTTGAAATTGATCCACTACTTGATATTGGTAAAGATTACTTGACAGACACGACAGAAGCAGATATAATAGTATTTGACGCATGGAAACGGAAAGACGAATAAAAATTGACAAGTATGGTAACGCTTTACTATCTGTTAAGGATGGTAAGGAAGCCCTATTGAATGGCATGGATATTAGCTTTGCTGTATTTGATGATCTGCGTGAGGTTGATATTTACAATAAATACAGCGAACAAGTATTAGGATATAAAGCAGTAATACGTTGTCCTGAAAATCAGGATCAAGATTTGAACGTATATCACAGGAATCATACAGCAATTTGGGACATTCCTGAATATTACAAAGACCTAGATCCACTTGAATTTATATTGATGTTGTGTACTACACAAACAGAAATTGATAGAGTCAAGATGGAATACGCAATGTTTGAGGAGCGCGAACTTGTGCCACTCTTACAATTTTTGATCTTCATAGTTGACTATATGCGTAAATATGCGATTGTATGGGGCGTAGGTCGAGGTTCTAGTGTAGCCTCATATTGTTTGTACTTGCTGGGCGTACACAAAGTAGATAGCATACGTTATGATTTGCCTATCGAGGAATTTTTGAAATAATGGTTAGAAAGAAAATATATAAAACAAATAGGGGCAAGACCATTGATATGGAGGCTATGCGAACGGCTAATGAAAAGACCATCGCAGCAGGAAATATGAGTGTAAATGCTAAGGGTGATATTGTGCGTGGTGGCAAAATAATAAAGACCGCTAAAGAGCGTGTTGCCCCATCGTATAACAAAACAACACAAGTTAAAAATGTCAGCCTGAAAAAGCCGTTGGGCAACTCTGACACAGCCGTTGCGCCGCCTGAAAAGAAGGCGCCCCCAAAAATGGATGATTCGCAGATGACTACATCTACTGTCAAAACGCGAGACGATGGTTCTCAGTACAGAGAAACTATGACACCTGAGGGCGACATCTCCATTGAGGAGTTGTCGAAGCCCGATGCTGAACCAAAAAAGAAGTCCACTCGCAAAAAGGCCAAGGCAGCTAAAAAGAAACCACTAGCATGACCAAAGAAGAATTAGAAAGCAAAGAAGCGTTTGTAAAGCGTTTAGATGGCACATTTGAGAAATTTGAGTCAATTGTGTTAATGCGCGAGGACCTATACAAAATGCAGGAAATGATCGAGCGCATGGAAAACTCAGGATTAAGACACGACACAATTGTAATACTAATGCACGACCACACGAAACTTCCAAAGGGAACAATCAAAAAAGTATTGAATGGACTCAAGGAGATTCCACTAAAATACTTTAAAGAGGAAAAGAAATGAAATTACGCGCACTCACAAACAAGATTCTATGTTCCGAAATTCAAAGGGGACAAACAACCCTAGCAAGCGGAATCATTATTCCAGATGACGATGGTAGAGACACAGGCATTCGTCCGCGCTGGATGCAAGTCTATGCAATAGGCCCTGAAGTATCGAAAGAGATTAAGATTGGCATGTGGATCTTGGTTGAACATGGGCGTTGGTCACACGGTCATATTATACGCGATGACAATAATCAAGAATTTACTTTGTGGCAGGCGGAAGAGGAATCCATTCTGTGTGCCTCAGACGAAGAACCATCTAAAGAGTACAGTTGACGGCCATCTACAAATATGCTATAATGGCGTATGGATAAAAGATTAAAAGAAGAACGTGACCGATTACTGGAAGCAGCGAAAGCATCAAAAGATCCTACCGTAAAAGAAGCACTAGACAAAGTATTGTTTGTTACAAAGCTAGCACACGACGAGGAATTTGTGGAGTGGGCTAATAGCGCATACTTTTCATCTGGATGCACAGTTACCGTACCAGCAAGAGAACACACAACGACATTCCAATTAGCATGGAATGACTTTGAAATGCAAGTGTTTTCTATGGAATACAGGGTTGCAAAATTTGAGTACGGCCACCTCTATGACACAAACACGCCAATGCCTGGCATAATATTACAAAAAGATTTAAACATATGAAAGAATTATGGGTAGAAAAATACAGACCAAACAGTGTTGCTGATTATGTGTTTCGGGATGATGCACAGAAACGCCAAGTAGAAAGTTGGCTTAACAGTGGTGCTATTCCGCATCTACTTTTTAGTGGTGCGGCAGGTACAGGTAAGACCACACTAGCAAAAGTGCTACTACATGAACTAGGTGTAGATTGGGGCGACGTATTAATTATGAACGGCTCCACCGAAAATGGTGTAGAAGAAGTACGTGCGCGCATTACTAACTTCGCAACAACAATGCCATTTGGAGATTTCAAATACGTATTGCTAGATGAAGCCGACTATTTAACACCCAACGCACAAGCGGCATTGCGTGGTGTAATGGAGAAGTATAGTAACTCTTGCAGATTTCTGCTTACGTGTAACTATCCACACAAAATTATTCCTGCGCTACACAGCAGGTGCCAAGGCTTCCACATTGAGAAACTAGATCGTGCCGAATTCACGGCACGTATTGCAACAATTCTATTAACCGAAGGAATACCTTTGGAAACAGAAGCAGATTTGGAAGTATTGGATTTATATGTAGCTGCCGAATATCCCGATATGCGTAAATGTATTGGGCTGTGTCAGCAAAACTCGCAAGACGGCAAACTACACGCGCCACATGTAGAAGATACAGGCATGGCAGATTATAGGCTACAAATGATACAATTATTCCGTGACGGTAAAATTAAGGAAGCACGGGATCTTATCTGTAAGTCTGCTGTAGTTGAAGACTACGAAGAAATTTATAGGTTCATGTATGAAAATTTGGAATTCTGGGGCGCAGATACTAAGACACAATCCGAAGCAATATTGATTATTCGCAAGGCGTTAGTACACCATGTCGCAATAGCCGACCCAGAAATTAACTTGTCTGCTTGCTTGTGTGAACTAGAATTGCTAGGTTTGTAAGATGGATGATGAGTTAGCCCCGCCATCTGCATACCGCATCAAAAAGATGCAAGAGGGCTATCAGGAGTTACAAGAAATGGATCAACAGCTAAAAATTACAGAAATGATTCTGGAGTATTTTGCATCAGTAGATTTTCTATTGGTTATATTAACAGTTGCAATCAGCATTACAATTGTGAAATGTGTAAAAGTTGTAGACAAATACCTCAACAAAGATAGATAAGATGAAGTGGAAGTTCCCAAAGCCGTATGACGCACACGTAAAGCCAGCGCACCCCGAAGACGAACCCGAAATTGTTGCAAGTGATCGAATTGTAAAAAGTGCGACGCCAAAGTATACGCTAGACTGGTATGTGAAATGGGTCGCCACTGTTATTGTGATTGTATCAATTGCATTTCGATCTTCAGGAGTACCCGCACTTCACATGTATGATATGTGGGGAAGTTTGATTGGTTGTATTATGTGGTTTTGGGTGTCATTTATTTGGCGTGATCGAGCATTAATGATGGTAAATGGAGTAGCAGCCTTTCTACTAGCTAGTGGACTACTACAGCACTATTTTACTTGACAATTCACATATTGTAAGCTATAATGTGTGAACAATCTATTCAGGAAGAAACAATCTCACCAAGAGGAAATAATATGAGCGTTGACAATTCAACCGAACGCGATGACCTAGAAGAGCTACGCACTCTCACTGAAGAAAACGATAACACGGATGCACCAGAGACTAGTGGAGAAAGATACGACGCCCCTGATCCTCTCGATAGTTACGATTACGATGAATATAATGAAAACGATGAAGGCACACTAAAGGAAAATGCTCGACTTTGGGCTAAAGTTGGTGATGCTTATTTCCCATCTGATGAAACAGTTAACCAGATTCCACCAGGTCAATACCACATCGAATACTCACACAACCGTGGAATCTATTTTTCAAGGAAGCCTATCAATCTTGACGAGCTCCTAATACTTCCAGACAGCGCATCCGAAGAAATTATCGACAACATTGAATATTTCTGGAGTCGCGAAAGCACCTTTCGCCAACTAGGCTACCTCTGGAAACGTGGTGTACTACTTTTCGGCCCTGCTGGAAGTGGCAAAACATCTACCCTTCAAATTATCGCTAAAAAGATCATTGATCGAGGCGGAATCGCAGTTTACGTAAAAGAGCCAAAGCTTACAGCACAAGGCCTTGAGCTACTTCGTCGCATTGAACCAACTCGCCCAATTATTGTAATGGTTGAAGACATTGACGCAATTCAACAGTCTCACGGTGAGGCTGATATGCTTGCAATGCTTGACGGCGACCTTCAGATCGACAATGTTGTATTCATTGCAACAACTAACTATCCCGAAAAGCTTGACAAGCGCCTAGTAAATCGCCCAAGTCGTTTCGATATTGTGCGCAAGATTGGCATGCCTAGCGCAGAAGCAAGAGCTGTTTACCTTGCAGCACGTAACAAGCGCCTAGTTGACGATGACGAAGAGATGGCAACATGGGTAGATAGCACAGATGGATTTTCCATTGCTCACCTCAAGGAACTTATTGTTTCTGTCGAGGCACTGGGTCAGGACTTCCATGCAACAATTGATCGTCTTTGCATTATGATGGATCAGACAATCTCATCTGAAGATGACGATAAGAAACAGATAATCGGATTCACGGCTAATGTCGGAAAAAAACGCGGGGCCGTGCGGGCGGCCGAAAACGTTCCCGTACCAGCCGCCCGTGGGAAGAATTAAAAAAGGACTTTATACGGAGATATCCTGATATTTTCAAAAAGCAATATGGTAAACGATAAAATTATCTTAACGGATGCTGATGGGTGCTTATTCAATTGGAATGAGGCATTCAATGAATTCATGCACGAAAGTGGCTTTACTGCTATCCCCGAAGAAGTGGATAATTATTCGGTAATGGATCGCTATGGTATTGCATCCCATATTAAAATGGATATGGTCAAAGAATTTAATCACTCAGATCGTATCAAAAGTCTAAAGCCATACGCAGACGCACAAGAATATGTAGCCCGACTCAATAGTGAGGGATACAAATTCATAGTCATCACAAGCCTAAGCGAAAAGCCTAGTGCATATGATTGTCGTGCGCAGAATTTAGAAGAATGTTTTGGTGATGCAATTATCGGACTGCATTGCTTACGTATTGGTGTTCATAAAGGCCAAAAACTACAGCAGTGGAAAGATACGGGCCTCTGGTGGATTGAAGACCACGTTGAGAATGCGGCAGCAGGTGCAAAACTTGGGCTGCGCTCAATTGTAATTGACCACCCATATAATGTAGGCTACGATCAGCACGACCACTTGCATTATGCGCGCACTAGCAAAGAAACGCCGTGGGCGGATATTTACGAGGTTATTAAAGGAGCAGAAGAATGTTAGGCATCGGCGACATAATCTTATATCAACGCAAGAACGTTATTGCTGAGTGGGAGATCAATAAGTTCTCTCCTTCGGGCAAATACGTAGCAATCGAAAACGACGACTATGAAGAACGTTGGATTCCTGTGCGTGACGTACTGGAAGTAATCGAATCAGAATCGGGCGACGAGCTTCCACCCACAACTGAAATTGATGTTGAGGCAATGATCGAGGCGTCGAAGCAACCAATTTCTCGCGCTCGCACAACAACAAAGGATTTCGGCTTTAAGCATGAAGTTTGAGATCGACGAAAACCAAATTGAAAAGATGGGAGAGTGGCTTCAAAAGCACATCGCAGAATGTTCATATTGGAAATCTGAATATGTGTTAAAGCATGGCGGTGACACCCCAATCACTTATGCATTTACGCCGTCAAAGAATGGTTTGATTACTGAGGTCCAGTGCAAGTGTGGACAAAAGACTGACGTTACCGACTATGAACGAAGAAAAGTTTAACAAAGCAGTATTTTTGGCAAAGCTTAAAGGTGACAAAGCACTTGGCGACCTAATGCTTGAGCTAGTGCAGCAACGCCATGAAGAATATGCATTCCGTATTGTGCGCATGTTTTCCCCAGGCGCAATAACGCCACCTACATGCGATAACGTTTCAGAAGACAGACATTGTAATATGTCTCCGTATGGATATTGCTTTACTAATCGACTAGGCAAAAACATAGAGCAGTTTCATCCTGACTCCATGTATTGCATTTGGTGTGAGAGTATTTATACACCACCAAACAAAGTTGAACCTCGTATAGATTTAGCCTTAATTAATTTTCGTTATGGGGAGCTACACAGAGAATGAGAATCGAAGATGATGAAAAGGACGAATTCCTAATCAGTCTTGGCGGTAAAGTAGAACGTAAACGTGTTCTTAAACGCCTAACAAAAGAGCATGATTTATTGCGTATCAAAATCGAAGAACTGATGACCGACGCAATTATCGAAGAAAAGGAATTCGTAAACGACAGGCATCGCGCACTTTGGCGCATCTTGAACCGTATGCCAGGTCAGCACAAAATCATGTATGACCTTGACTGCGAAAAATCTCCGTACGGAATGTGCGGCGAAGCCACTGAGCAAAACATCCTCAAGGGAAAATGTGTTTGGTGCAGCAGAGAATTCGACTAGCGTAAGTTGTTGATATTGTTGATGTTATTAAAATATCTGTAAGCCATTGATTTCATTAGATAAATAATTGCGTACAGAACTTGACATATTGTGTAAAGGCTGTATAATTATGTTTGACAGTTAGGAAATCCTAACTTTTGATAGGCCCACAACGGGCAACATGCTAGACAACCTATTACAGGAGCACAACATGAAACAGAACTACAGAGTAACCCTCTTGACCTTCCGCACCGAATCAGGTGCCAACGCAGTATATCTCACAAGCCGTAGTGATGACCGTACGATCAACACGATCTACGCCTGTCACAAAAATCGTAATGACAACTACGGCGACACCAACCCCTACATCATCGCACTTGATGAAGAACGTCTGATCGGTAAAACTGTCCTTCGGGATGGCATGTACAAAAATCAGGCGGATGCGATGAGAAAAGAACTTGTACGTCAGTTCAAAAACTGGGGTATTGAGGTGTACAACACAAAGAAGTAAATGACTCCTCCAGGGTCGGCGGCCCCGTAAGGGGTCGCCTTTTACAAGAGAAGATAATGAGAGCTACTAACCTACAAATTGCACAACGCTACAAACACGCAATCCACAATGAAGATCAAGAACTGCTAGACAGTTTGCGAGTGTTTTGTGGTATAGATTTTGAAACAGAAGAAAAAATTGTTCACATGATTTATGTAGGCGGGTGTACTGCATACGAAGTTGAGTGCTACTTAGAGAAGAGAGGGTAACATGTTACAACTATTAAACACAGACCCGAAAGACATGTTTGGTGTGGACTTGGCGCAAGTACTAGGCCCGAAGGCAAAGCGCAAACATGTATCAACATTCACCGTCGAAGAATTGAACGCACGAATTAAGAAACTCCCAGAATACGTGCCAACAAAATCACTGGGCGCGGACCCGTCGATATTCCAAATAACGAACCACCTGCTTCGCATAATAATGTCTACAGGTGCCTTAAAGGGAATTGATCTCGACTGGCAAGCGGAAGACAGCCTTAAGA
>Ga0307377_10006940_pt1 | contig 11769 bp, 15 predicted proteins | sample TR3MG_FD_202535 | JGI IMG/M metagenome (GOLD analysis project Ga0307377, IMG submission 202535) | Soil microbial communities from Risofladan, Vaasa, Finland - TR-3 | ecosystem: Environmental > Terrestrial > Soil > Coastal area > Acid sulfate soil | place: Finland: Risofladan, Vaasa | collected...
TCAAGCGCCCAGTGCCTGCCCAGGGGGCTCCGAGAGCGGCCAGGGTCGCCTGGGTGGTGGCATTGTCGTAAAGATTGGAGACAAACGAGTCCAGCCAGCGCACAGCTGAACGGACCATTCTCTGTGGCGTCTCCTTGATTTTACCGAGATCGTCGTTCATCAGAGTTCGCCAAGAGACATCGAACTGGCGCGCATACTCGTCCACGCCATAATTGACCTCACTGTCACTGACGTAGGTCGGTTTTGGCTCGGCCTTTTCGCGCCGCTTGTCCAAGCCCTCGGGCTCAGTCATCCGGAAGCGCGCAACATCGCGAAAGTCCGGGGCCTCGTCCTTGTAGATGTAACTGCCCCAGGAGCCGATCTGGTAGGCGTAGTCTTTGTAAAATGACCGAGACAGCGCATCAGCAAAGTAGTAGGTAAAGTGCGCGGTGGTCATTGTCTCTTTGAATTGCTCTGCACTCATTCCATGCAGGTTAGTTGCGAGCTCGTTCAGAGCTGCAATGCGCGGTCCGAGGACCTCGCCAGGGATCGAACCTTCATCGGTTAAGGCGTATTCCTTGATCCATTCTATGACTTGTCGCATCGGTATTTCCTCCAGTTTAACTAGGGAGCGCTATTTGTGAGCGCTTAGGATCCAGCGCCGCGCTGCATGACGCCGCAGGTTTGGGTACTCGCTGTAATGCCACCCTTGGGATAGAGTGCCATGTCGGCAACTGTCAAGGGTACAATGTGCCCGAATTTCGGGTTTGCCGCAGCTGTATTGTCTGCAGCTGCCAAACTGAGATAGGTGCCAGCTGGCATCGTCGCTGAACGGTCGTAATAAACTTCATAGCCAATGTCCATCGCTGCCCAAACGGTCTCAACTGCGCCGCCATAGGTCGTGACATTGCGCACGGTTTGCCGGTAAACCATTCCACAGGTGAAATCGATTACCGCAACCGAGTCCCCAGCGTCGATACTGAGAACGGTGCCGCAAACCTGATTCTCGTCCGATGCCACTGCGAGTACCGCAGCAGGATTAGTCGGTGTCGGGCTGGTGTCCTCCAAGCGCGCATAGGGAATTTCCCAATGTCGTACCGCGCCCTCAGAAGAGCCTTCATATTCGCTGTTCACTGCTTCTGTCATCTTCTTCCTCCGATAGGTTTGAAATTAATTAGGATCCCGCGCCACGCTGCATTACCCCGCAAGTTTGCGTGCTTGCGGTTGCCGCGCCCTTGGGATAGAGCGCGCGATCCGCGTCGGTCAGCGGGACAACATGCCCAAATTTCGAGGTAGTCGCGCCCAGGTTGTCCAGCGGCGAGGTGCTGAGATAGACGCCAGCTGGCATTGTAGGCGAGCGGTCGTAATAGACCTCGTGACCAATATCGATTGCCCCGAAAGTATTCTCCGCTTCCCCGGAGTAGGTCAGGACATTGCGTACCGGTTGCCGATAAACCATGCTCGCGGTGAAATCGATGATCGCAACCGAGTCACCGGCGTCAATACTGAGAATGGTCCCGCAAATTTGATTCTCGTCGTCGCCAACCGCCAACACAGCTGCAGGATTACTGGGAGTCGGCGTGGCATCTTCTAGTCGAGCATAGGGAATTTCCCAGTGCCTTACAGCTCCTTCACTGGAGCCCTCATATTCGCTATTGATTGCTTCGGTCATTGTTCATTCCTCCAATTGTCTGCAGATCGATCAGGCGCGTCGGTTAGGAGCCGGAAGTGCCGGGGGAGGTACTAAACCCCCATTTCTCCAGCACCGCGTCCTTTTTCGCGTCTGCCTCACTGACCGTCACCGGAGCGGGAGCGGCGCTTTCGGTCAGGGCGAACGGTCGACCTGATCCAGCCGCACGCAGCTCGGCGATCTCGGCTTCAATCGCCGCATCCAGCGCGGCCATATCGCCATAATTCTCCACCACCAGCTTGGCAATAGATTTACTCGGTAATGAGGTTTCACCTAATCGGTGAGCGATCTCGCCCAGGACAACTCCCGGCACAATCGCGGCCTCTGGCGTAGCTGGCGTAGCATCCGGAGCGGGAGCGGGAGCGGCCTCAGTTTGCTCAGTTTGCTCAGTTTGCTCAGTTTGCTCAGTTTGCTCAGTTTGCCGTGCCTCCTCAATAATCACATCGGTCAGGACAGCCGCGCTTTCCTCCTGATCCAGCTCTTCTAGTTCATTTTCCTTTTTTGGTACCATTTCTGCCTCCACTAAATTAATCGCGCGGCCTCCCGCGCCAGCTCTCGTCACCCAGTCAACTGAGTGAGCGACATTAATGCTTTCGACAATTTTCACATTTTGACCGGCAATGACTCCTGGCTTGGCTGTGCCTGATGCCAGGATGCTGCATTGTAGATTAGCGAGCGTGCCAAGCTTGGCGCGATTGCGAACCTTTTTGGCAAATAGCGGATCGTACACCCCGACACGCGCCACGGGTGCCCCGGTTTCAGTAAAGCGTACTGGACATTCGAGGATCTCGCTTACCTCAGTGCGCTCTGATTTCTCTGCAGCTTTGTGATCGGTTGCGTACATCTTCACCCCAGTAAAGACGTGTGCATGTTCGCGCAAGAGCGCCGCGCTGTAATAGTGCCCGTCCCGCTTGTTGCCCAGTCCGGGCTCTATTACGACCGCTTCCATAATCAGGGCGTCGCCGCCATCGCTTTCCAGGAGCTGTACGGCTGAACCTGACTCTGCGAAAAGGTTGGGGGACGCGGGGGCCTGTTCATTTTCAATAGGTAAAGCGCTCGCGTCGTCCTCGTCCGAGATCGCAGACGGAGGTTGAGGAAGTTGCGGGTCTCTGATGCGCGCAATAAATTCCTCAGTCAATGCAGAAACTGCCAACTTTTTGTTAGCAATATTGGAGTCGTAGAAGATATTAGTGACCAGTTCTTTGAATTGCTCTGCCAGGGTGAGGTTCGCGTCTGCGAGCTCGCGAGCTTCGTACACCGCATCCAGATCAGCAAATGATGTAACGCTATAGGGGATGTACTGCGCCATCTCCGCGAGCTCTACGACATTCGGGATGCTCCAATTCTCGGCCTCAAATAGCGCGCGTAGATCAGCTTTGGCTAGTTCGACTCCAGAGCCATCGTACTTTTTGCCCCGGTAGCCATCAGGAGAAAATAGCGCTGCCCAGGCAGTTGCAGCGAGCTCGCGAACGGGGGTGCCGTTCTCTCTAACCGGGAGGTGCCAGGTGGCGATCTCGTCCTTGTTTTCAGCGATTAGGAAATCCCTAGGCCCGTGTGTGCGCTTGCCAACCTGTTTGACTAGCTCGTTCAACTGTGTCATTACAATCCTCCGCTATACTAGATACCCGTGAGTACCGTAGAAGAAATCGACCTCGCTTGTATCTGTGGCGTTCCAGGCTTGTGCCCACATTTTCCAGCCCACGGCGATGCGCGGCATGGTGATGATAACAGGCACACCAGAGTTGAAAGGCCCAGCGGTTGCCATAAACATAAACTCGGAAACTTGCAGCGCTGTAATGGCCGCGCCGCTTGTCCCCGTTCCCCAAATGAAGCGCAAGCGATAGGGCGTGGCGTGTTCGGTGTCCACAACTAGGATCACATGCGGATCATGGAACGTGTCCAGCGCATGCGTGGGCACATCATCGGTGCCTAGAATCGGAATCGCTGTGCCCCAGGTGTCATCTCCGGAGCTCGCGACAAACGGTCTGTCTACATTGGCTTCGATTGCATTATCTTCATCGGGAGCGGCAAGCGCGCCCCACCAGTACTCGTGGTTGTGCAGGTGATGTTCAATCTCCACCGTCTCGGCCAGGATGTCATCGCCGGTTCCGCTCGTGACGGTGTCAATCCCCTGACTGGTCATTCCTAGTGAGCGCATAGTTTTACCTCAGAAGTGCTTGTATCTGCAAGGTACCCGGAGCTGCAGCGTTGCCAGACTCGCGCGCGCCAATTCGGATGCGCTCAATAGTATCGTGTAGCTCAAATGGACCGAGCGCGAAAGCTTCCACAGCTGCACCGGTGGCGGTATAGGTGACGAGCTCGCGCTGGATTGCACTTGTGACATCAGCGCCGGCAGCAAGGATGCCCGGATCGAAGCTTGAGAATTGCGCCCAAGCTTGCGCGCCAGCAGCTGCCCCAGCGTCCAGACTATAGGGACTGACCTGGATGCGATAATCGAAAGCACCTGCAGCGCCGCCACGGGTATAGGTAAAATAGAATGAAATGTAATTCGCGTGTGCAGCTTCGAGTGCTGTTGGAGCCACGTCCCAGGCGCTTGCACCTAATAGGATTGCAGAAGCGCGAGCCACCGCGAGGTATAATTGATCGGCGTCTAATCCAGTCCAGGACATAGGGTGTGTGCTCCTCTTGCAAAAGAAACAAAGGCGCCAGCCCACGTTCGGGGCCAACGCCTCTAGAATTAAAGCGCTCTGCGGTATGAGGTTGGAGGAAGCAGTTGACTAAAGCTTGCAAGAATTATACCACAGATACAGGGGGCTGTCAAGTGTCAATCGGCACCACTGGGGAATCGGTTGGGCGAGCGCTTCGACACGACAGCGCGGCGCGCTACAACTTCAAAGAATTGCACCGCGCCAGACTTGGGCTCGTAACGCTGCGAGGTGGGCTCGGTCCAGAGCAAGGGTGCCCCGCTTTCATCGGTAAGAATGTCGATGGATATTACGCTGTGAGATCCGTCCCTGGCAAAGCGCTCCAGGCGATTAATCAGGGTACCCCAGCGTTCAATTTGCTCTGGAGTCAGGTTCATTTGTCATCCTCCCTGAAGGGGATCATTCGGTTGTTTCTCAACTCGTATAACCCATCAGGCGGGTATTGAGCGTGTGCCTGTTTGATCGGGCGCTTGCCCCCGTTGATCTCAACGAAGAGACGCCGATACGCTTTGCCGATCACCCGGTCAAATTGAAAGACAATCGGAACCCAGCCGCGCCAAGTTTCGCGCCGGTGCTGGTGGAGGTGCTCGAATGTTTTCCAGGATTTCAGCCGCGCCTTTTGCTGTGCTAGTTTAGTGAGCGCTTCAGCACCCTCGGCCTTGAATAATTCTGCGAGCAAGCGCTGTGTCATTGCAATGATATCGGGCATATCATCAGGGTACCATCCCCTGGGAGGAGGATTGTAACCATCCTCGCGCCAGGGGAGAGGATACTCTTTGAGAAGGATGCCGTCTTCTAATTTGAGCATGGTTTTCATTTCAATCTCCTCTTGTCCAAAGAATAAGCGAATATTGCAGCACCGACTGTGATGCAAGCGATCAGGGCAAGCGTACCGAGACAGAACTGGGTCAGGAGATCGCCAAAGATTAATTCGGGATGCGAGCGACGGATATCAGAGTCGAGTGAGAGTTGCGCGAGCTCGTTGTAGGCCAGGAGGAGCTCGGCGTCGGCCTCGGCGCGAATCACCTCGGCCTCGGCGCGCGCGCTGGAGAGAACCAGATCGGCTTCAGCTTGCACCAGGAGAGTCCGGGCCTCCGCTTTGTCGGCGTCAACCTTGCTGGAAATGATACCGAGCGGAGCGCCGCAAACCAGTGCAGCTGTGACAATCAAGGCCAGCGCTGCCAGGATAGCAACGCCGGTCCCGGAACGCGGTGAAGACGCCTGGGTCAGTTGTGCGCCATAATCGTTGATCTTGTCTTGTGTCCAATAGAGCTCGTCGCGTGCCATTGAAGTCCCCCTTCATTGCACCATATGCTAGTTAGATGTGAATAAGTGACTAGGTTTTCCTCCTCCAGTAGCGCCAAAACTCCCACAGGATCCAAAGGAAGAAAATGAGAAATATTAGCGCAAGTGCTTGCGCGATCATAATCTATTCTCCCATCCAGAGGATTGCACAGGTGCCCTCGGGCCACTTGTCAGGCTTTGTAGCCCAATAGTGAGGACAGTTGGGATGATAGGGCGGCGGGTTGGACTGGGCAACCGCGAGCGGTACTTCCTCGCGATTGATCCAACCTTGACAAACTGGGCAAACTGCCTTCCCAGGGAGCAAGCGCGCTGCACCGCCTCTGCCATTGTGTGCATAAAATTCCTGTTGAGCCAGGGATCGCGCGGTACCGTCCGAGTCCATTGCGATCTGTGCAGACTTCCAGCTGTTACGCCGCGCATCCCAGGCGCGGAGCTGCGAGGCATAGACATTCCGGTTCGCCTTGGGAGCGTTCGACTTGATCTGCACAACCTGTGCTGCCAGGTCGTAGTTGAATGTGGCGACAATCGAGTCAGCCTTGGCTCGCGCAGTTTCGTTAAGCTGCGAGAGGATAGGCGAGTTGTTCAAGCGCCCGGATCGACTCGGACAACCAATCCGATTTGCCTGGATGCTCAGTTCGTCCTCAAATGCGCGCCGCATAGAGCGAGTCAGCTCTAGTGCTAAAGCGTCACGGTCGTATTGGTCCATCCGCACAGCCAAATGAACTAGCTTCTGCACATCAGAAAGTTGATCGGTAAGTGCTTGCCAGTCACGGAGCTCCACCAGTGGGAGTGTATTCATAATTCCTCCGGTTCAGCGGTACCGAGCGCTTTAGCCCATTCCTCTGCTGTGATCGCGCGGAGCCGAGCGAAGTTGTCACTTAGGAGAACCTTGTGCTGCAGCGCGAGTTCACGGGTGGTTTTTTTGGTCATCTTGGCGCGCCGCTTTCTGTCCAGCTTGTCCTGTTTGGTCGGCATTACTCCACCTCCGGATCGAAGGTTCGCGAGCAACTCGCGCAAACGAGAAGGTTCTTGTGACCAGGGAAACGCAGAGCAGTGGTACCGTCGCAGAGTGGACAAGGATATTGGACCGATTCGGCAGAATGCGATTCGCCTAATTCGGTAGCGGGGAAGGGGACAGGGCGATCCTCGTCCCCATCATTGTCCCCATCATCGTCCTCGTCCTCGTCCTCGTCCCCTGGGTCCCATTCGGTATCCACGCCGAACGCTTCATCAGCTGCCACTTCGCTTACATCAGCAACACCGAGCGCTTGGAGGACAATGCGCCAGACGTTAGCAGTAATGATTTTGATCGTATTGTCAGGGATTGCACCCAGCTCGGCAAGCGGTACGAGGGTGTCTCGGTAGAGCGCGCTGATCGATTTTGACAAACTGTCCAAGTCCACCTCGACTAGCCGATCTGTACTAACGCGCGCATCGTAATTCTTGAATGTAATGCCCGTGGCCCGTTCGTGAGCCTTCAAGACTATCTTTACCATAATCTTGAATTGAGAGGACCAGAACAACTGGTAGCGGCTCCATTGCATTTGCAGTGGCCGCTCCATTGCAGTTGCGGTTGCGAGCCGGTAAGCGTCACCTGCACCGGCGTAGTGTGGAAAGAGTCCGAGCGCCAAGTTTGCCATTAGGAACAGTGCCTCTCCATCCATTTTAGCATCAGACGCGCCCGTTGTCAAGGGCATTCTGGCGAGATCAACTGCATCGTTTTGAATAAAAGTCGATCCGGCTGCAGCTGCAGGATTAGTTTCGTAGCTACCTCCGCTGCCTGAGGTTTGCAGAGTGCTGGCAAGGCGTTGTTTGATCGCATCGGTGGCGCGCGAACCGCCTTTGTGCTTAAGGGTATTAACGTACATCGCCACAGCTGATGCGACGGTAGCGCGATCTTCTCGAAAGCGCTTGTGAGCTCGTGACCAGGGTGCTGCACTGGTGGTGAGAGGCCAGCCGCGCAAACTGATAGAGCTGGAGGTGTTGCGTTGTGGGCGTTTGAGATTATGCGCAACATGCTGGACTACCGCGTAGGTGTAGCGGTTCTCCTCGGTGGCGTCGAGAGTTGTGCGCGCGCCCAAGGGCAGCGAGACAGAATTGAGCGCTTCAGGATCAGAGTAGTAAACCTGCCAGTCAGGATAATAGAGCGTCTGCAGCTCGCCATCCTCCTGGTATTGGCGCTTGTACCAGAGTTTGGTGCTCGCGTCGCCTGGAGCGGTTACAATCTCGCTAATCTCTTCGGTGGGGATGATGCGAATAGTCGGGAAGCCATCAACGCCGATAAAATAGACCTTGAAAATCTCACCGTCGACCAGGGTATCATTTGACAAGTGCGCGAGTTTGTCATCAGCCAGCACCGCACTGTTGCGGTCATCCTGCCAGAAGAGATCGAAGATCAGTGCAGCGGCCTCGTCCACGGGTTCGATCTCAATTGTCTCACCAAACCCGTAGTTGGTCCAGGTGTTGATAGCCCATTGCGTAATGACATCGTACTTGAATAGACGACGGCCCTCCTCAACCGCGCGGAGTCGCTCTGCGGCTGTATCGCGACCGTAACCGAGCAAGTCCCCGCCAATAATCTCGTAACCCAGCTGGCCGATGTACAAGTCCAGAAGCTGCGAGTCGACCTCGGCTAGTTGCCGGTGCAAGGTGCTAGGCGGGATGACATAGGGACCGTCCAGGTAAGCGTCGTGAAGGATGCTGACACTCTCTTGGAGCCGGTCGAGCTCCGCGCCCATCAGGCGCGCTCCGATTTTGTTCAGTATGGTTGGCATATCTACTCCCTTCCGCGATTGTTAAGAATTTCGCCCCCAAGTAAAGCACAAGTAAGGATACTTGTAGTTTACCAGGGCGAGAAATTCTGAGAATTTTGAGCTCAAGTAAGCTGCAAGTATATCATACTTGAGGTTTACTTGGGCCAAAAATTCTGAGAATTTCACCCTCAAGTAAAGCGCAAGTATATCATACTTGAGGTTTACTGCACGAGAAAATTCTGAGAATTTTGAGCTCAAGTAAACCATGAGTATATATCAGTTGATCGATACCCGGTCTGGCAAGGAATCACCAGCGATGCTCGCAGATTCTCCCTCGTAAAAATTCACGCCCAGGATATCTCCCAGCGGCAGCTCCTCACCCAGGGAGTTGTAGAAGAATATCGGCGTGTCGCGCTTGACTCCCGCGGCGCACAGTTGCTCTAGCCTTTCGATCAGCTCGCCCACGGTCACGGTGGCAGGCATCAGAGTACCCGTTTCAGGACCACTGACCAGCAGTAGCCACCCAGGACTTTGGCGATGAATTGTCCACAGATGACCAGGACCAACGGAGGCCAGCCAAAGGCGATCAGGGGGAAGAAAAGGGAATCGGCAAATGCTGAAGCCAAGTTGGCTCCGTTGATACGCTGAGTCAGGGACCTGTGAGCTAGGCGAGTGTGAGTCCAGGTGCCAGCCAGGAGCGCTGCAGCCATTCCTACTCCAGAGCCAATTACGAGCTGCAGAGTATCTCGGTTAATCAGGAGCGAGCCCAGGCAACCGAGCGCGGTCAAGGCGATCATGTTGCGGGTCAGGTGTCCTGGCCCCCAGCACTCCTGGAGGAATCCGCGCGTGGTCATTCCTAGTCCGACTAGGAAAAAGGCGGTTACGATGCTGATGTTAGGACCGATCTGTTGAACGAGAAGATTTGCTCCGGTCACAGCGAACACGAAGATGAAAACGAGAATGATCGCGCGATTTTGCAAGTTGTGATCCGGAGGAGTCTTGGGCGAGCGTTGTTGGTTCATGTGGTTTTGTACTCCCAGGCTTAGGTTTAGGTTTAGGTTTAGTAAGCGTCGGTTATGCTCAGTGGCATATAGACGATTTGCTGTGTCTCAGTCGACGTGGTTAACCAGGCGACAATGTAGCGCAAGGCGTCAAGCGCATGGTAATCATTCTTGTTGGCGATCTCTTCGGTGGGCTCCCCGTCGACTAGTTTGCGCCGATAATCACCCAGCTCCGAAACAAGGTTCTCGCACGAGTCGAAAACATATAGGCGATCGTCGCGCAAGAGTTGTTGGATCTTGTCTATCCCGGCCCACACATCGGAGATCGGCGGTTCCTGCAATGGGATCCCTGCACCCTGAAAATCAGCACGCTGCTGGCGCTCCGATTTGGCTCCACCGACATAGGCGAAAATATTCTCAGTACGTCCGGCAGCGCGAATTCCCGCAACGTGTTGGGGGGTGGTGATTCCAAACTCGGCATAGTATTCACGATAGACAAATACATTGAGAGTCTCTGGATCAACTGCGAGCCATAGAGCACAAACGTAGGCACCGAGCGGATCGATACCCACAAAGCGCGGCCAGGTATGAGGGATCTCAAACGCTTCGACCTTGTGCTTGTCGTCGTCGTACACATTGAATATCGCTCCCTCTGGAGGAGCCCATAGCCCGTGGAAGAGACGGAGCAAGCGCGAGCCGGTTAGGGTTTTGAGCCGCGCGATCGTACGCTCACCCTGGGGCGTGAGGTGCCCTGCCTTGGGGTGAGGATACTGATAATAGAGAGTAGGATTATCTTTGTGCGTGGTGGGGATTAGTTTGAGAGTACTGCGAGCTCGCGAGACGATCCAATGTGTGTGCGAGCTCGGATTGCAATCGCCAATTAATTGAGGGTTCGGGACAGTCCCGGCGCGCCCCGTGACGCGCGTGGTCAAGGTTTCCCAGTCCACGAGGGAGGTTTCCTCGGCCTGATTGACATAGATAATATCATGCTCCGCGGAGAGAACCTTGCCAGGCTTGTCGAGCCCGGCGATCCAGATGCGCGAGTTGGTGGCTTTGTAATGGAAGAAGCTGGGCCGCTCCCCACCGAACGGATGCACCGTTGTCTCGTACTCGTCACCCAGGACCTTTTTAATGTAGGTGCGCAATACCGTGGAGTAGGTGTCGGTGAGCTGTTTGCGAGCGATAACGAATGAAGCGTCATGATAGTAGGAAGCCTTGAGGTGCAGTTGCTCCAAAATGCCGCGAGTCTTGCCGGTTTCGGCGGGACCGGAAAGCATAATCTCCGATGCCCAGTAACATTCAAAGAATTCACGGATCGCTCCGTAGGGAGTGTACCCACCCGGTACGCCAGCCTCGGCGCTGCGGATTGTGTATTCTATGCTAGTCATCAGGGGGCGCTCCGGGAGGGAGTAGGACCTTGGACAAGTCTACTCCACCAACTATGCGAACCACGCTCTGCACATCGGATTGTAATTCGACTCGGTCGCTGTACTTTTCCCTTCTGTGCGCCTTGAGGAGAAACATCAGGAGCCGATCCGAGTCCTGAGTGATCGCGCGCCGCCAAGCTTCTCCTTCGAGGATGTCACAGGCGTTCTCCAGAGCCTCGTCCCAGTCAGCTGCAAAAGTTGCGAATCTCTTGCGCCAATTGTACGCGGTTCTCCGGGGAACGCCTGCGGCCTCGCATGCCGCGCGCACATTGCCGGTGTCCCCCAGGCGATCCAGAAACCGAGCCATGCGCTTGCGGTTCGACGCTAAACTACCGTGGGCGAATTCACCCCGCTCAGGGACAGCTGGAGGATTTGCGGCGAGTGTGCCATTTGGTGCATCGCCAGCGACGGTTGTAACCTCCCTCGCATTGTTAGTTTTACCTTTCTTGGACACAAGTTCACCATCCGGGCCGCTCCGCTAGAAGTGGTGATTTTTTTTGCTGTGCTAGTTGTGCGATGCTTTGTGCATGCCTAAAAACCGGTCGCGTTGGGATCCTCGACCAGCTCCAATCGTCTGTCCTTGGTGATGTAGACCAGCGGCAAAACGAGATAGCCAATGATCCATTTGAAAATCATCCCGCCCCAAACGATTGTCCAGAGCTCACCAGCAGTCATGGTGCCCCAAAACGCGAGCACGCCGAAGACAATTGCATCCATCGGAGCCGATACCGCGTTGGAGAGGATCACTCGCATAAACTGCATCTTCCCGGTAAAGCGCTTTTCGACACGCGAGTAAATTTCGGTATCGACGAGCTCACTCAGTACTTCCGAGATCAGCGAGGCCACGGTTACGCGCGGGATGATACCGAGTACGAGCGCGAACGGAGCTTGCTGAGTCCACCAGGAGGCACTGGGAAGATTAATGCAGATTACGAACCAGAGCGCCAT
>Ga0307377_10006942_pt1 | contig 11768 bp, 21 predicted proteins | sample TR3MG_FD_202535 | JGI IMG/M metagenome (GOLD analysis project Ga0307377, IMG submission 202535) | Soil microbial communities from Risofladan, Vaasa, Finland - TR-3 | ecosystem: Environmental > Terrestrial > Soil > Coastal area > Acid sulfate soil | place: Finland: Risofladan, Vaasa | collected...
CATGGTATTGACGATTTTTCTCCAACTCCGATGTCTCAATTCGGTTTGGTTTTGTTTGTTTAGTTCCTATTAAATATAGCATAGCTTTTAATTATCGTGTGAACGGTAATACTCACTTAAATTTACTCCGCCGAATGCCCCATCCTCATCCTCAGTGCGGGTAGAAATACCAAAACCTTCCTCCATTCTCTCAATCAACTTAGGTAACTCCTCTACAATCTTAGCTGTCGTATCCACATATTTTTTCCTGTCCACTGTCCCATCCTTATCCTTATAATCCTCCGGACCACATTTAATAATAGTCTCATAATGCTCTATCACATTCTGTATCATTAAGTTAGCCCTCACCCTAGAATCAGCCCTCATCCGGGCCATCCTATCAATAGCAACCGCAATATCATTAGGAAAGTGTAACTTTAATAAATCTTCTCTCAGATTTTTTCCGGGGTTATATTTTGATTCTTCTAAGGCCCTCCGGACCCTGATAAAATCATCCCCTTCCCCCATGAGCATAGAAGTAGGATTTGCATAATACCACACAAACATTAAGGCCGAAGCCGATAATGTACCGAATTCCGGAATCCTTTTTAATTCCGGATATTTACTACGATAATCTTCAGGCTTGATCCCCGTAGGATCGAAGAGCCTTGCTGTGTTCGGCATTTTGTTTTGTATTTATTGTCGCTTCCCGAACAGGTATTCTTATCAAATTATAATCCGCATCACGTACCAGTTTATACCTTATCCGCATCTGAACATTCATAGCATCATTCCTATAACATCTCACATGCGAACATGCCAATCGTCCAATATACGCATACGCTAATCCATACAACGCATCATCATAATGCAATAGCTTATTCTGCGGCCCCCAACTCTCTCTTCCGGTTGTAGGTTTAATTTCATATACAAAGGTAGTTAATTGATCGAAGATAACCGAAATAAAAATGCGTTTATGATATGCGCGTATAACTTCGGTCAAATATTCGACAATCGCATCTGCCCTGTTCCCCTTGTTATCAATGCCTATATCCCGGGCTCCCCCCATCACCTTATCAGGTAGTTGTGCGTTAAATATTAATGAATTAAGAAAACCTTTCGCCTCTTTATAATCTATGTAATTAGTACCAATATTAGCCTCAACTAACTCTTTTACCCCAGTTTTACGCCCTTGAGTCATATCATAATACAATCCGAGTAAAACAGTTTGCAGGAATACATACTTATGATCATGCTGCTTCCTGTAATTTAAAAGAGCTGATATTGTTTTCTGATAATCATCCCAGATAACACTAGACTGCTTTGAATGACCTGTCTCAGTGGATATCGGGTCAGTGCCTTGCCAATATCGATTCGTCCATCCTTGCTCCGGACGCTGAAACATGATCACCGACGCTTTATAATCCGGATCATTATCATCCACAGCCACAAATACCGCATCTATTATTCGATAAGGTACATCACTCTCCGGAGGCATAGGACTAGAATAATCATAAATAGGCTCAAAATATCCATATATAGGCTGTAACTGCGGGCCTAACGCTCGACACCTATCCATGCCCCCCTCAATTATCTCCCTAGAAACCAATGTATTAGCACTAGCCATAAACATATCCTTAAAACTGGTAGGATAATGCTGATGAAACTGAACCTTAGAAGTCTCCAAATCCAAATCTTTCTCAACAGCCCGGGCCCCATAATACCAATTCCTCTCCTTCTCATACTCATCCTTATTCAACCTCACATGCCAACTGAAAAACAATGGCACAAAACCACTCTCATACATTTTAGCCTCCCATAAACCCAAAATCCGGTACCATTCTTTTTCATATGCGCCTTTACCTTTTTCCATCGACCCGCCAGTTCCCCACATCCATACCTGACGCTTCAATTTAAACTCCCCGGTTACTGGGTCATTCCAAAACATAGTAGGCCTACCCTCGTTCAACATAGCCCCTAATATCGAAATATTACCAATCTCATCAATTAAAGCCAACTGGGGAGATCCACCGTTAATAGCAGTCGTCTTTGGAGCAACCACATCAATCCGACTATTCGGATATCCTTTTTTACCTTTAGCTGGTTTATCCGATAACCAAAACCGGGTACCGCTATCACTTTTTACGGGAGGTTGTGACCATCTGGCTAATGCACCAAATGGATATTTGATCTTATCATTAAAAATTTCTTCGGTAGTATCTTTATCCTCAGCAATAAACTTAATGTAGTAATTATTCTGGCTAATCATTTTCTTGATTGCGCATAAACCCAAAGCCGAAGTAAATCCGATCTGCCGACCTTTTCCACCTATTACATTATATCCGCAATCAAATAAATAATAAATAACAGCATGATGGTCCTTAGCTTTGTACTTGATCATCCCAGACTCAATATCACCCTCCTTCAATTCTCCGTACTTATTAGCAAAATAAAGGGTATTCTCTTTGATCCGGTCCATTTCCCTGAACACGTACTCCCGCCTAGATTCATCAGTCCGATAATCCGTTATATTATCACCTTCCTGTAACCACCTATACGCCTGCGCCTTATACCGTTCAAACTTATCATACTTAATCCGATGAGGGTAAATCCCGTAAACCATTGAATTGATCCAATTCACGAAATCCTCATTATGATACAAAACCCCATTATCCGGCATCCAGTTCTCTCGGGTAATATTCTCACGAAATCTGGCATATACTTCCGGAGAAGTGAATGGATCAAGGTCCCACTTAACTCCTAAAGCTACTTCTTTCTTATAGATAGGTACCGCACCTTTCGGACGGCCCATTTTAGCCGCATCCCTGATAAATCCTTCCCGCCTCAACATCTCAATCTTCTCCCTATCTAATACTCCCTTAACATATTGAGAATATAGGTATTCCAAATATTTCCTTTTTGCGGTATCTAACTGCACATTCGCCATACTAATCTGATTTAACCTGCCCCAATTCCTGTTTCTTGGATAACATTTCCAACTGATTACGTAACCTTACCACCATATCCTCCAGTATCTGAACCTTACGGATACCATGTTTAGCATACTCTTTGTTTTTCTGATTGTACTGAATAAGGGCTAATGTTTCGGGCAGGGTCGATAATTCCCCTGCCCCTACATTATCAGGAGAGGTGTTTCCAATGCATACGTCTGCAATCTGTTCTAAATAAGGTAATAACTCAAATTCTAAGCTATCAGCCATTTATTAGTACTTGTTTTTTAAAATCTTCGGTAAGTATTTCGAAATAAGGCTCCATCTCCAAATCATAGTCCTTACCACGAGCCTTCTGCCTGAAAGCCCTCATCACGCCTCGAACATCTATATTCTCCCCAAGTCTGGGATCTGCCATCTCACCCTTTTTGACATACCTATTACCAGCCTTTACAATCTCATCATTCAGATGAAATGCAGGTTGAGCCGGGGATTTACTCCCGATTCCTAAATGCTTCTCAACGCTATCTTTCAACGATCCAACAACTACATCAGCCCTTTCAGAATGAAATGACCGTATAGCCATCTCAATAACCGCAGACCTCTTTAGCCTCTGCGTCTTCATAAGAGCCTCCAGCAATATAATTGCATCCTGAGAGATCCGTACCGTTAAAACTGGTTTACCCATAAAACAAAAGTAGATCATTCAAATAACATAACCAAAAATAAATGTATACATTTTAACACGTGTAATGTATACACCCAAAAAAACCTCTATAACTAACTTTAAATCAACAACGTACCCCGTATACAAAAAACGTATACTTTTAACCTCCGTCAGCCTGCATCCCAATGCTTTTCCTTCGCATATGACACGTAGTCAAATTTTCCCAATATTAAAGATATAACCCTTTAATATAATATATAATATATATTATATTAAAGGGGGATGATTATCAATGAATTAAGAAAAAAGAATTATAAGATTTAAAAACGCTCTCTAAACTTGCCGTCGTTATTTAAAATGATTATAAATTGAGCCTAAAATTTGGAAGTCTCATTTAGATGTTCTAAGTTCGTAGAAATTTTAAACAAATGAAGTCATTTGCAGATCTTCGGAAGTACCAGCAGAAAGAAGCTAGTACAGTGTACCTTAAAGATAGCAACGATAAATACACCATAATTAAATATTATAAGCGCAAAGGTAATAAAGCTATAATAGTAGGACCAGACTTTCCAAATGGTACTCAAAAGACAGTTAGTCAAAATGATATATACCCACATCCTTATTTTCCAGACCGAAGACCGATAGCTGTAGAGTTACAATATATAGTCATGGGGAATAAGCCGGGTACCATTATTAGGTTTACTGATGATGACATTGCTACAATTAAGTCTAAATGGCATGAAGGAGGCAGTAATATGTTATTGCATCATGATATGATGTATGCTAATCCGGATTTATTTAAACCTATATACGTTCTTTGATTTCGTTGATCGATATTAGAAAGTAAGTTTGGACGAGGGTTCGATTCCCTCCAGCTCCACAAGAAATCCAACCCTTAAATTATGGTAATATATTGGCGCAAAAACTAGTATATCCGGGTAATGGTTAGGGAAACCGCACAAGCGGGATCTTGTTTTTCCTAAAAGGGGGTACTACGGTATCCCCTTTAAACGAATTTTCTCTTCTATTTTACCCGGTCCTGAAAGGGGTAGCCGGGGTTTTGGGGCTGACTGGTTTTGACAGCTTATAAGTAAGGTATCAGGAGAGATCAAAAGCCGCTAACTGGCAAAGTTAGACAACTAATTCCTGCTATCCAGCACAGAATTGCAGCATAACAGGAGCCCCCGGTTTCACAGACCGGGGGTATGTTTTTTAAATTTACAAGATGGATAAAACACAAATTGAACGCATTCAAGCTACCAGTGGTGCTATCTACACGTTTGCTAATCGCTTAGATTATAATGCTGAAATATTTACACAATATGATGCTATAACTAAATGTGCCATGGATCAGTATAATTTATTTCATGGGCAGATTAATAATGAGGAAGAATTCAAAAAACTATCCCCGCCTGAACAGCAGACTTTGTTTGAGAATACCCGTAATTATGCTGATTTCATTGATAATCTTCATAAAGAACTTACTTACCTGAGTCGTAGCAGGCACTCATTAAATATTATAACTGCTATGGATGAACTGGGAGCAATAAATATGCTACTTAACGCATTAATAGATTTGATGGGAGGACCCAGTGGTAAGCTTGTATATCCGGATATTCATATTAAGGATAAGCATTGGAACAAAGCTACTTATAATAATCAAGTAGTTAATCTCGAAATAGAAGTTGACAAGTTAGTACTGGAGGTAGCAAACCTTATACTTGCTGATAAGCAACTAGATGCTACTATTAGACAGGCATTAATATTTAATACGTATACATCCCTCGTTAAAGCACAAGCATGGCTTAACAATGAAATAGATCGTGTGGAACATGATGGGATGCCGAAAGCGAGAGAGTTTAACCTTCCCGAGATTGTGGTACCTAAATTACCGGATCAGAAGGATCAGCCAAAAAAGGGCTAAACATCTCCCGCTTTCTTTTTATTTAATAATTTAAGTATGATACAATTACAAGGATTTAAATGGATAGAATCTCCCAGCAGTCGGTCATTACGAACCTTCTGGGTTGATGATCAATATTGCTTAACTATATTTCCGACAGTAGCATCAGATAAATATCATGCACTTATAGAAGATAAAAATGGATTTGTCCATGTAAATATGAAGTTTACCGCTGAAGAGATTATGCAATTATATGGTATTGAGATGCTGCAATTGTCATCATGAAGTGACAGGGGATTTTAAGTATTATCGTTGTGGGGGTTATTGGTACACAGAAAATAGGAGTAAAGCATATAGATGCACAGAATGTAAAAGTTTAATTTTCATTAAAATTAATTAAAATGCCAGCAGGTTATCTTAAAATGAAGCGCGAATTCATAGAGCAAGGACTCTCTGAAAAAGCAGCGGAAACAAAAGCCGCCCGGATCTGGAATAAGGATCATCCTGACAATCCAGTAGGTCGTAAACATTAGATGTTAAATAATTAAATATTTTTATTATGGAAACTATGGATTTTAGTAAAGTAACAGAAGAAGAGCAGTACCGCATTGTCGCGGCAGTAGCGTATGCTGCAAACCGGGAATTCTCTAAGATTGTTGGTGGTAAGCCATTCAATCCCCCATGGGAAGAATATCCGGAGGATTTGAAATTAAATCTTATTCAGGCAGTGAGGAACACGATGAAACAAAAAATCGTATCTGCTAAGCTCTCCCATTTACAGTGGGTTAAAGATCGATTGGATATGGGTTATGAGAAAGGAGAAAATATTAACTGGAAGAAGAAAACTCATCCGGATCTAGTACCTTTCGAAGAATTACCTATGCCAGCCCAGCTAAAAAGTGTTTTATTCCTTGCTATCGTGAACTCTCTTGGTGGGGCCCTCGGATACCGTCCATTTGATATGCAGCCTATAACTGAGGATGATGCAAAGAAATTCCATGCAACGATGGATGAACTTGAGATACTCAGCACAGCTGAAAAAGTAAAGCCTGAAGGTCCTTTTGAAGGTGATCCGGATGCAGCATTAAAGGAAGCATTAGCTAAGCCGAAAGCTCAAGAGTTTATACAGGCATCTGAACCTCCTGATGATGGAGATATACATCATGTCCCTATTCCTCCAGCAGGATCTGATCTTGAGCCAGTGGAGCCAGCTAGGCCGGAAGATTTAGATACAATGAAGGCACCTAAGCCGGGATCTACGAGTGATGCTCTTTTAGGTGAGAATGCAGGTTCAGGTGAGGTCATTGAGAAACCAGCAGATGATACTACAGATGCTGCAGCTCTTATTGATGAGCAAGTAGAACCAGTTATTGATGGCCCTATAAAGATAGAATTTTTAGGCGGCACACATTCTGATCAAGCGAAAGCTGCCTCTGAAGATGTTTCTGACGCTGTTCCTGATACTGTTATAGAAGAGAAGTCTGAAGAGCAACCAGCTCCAAAGCCAGACCCAAAGGCTAAAAAGCCTGTAGCTAAGAAAAAATAAATAACCCCGGTGGCCGCAGTTTCGGCTGCGGCCTTAAATATCAATCAGATGGCAGACCAATCACAGGAAATAATAACCATTGACATTATTAAAATTGTAGCTGAGACAGAATTAGCATTCTTAGTCAGGATCGAAGAGATGGGTTATGCTAAGCAATTCTGGTGTCCAAAATCTTTATGTGACTATGATGCTTCAGATCCGGACAATCTGATTGCTACTATGCCTCAATGGGTGTATGAACAAAATAAATTATGAATCAAGCACAACGCCAATATTTAGTCGAACAAATAGATTTTACCTACAGGAAACAGGTTGAAGTTCTTAAAGATCAAATACCTAAAAAGCCTTCCCTGAATAATTACCTGATAGCTGCTTTCCTAGATAATAGTATTGAGTTTGCTGACATAGATCAATTAAAGAAATTAATGAGGGAAAGAGTCCTTAAATTCGGATCAGGGGATGCCTTAATAGAGAGTGAAGAGTCTTATCGAAGAAAGAGCCTTAGCTATGTTCAGTTAGTACCGGAAGAGCTGTTTATAATTCCTGAAGCTTATCAAAAAGAGTTAGAGCAGTATGAGCATATCAAGGATGATATTGAAAAACAAATAGCAGATTTAGAAGCCCTTAAACGAACTTTGATCATGAAGATCCAGATAGGCAGTGCTAAAGCCTTGGATAACTTGGTTGAACAAGTAGATAACATAACTGATCTTAAACTTACTAACTTTCAATTAAAATTAACCGATGGAACTAAGTAAAGAAAAACACAAAGTACTCCGTGAGCAGGGAGATCTTCCGATGATTAACTTCATCGCACAGGAGGTAAGACACTCTTTAGTAGTCCTATACAAGCCTATGTACATTATAGTAGATACTAATCATAGCTATATGCTAAACGAAGAAATCTCAAACTTTATGAGTATGGGAGCTTTAGGTCGTGATGAGATATCTGGCCTTCAAAAAATAAACGTACTGGATCACTGGCTATTCGTATTAGAACGTCCTGAGCATGCAGGTATTAACGTATTAAGCACATCAGAATAAAACATTTAATTATGGCACAAATTGAAAATCTTACACAAGGAAATGTTACTGATCTCGATAGATTCTTAAAAAGACTGGCTAAAACTAATCCGGACTTAAGTTGGAAATTTAAATTTCAGCAGCCGGATGATGAGCCTAAATTTGAAGGTGTTATTCCCCGGTTAATTCGAATGGAAGAGAAGATCGATAAGCTTCAAGCGACTCTGATAGGATATTTGGACCGAATCTCACTTTTATTAACGATCAATTCGTAAACATTAAGACACCGTGAGAAACATATACATTACCGCACAATCCAGATCCGGCCACAACTTCATAGCTAACCAGCTGGAGTCGTGGGGCCTCGGGCCTATAGTTAAGCTGGAAGGATATCCTCCGGGATATTTTACTTATGAATTAGCTAAACAGATCAATCCTCATATGAATGAGCCGAGTAAAGATGATATTCATATAATTGTACATAGAGATCTTTTTAACTGGTTTGCTTCTTACCTGACATGGATAATCGTACCGGGCCATGGAATTATCGTTGATGATGATCATTTAGATCAACAAATCAACGTCTGGAAAAAGATTATGCAAGAAGCGTTCGGGACTACTAACTTCTTAACTAACAAGATGGTATGTGACTTTAATTCGTTTAAGAACTCTCAGGGGTACAGAATGCGCTTGTGTTTGGATCTAGGGGGAAAGTACACCGAAGATAGGCTCAATACGATTATGCCTACCAGCGATGGTAGTTCATTCACTCGGTTCGAATATCAAGGCAAAGCCAATGAGATGGATACAGATCACCGATATAAACTTATGTTAAACAGCCCTATCTGGAAATGGTATTGGGATACTCTTCAGAGGAATTGGGGCATAAACGTATAATTATGGTACTCAACTTAGATAAGCTCAAAACATCTATGACTAAAACAGCTCGTATAGCGCTGGTACATGATTTCATTCACAGGACTCATGTACATACTCTAGTCTATGCTAGAGAGGGTGGGGTGATTAACCTTGACGATTACCTGATCGATTTCCTCAAGTTCATCGATGGGTATTGTAAAGTAATGCCGGAAAAAGATGTAGAAACAGAACAGAAATTACGTAAACAGATCCGAATACATTTGGAGATGCTTGTTGAGCAGGATCTGCTTATTAATCTGAAAGAGGATGATCACGCCTCTGGACGAGTTGATGTCGCTATAGATGACCTGTATAACTTGTTTAGAGCTAGGATACCATGAAAAAATTATTGTTATTTATATTACTAGCCGTATCTATATCCGGCTTAGCTCAGGAGAAGCTTACGTTTGATTCATATCTTGATTTAGGGTATAGTGATCAAACTTTGTTTCTGGTAGGGGATAATGAAGAATTTATTCAGAGTGATTATCTGAGGCGTAATCTATACTCCAACTTGACTTTCGAATGTGGATGGAAAAATTTTACTTTGGATAGCGACATCTTCACACATTTTGTGCCTGTTAAATTCTACAAGTATAATCCCCGGCAGATTACATACAGCTTAGAATTAGAGTACCAGTTTAAAAATATTTCTATCCATGCAGGGCATCTATGCTCTCACTCAATTGAGAAGCATAAATACCACTTTGGATATAATCGAGTAGGAATCAAAATTCATTTCATTAATCATTAATGAAAAAACAAAATTATATACAACAGCAACAAGAAGACCAAGAACGGCAAGAACGATTTTCAAAATATGAATTACTAATCGCCCGGGAGATGCGGAAAATGATAGATAATCTTAAGCATTCCTGCGAACTCCGGACAGCAATAAATCAATTAGATATGGAAGGATCATCAGACAGAATGCCTACAGTAGAAGATGCTGTAAAGGCAATCAAATCACTCGAAGGACAGTTATGTTCTTGTAAGGAGCATATGAATTCGGTTATAATAAAACTTAACCCGTCATATGCTACGAGTGCTCCCCCAGCCGAAAAACAAGAACCAGTACCTCCTTTGCAAGAGATTAAACGAATTTATGAGGATTGTACTATATTAATCGGAGACATTGAATCACGGATCACTCATCTTGATTTACATATAGGATGGGATGGACCTTCTTCAGTGAAAGAGGCCCCGGAATCGGGGCGTATATTGAATTCATAAATATTAAAGTGATCGCAATCAGTAAAAAGACAGTGCTGGAAGATAGTCCGGATAGTCCATGGAATCTACGAAAATTTCCGGGGGAACTGAGATATCGTACCAAACAGGAAATTTATTTTGATCGGATTAAGCAATATTTTAAATATAAACCAAAAAGCAAAACGTTATGATTATTACAACAGTATTATTGATCATCATCACTTTACTGGGATGTGGTGTAGCGGTTCTGGGAGTCATTGTACATAAGAGAGGTAAATTGGTGGGAGTATTAACACGTATAATGGAAATACTCCATAAAACTATTGTGAGAATAAATGGACCAGAATTACGAGTTCAACGATGTATAAATATCAGGCATATACTTCTTGGTACATTAAAGGATCTCAAGGTAAATTTACGTACTAAACAAACCGTAAAAAGTATAGATGAGGCTATGCTTTTGATTGAGGAAGTACTTAAAAAATCTTACATCGAATCAACTAAGCGTGTACCGGGAGTAGTAAATCCCGAACTTGGGCTACCAGATATACAGAAAATGGTAGATGAACATGGAGTATAAATCTTTAAAAATCAATTAATTATGAAATCAATTCCAACAATCGGGGATATGGTAATATATTACCCGACAGAAGAAGAAAAGAGGGGTATAGCTGATCATGGCAACACTTCTGATTCTCTTCCGGCAGTTGTAGTAGCCGCATGGGGAGAAACTACTTTAAATCTCAAAGTATTCACAGACGGTAATGGACCGGATCTCTGGAAGACATCAGTACCTAAAATTGCAAAAGGGGTGAAGGAACCCGGGTATTGGAATTATACATGGGATGATCGGGATTAACCGCTAAAAAGCAAAACGTTATGATTAAAGACATTCAATCGATCAACATCAACACTGATGAAGGCAAACTGCTGTTAGCAGCTATTGCCAAGATTCACGCCGAGAGTCAGCCTGCTAAGACTCCTCCGGCTATCTTAAAGCAATTAAATATGCTAGTAGCCGTCATGTTCAAAGTAGACACCGTGGGGGCCTACAATAACATGGTAGATGCCTGCAAAGTCAATCAAAAGGCAGGTCATCCTCATCCAGCCTCAACTCCAGTTCCGGATAAAAAGAAGTAAAATGGAGCAGGTTAAAATCTTAATCCTACCTAACGGTCAGAAGAAATGTTACACCGTTAGGTGGGATCGTGCCAGAACTTTTAAACGGGTTTGGACCGCATGGTTCCCCGACGATTCTAAAATCATTGTCCAATGCGACTGGCCGTGGAACATCAGGCGTGAGCTTGTTAAATCATGGCTGGTTATGGAGGATTATAAACAACAAAAAATTAAAAAACAATCATGAAAAAATTTAAAGTAATTGTTAGTATCACTCGAGATATCGAGATGAGTGTTGATGCTCAGACCGAAAGAGAAGCTATACAAAAAGCTTATAAGCGCGTTATTGGTAAACCAATAAGATCTTCTGATATCCGCAGGGACTGGACTAACATCTGGGTGAAATAAATACATAAATATCATGAAAAAACAAATATTATGAAAGGCGAA
>Ga0307377_10006943_pt1 | contig 11766 bp, 8 predicted proteins | sample TR3MG_FD_202535 | JGI IMG/M metagenome (GOLD analysis project Ga0307377, IMG submission 202535) | Soil microbial communities from Risofladan, Vaasa, Finland - TR-3 | ecosystem: Environmental > Terrestrial > Soil > Coastal area > Acid sulfate soil | place: Finland: Risofladan, Vaasa | collected...
ACCGACGGCGCCAACGATGCGGGCAACGTCGACCCGCTGAAAGCGGCCGACCTCGCCGCGCAGGAAGGCGTGCGCATCTACACCATCGGCGTCGGCGCCGATGAGATGGTGGTCCGCGGACCGTTCGGCATACCGCAGGTCGTTCACAGTGACCTCGACGTCAACGCGCTCAGGGCGATTGCGCACAAGACCGGCGGACGCTTCTTCCGCGCCACGGACGTCGCCGCGCTGCGCAAGATCTACAGCCTGCTCGACAAAATCGAGCCGGTGTCCAAAGACCAGCAGAGCTGGCGGCCGGTCAAGGAGCTCTATGCATGGCCGCTCGCGGCAGCGCTGCTGCTGAGCGTGCTGATCGCGCTTGCAGCCGGCGGCTTGCTGCCGCGGCTGCGGCCCGCCGCGATTCCGAGCGCCGAGGTCGAGCATGCTTGAGAATTTTCACTTCATTCAGCCCTTGTGGCTGCTTGCACTGATACCGCTGGCGCTGCTCGCTTGGCGCGTGTACAGGCCCGGCGACGGCGACAATCCCTGGCGCCGCATCGTGGATGAACGGCTGCTGCCGCTGCTGATGGTCGGCCGCGCACACAAGGACAAGGCGAGCCGCGCCGGCCTGTGGCTGCTGGCCGCCGGCTGGACCCTGGCGACCCTGGCGCTCGCGAACCCGACCTGGGAGCGCAAACCGCTGCCGGTCTTTCAGACGACGGCGGCGCGGGTGATCGTGCTCGACCTGTCGCGATCGATGTATGCGAGCGATCTGAAGCCCTCGCGGCTGGTGCGCGCGCGCTACAAGATCGAGGACGTGCTGGCGCAGAGCGGCGAAGGCCAGACGGGCCTGGTCGTCTACTCCGGCGAGGCGTTCACCGTGACGCCGCTCACGCGCGACGTGAACACCATCCGCGCGATGCTGCCGGACGTCGATCCCGGCATCATGCCGACGCAGGGCAGCCGCGCCGATCTCGGCCTGATCAGGGCGGGCAAATTGCTGAACCAAGCCGGTGCGTCGAGCGGCCAGGTGTTGCTCATCGCCGACGGCATCCAAGCGGGCAAGGCCGCGGCAACCGAACGCGCCGCCGCGAAGCTCAAGAGCGAGGGCTACCGCGTCTCCGTCCTCGGCGTGGGCACCGAGGACGGCGCGCCGCTGACCAACGCACAAGGCGAACTCGTGCGCGATGCGTCCGGCAACATCGTGGACGTTCGACTCAATACGGCGACGCTCGCAGCGGTGGCGCGCGCCGGGGGCGGCGAATACCGGACGATCAGCGACAACGGCCAGGCATTGCGCGCGCTGCTTGCGCAGCCCATGGACGCGAAAACCACCATCCAGGCGAACGGGACGACGCAGGGCTGGAAAGAACAAGGTCCGCTGCTCGCGGTGCTGCTGCTGCCGCTGGCGGCGCTGGCGTTCCGGCGCAACTGGCTCCTGGGTCTGCTGCTGCTGGCCGGTTTGTCCGTGCCGCCGCGGCCGGCGATGGCCTCGACCTGGGACGACCTCTGGCAGCGGCCGGACCAGCAAGCGGCGAAGGCGCTGGCCGCGGGCGACTATGCCAAGGCCGCCGCGCTCGCGACCGATGCCGACCGGCGCGGCAGCGCCGAATACAAGCGCGGCGACTATAAGCTCGCGCTGGAGAATTTTTCCCATGCGAGCGGCGCCGATGCGGACTACAACCGCGGCAACGCGCTCGCCAAGCTGGGCCGGTACCGCGACGCCATCGCCGCCTACGACAAGTCGCTCAAGGAAAATCCCGCCGACGAGGATGCAAAGGCGAACAAGGCCGCAGTCGAGGCGCTGCTGAAAAAGCAGCAAAAAAAGCAGCAGAACTCCGGTTCGCAGGGCAAGCAGTCGCAGAAAGGCCAAGGCGGGAACAGCGGCAGCGGACAGAATTCGTCGCAGGGCAAGGCCGGCGAGCAGGGGTCGAAGCAAGCCAAGGGCGCGCCCAAGGCCACCGCGTCCGGGCAGGGAAAGCAGGCGGCGAACGCGAACCAGGCCGGCGGGAACGGCAAGAAACCATCGGACCAGAACGCCGCTTCCGCCACGGCAAACGGCCAGCAGCAGGCTGCCACGACCCAGTCGAAGTCGGGCAATCAGTTCGCCGAGGCGGCGAAGAAGCTTGCCCAGCAGCATCAGGGGGCGAAGCAGGCAGCGGGCGCAAACTCCGCTACGACATCGGGCGCGAAGGCTGCGGATCGAATGCGCGCGCAGGCCAATGCCGCGCCGCAGCCGCAGGATGGCGCCGCCGACAGTGCGCAACCGCTCGATCGCGAAGAACAGTTGGCAGCACAAGAATGGTTGCGGCGCATCCCGGACGACCCCGGGGGCCTGCTGCGACGCAAGTTTCTTTACCAATACCGGCAGCGGCAATTGCATCCGGGTAGCGCCGACTGATCGCCGCACCGGCCGACGGAGCGTTTCATGATGACAGCGACACGCACACCATCATTTCGCGGCGCGCGCTATGCGCCCGCCCTCGCAGCGGCGGCATTCGGACTTTTCATGCTGTGCAGCTCCGCCGCGAGCTGGGCTTCGTTGCGCGCCCAGTTCGATCGCCAGACGGTGCAGCAAGGCGATACGGTCACATTGACCATCGAAAGCGATCAGGCGCAATCCCAGGAGCGCCCCGACGTGGCGCCTTTGCGCAGGGACTTCGACGTGCTCGGCACGAGCACCAACAGCGAAACCAGCATCATCAACGGCAGCCGTTCGGACAGCACGAGCTGGATGATCCAGCTGCAGCCGCTGCATACCGGCACCATAGCCATTCCGCCGATCACGGTCGGAAACGAACAAACCGCGCCGCTGCAGCTCAACGTCACCCAAGCTTCGCCACAACAGGCGCAACAGACATCGGCGCACGTCTTCCTCGAAGTGGACGCGGCGGCGGCAGGCAAGTCGGTCTACGTACAGCAACAGATTCCCTACACGCTGCGACTCTACTACGACGATTCGGTGCAGAGCGGCAACCTTGCCGCACCCGATCCGGCCAATGCCATGGTCGAGCAGCTCGGGAAGGAACAACGCTACACGACGGTGCGCAACGGGCGCGAATACCATGTCATCGAACGCCACTACGCCATCGCACCCGAGAAAAGCGGCCCGCTGAACATCCCGCCGGCGAACTTTCGCGGCAGCATGCTGGTCGCAGCGAACAACCAGGGCAACCCGGCTCCGAACGACCCGATGGCCCGCCTGCTGAACGGCACACCCTTCGCCAACGACCCCTTTTTCAAGGGCGCGTTCGGTGCCGGCATCTCATTCGGCGCGACCGAGCAGCCGGTGGACATCCACAGCCAGGAAATCGCGCTCAACGTGCAGCCGCTTCCGCCCGGGGTGCAGGGCAACTGGTTGCCGGCCGAGCAAGTCACCTTGCACGACAGCTGGGACGACAACCCGCCGCGATTCAAGGTCGGCGAACCGGTGACCCGGACCATCACCATCGACGCGAAAGGCCTCGCCGCCTCGCAGATTCCGCCGCTGTCGTTTGCCAAGCCGGCCAATGCGCAGACCTATCCTGAAGCCGGCAGCAAGCAGAGCCGGACCGATGGCAATGTCATCTACGGCATCAGCAAACAAAGCGTGACCTACATCCCAACCGCGCCGGGGACCCTCGACATTCCACCGATCGCGCTGACCTGGTGGAATACGGCGAGCAATGCGCAAAGCCGCGTCGCACTGCCGGCACGCGAATTCAAAGTCGCCCCCGGTGCGGCCGAGGCCCAGTCGAACGCGGCCCCGCCCGCTGCGGCGGCGCCTGCGAGCGCAGCGCCGCAGGCGAAACCTGCCGCGACACCCTTGACGCCCAAGCGATCGGCTGCGGGCATCTCATTGACCGAACGCCTGCGGCGCTACCGCGGCTGGTTCGCAGCCGGCGCTGCCGCGCTGGTCGCGCTGGCGCTGCTGCTGACGATCGCGCTCCGGCGGCGTACGCGTCGACCGGAATCGAAATCCAGTCCGACCAGCACGCTCCCGGTAGCGCTGCCGCAGCGCAAAGCCGCCCTTCAGGCGCTGCAGCAGGCTTGCGCCGCCAACGACCGGCACGCGGCGGCGGATGCCTTGCTGAATCTGGCGCGGACGCAGTGGCCGGACGATCCGCCACGCGGTCTGGGCGCCCTCGCCGCGCGCCTCGACGCGGGCGCAAAAGAAATTGCCGCGCTGGATCGCTGCCTGTACGGCTCGGGCGAAACGCCCTGGGAAGGCGGCGCCCTGTGGAACGCAGTCCGCAACGGCCTGCAAGCCAAGCGCAGCGAACAACTGCCCAAGGACGACGGCTTGGGCGCGCTTTATCCCTGAGAACCGGGTACAACGGATTGTTGGCGTCTGGTAACGTGGCGCCAAGGACAGTCCGCTACCCTCACGGCCATCGGGACGCGCACCGGCCAGGAGCTAAACGCGGACCCCCCCGTTTTTTCGGAAAGCGATCGGCCTACTGATGAGCGACTGGTTCGACGGGCCGCGTGAGAGACGCGACATCGTGCAAATACCTGCTATCTGGCTGGCGTTCGCGTTGTCGCTGCTGATACACCTTGTCCTGCTGTGGAAGTTGTTACCACGGAATTATCTGCTGCCGGCCCAGACGGCCGAACGCAGCGCGGCGGCCGACCGTCTTCAGGTGAGGCTGATGCCATCGCCCAGCCCTCGATCGGCACCGTCGCATGCTTCTGTCCGTAAGGCGCAATCGCCGTCGATGCGAGCGAGACGTCCGCCAAAAGCCGCAGCGCGCACCCCGCCGCGGCGTACGATGGCGCTCGCGAAGCCCGAACGCAACATTCCGGCTACGCCGCCGATTGCTAATCCCCCACCCACTACCGCGCCAACGTCCGGACGCCCTCCGGCAATCGGCAATCTCGCATCGTTGCTCGACGAGGCCGGGCGCCTTGCCCGTAGCAAGTCATCGGCATCCCTACGCAGCGAGCCGAGCACACCGCCAGTCGAAGACGCCGATGCGCGCGACCTGCGTATCGCTGAGGCCAACCTCGGATTGGGGCGAACGCCAACCTTTGGCAACGACCCTATACGTGGCGGTGGCGAATTCGAGATTACGAGCATGGAGTATGACGACGCCCGGCTTAAGTTCTTCGGATGGGACAAGGACATTGACCGCAATGCGCTTCAAATATTTACGGTGCGACTAGGCAACAACAAGAACATGCAAATTGCGGTGGTACGCAAGATAATCGAGATCATCCGCTCACAGGTGAAAGGCGATTTTGTCTGGGAATCGAAGCGGCTGGGCCGACCGGTAACGCTATCCGCACGCATCGAGGACAACGCTGGGCTGGAGGCCTTCCTGATGCGAGAGTTCGCCGAAGATGCGAGCCCGCCGCAGTGATCCGTCGCGCGCATTCATCGCAAATGCGACCCCACGTGCCTCGAACTGCGCGAGATCTAATTTCCCACTCTTGGAAAACGGCTGCGCGTTTCACACACCCTCGGTCGAAAGTGTGAGTAGCGCATTGGGATAAGCCGCCGTTCGAATTCTTCGTTCGCGATTTTTCGACTTGAATCGTGTAGCGGCAGCAATGCATAGTTGAGCCGCCGCCCAAGCCGCATACCTTCAATGGCCGTTCAGGCCGAGGAGTGTGCAGTCAAGAAAGTTGCGCGGGGGTCGCCACGTCGGCCAATGCCGTCGTTGGTTCTGTGCGGCAAAGGCGGGAGGTGTAGATCCGTTACTGGCCATTGGCTACGGATTTAGGCTGAGCGGAAACTTGCCGTTACGACGGATGCGTACTTTCGACCCACAAGAGTCATTCATCGTCTCGATAGCTCAGAGGCAGGTTTCTGACCGGGATCAGTCATTTCAACGCTTAGGAGGAGCCTCCACCTCTGACATCTGCATAATGGCAGGTGGTAACCGATCCCCTCGGATATTGACGGAAGCAACTTCCGTATGGAGACGCCGCAACTCGTCGGGTGTGAACGTAATTTCTACTGCACCGATGTTTTCCTCCATATGCGCCACATTAGTAGTGCCTGGAATGGGAACGATCCAAGGTTTTTGCGCCAGCAACCATGCCAACGCCAACTGGGCGGGCGTGGCATTCTTTTGACGCGCCCAAGACTTGACGACATTGACCAAGGCCATGTTGGCAGGCAAGGCCTCCAGTGCGAATCGCGGAACGAGTGCACGGAAATCCATTTCCGGGCTTGTTTCAAAGCGAGTGTCCGCCGTGACCGTTCCGGTAAGGAACCCCATACCCAGCGGACTCCAACTCACAAAGCCAATGCCCAGTTCCTCACAGATCGGAAGTACCTGCGCTTCCGGTCCCCGGTACAGCATGGAGTATTCGTTCTGTATCACGGTGAGCGGCAGCACAGCGTGCGCCCGACGAATCGTCTGGATGCCCGGTTCAGACAGACCGAAGTGCAACACTTTTCCTTCGGCGACCAAGTCCTTCACTGTGCCTGCGACATCCTCGATCGGCACCAGCGGATCAACCCGGTGTTGAAGAAGCACATCAATGCGGTCAGTTCTCAGGCGACGCAATTGTGCTTCGACAACCTGCCTGATGTGTTCGGGACGGCTATTGAGCCCGCTGAGACGCTGGCCGGTCTTCAAATCGACATTCATGCCGAACTTGGTCTCAATAACGACCTTGTCCCGTATTCCTTGGAGGGCCTCACCAACAATCTCCTCCGAGAGGAATGGTCCGTACACCTCGGCTGTGTCGATCAGGGTGACACCCCGTTCCACAGCCTTCCGAATGAGCGCGACAGCCGCAGGGCGGTCAAACGTGCTGTGGTAGAGGTCATTGACTACCCCTCGAGCAGCGCCAGGACGCCACTGGCATCCAAGGCCGACCGGAAATACGTCGAGTTTCCCCAATTTACGTCGCTGTCCCGGCGTAGTTTGGCGCGTCGAAGGTTTCCCCGCTTCATCGGCCGCAGCGCTGGCTTGACCAGCGGACGCGGTCAACAGCCACGGCGCAACACTTAGGGCGGCGGTGGTGGCCAGCACCTGTCGACGTTGAAGGCTCTTGGGTTCATCGTAAGGCAGTGAATGCTTATTGTTGAGGGACATGGTGAACTCCTGATGGTGACCTTTGGCTACTTGCCAGCGAGTTTGGCGAGCTGTGGCGGGTACCGATTTCCTTGAACGGTAATGCCCGCCAATACGTTTTCGATTTCCTGTAGATCATTGGAGCCAAGGTCTACGTCTGCTGCACCCAGGTTTTCTTCCAGGCGGTGCAATTTTGTTGTGCCTGGAATCGGGACGATCCAGGGCCTTTGGGCCAGTAGCCACGCCAGGGCGATCTGCGCCGATGTGGTGTGGCGTGCCGCGGCAAGGCGCTTGATGGCATCCACCAGGTCTTGATTGGCGTCGCGTGCTTCAGCAGTGAATCGTGGAACCACGTTACGGAAGTCGTTCGCACCGAAGGTGGTGTTCGGGTCGATGGTGCCCGTCAGAAAGCCTTTGCCCAGCGGGCTGAAGGGGACGAAGCCGATGCCCAGTTCTTCCAGCGTCGGTATGACCTCAGCTTCCGGTTCTCGCCACCACAGGGAGTATTCGCTTTGCAGTGCAGCGACAGGCTGCACGGCATGTGCCCGGCGTATGGATTCAACACCCGCCTCGGAGAGTCCGAAGTGCCGTACCTTGCCCTGCGAAATAAGGTCCTTGACTGCGCCAGCGACGTCTTCCATCGGCACAGCAGGATCGACACGGTGCTGGTAAAGCAGATCGATATAGTCGGTACGCAGGCGCCGAAGTGAGGTTTCGACCACTTCACGAATGCGCCTCGGGTGGCTATCAGTTCCTTGAGTGACTTCGCCGTTCTTGAATCCGAACTTAGTGGCGATGATCGCTTGCTTACGCACTGACGCGAGCGCCTCACCCACCATTTCCTCGTTTTGTGCGCCATATGCCTCGGCCGTATCGAAGAAGGTCACGCCACGTTCAAACGCGTTACGGATCATTTGGATTCCGGTGACACGATCGACACCGGCGCCGATACCAAAGCTCAGGCCCATGCAGCCGAAACCAATGGCCGAGACGTCCGGGCCGTTGATGCCTAATTTGCGCGTGGGAAGCAACTTCATAGTGTTCTCCTATGAGGGTTCAATCGTCCAGCCGCCGCTCACTCATCCACTTGACGATGGCTGGATCACGGTGTGAGAAGAACGCGCTACGGCCGGTCTCCAGCGTTGCGACCGCAGCCATGTCAGCTTCGTCAAGCAGGAAGTTGAAGATATCCAGGTTCTCCGCCATGCGTTCCTTGCGCACTGACTTGGCCAGTGCCACGATCTGCCGTTGCACAAGCCAGCGCAGGACGACTTGCCCAACCGATTTGCCGTGCTTGTTTCCGATTTCGACCAGCGTCGGGTTCGTAAACAAGTTGTTGCGGCCCTCGGCGAAAGGTGCCCAGGCCTCGGCTTGTACGCCGTTGTCACGCATGAAGGCCACGGCCTCCGCTTGCTGGTGGAAAGGGTTCACCTCAATCTGATTGACTGCCGGCGGAATTTCGTTGAACGCCTTCACGTCCATCACCCGGTCAGTGTGGAAGTTGCTGATGCCGATAGCACGCAGCTTGCCGGCTGTGTATGCCTGTTCCATTGCCCGCCAGGAGCCGTGCACATCGCCGAACGGCTGGTGAATCAGGTACAGGTCGAGGTATTCCAGCTGCAGTCGCTGAAGCGACTTGTCTATCGCCTGCAGCGTGCGCTCGTAGCCGGCGTCCTGCACCCAAAGTTTCGTGGTGACGAACAGTTCCCCGCGCGGAACGCCGCTGGTACGTAGCGCACGGCCAACTGCTTCTTCGTTCTTGTAGGAAGCTGCCGTATCGATCAGCCGGTAGCCGACGTCGATGGCATCGAGGACGCTGCGTTCGCATTCGGCCTGATCGGGTATTTGGAAGACACCGAAGCCGAGGATGGGCATCTGGATTCCGTTGTTTAGCGTGACCTGATTCATGTCGTGTCCTTTCATTGGATGACAGCAGTCTAGGTGTTATATTGGCATATTAATAGATGGCAATTACGTGAATCATTAGCAATCAAAAGCGGATAATCAGATGCAGGGGGACATGTCATGGCTATCAACGAACTGCGGTCCATTTCAATATTCGTCAGCGCGGCCGAACTGGGAAGTTTGCGCAAGGCAGCTGCCGCGCTGGGTATCAGTCCGCAAGCAGCGAGCCAGGCGTTGTCACAACTGGAAAAGCATGTCGATGTTCGCCTGTTCCATCGCACTACCCGGGTGATGTCGCTGACGGACGAAGGCCAACAGTTTCTCGAAGAAGCGAGGCCCGCTTTGCGTAGCCTTCAACGGACTTTGGAGAGTGTGAAGCGTACCAAGGAGGAGATATCGGGCCCACTGCGAATTGTCGGCCCCCGGTCGACGTTCCAGGGAATTATCTGGCGGTTGCTCGATGAGTTCTGCCAACAATACCCGACGATCGTGCCCGATGTGCTGCTTGAGGATCGTGTCGGCAACTGGGTGGAAGACCGGGTCGATGTCGGTTTCCGCATGGGCATGTCGGCGCATGAGGGCGTGATCGCGCGCCGGCTGTTCCCGGTGCAAATGATCATCTGTGCATCACCCGCCTATCTTACGAAGCATGGCACGCCCGACAGGCTGGCCGCTTTGCAGTCACATCGATGCAGCGTGTTTCGACATCCCGGCAATGGTGCCATCGTCCCCTGGCATGTGAAGGTGGGCGATCACGTCATCGAGCAAGCAATGGTCCCGGCGATCTGCAGCAACGACGAAATTCTGGAATTGCAGGCCGTGCTGGCCGGTCATGTGGTCGCGCAATTGGCCGGCGTAACGGCCGCATCGTACATCCGTTCCGGGCAACTGGTTCCATTGCTGGTCGACCACATGTCAGACAGATCCAGCTATTTCGCGTACTTCGGCAGCCGCACGTCGCAACCGGCACGTGCCCGTGCGTTTATTGATTTGGTAGTGCGTCGATTGGTTGACAACACCGAGTACGTTATGACCGAGACGGAATTGCGCTCTGCCCAGCCGGGACGTCGCCGCCGCTAGGCAAGGCGAGTAGCGTCGGGTGGCTGTCCGGCAGGTTTCCGAGTCAACTTGTCACCTGAATGACTGCTCGATAGTAAAGGCCAATGACGGCTCCTGGCCGGGAACCGAAATTCCCAGTCATCGCCAAAAGCTGACGCTGGGGAAAATGCCGAGATCGGCGAAGGTCAGCTTTCCGGCGCTCATCCCCAAAGGCAGCCCCCGGCCAAGAGCGGTACTCGGGATGACGCGTTTGAGCGTCAGCAACGCGGAAGCGGCCGTTCAAGTAAGCTTAATCTGCTGTCAAAAGGAACCTCAGCCGGAATCACAAGAAGCAAGAGCTGCCAACCGCCACTGGCGAGAACGGTTATAGTTGCAAAATATGACGCCCCCCCGATACGAAGATTGATGCGCTTTGGCATGTACGTGGTGGCGGCCATTGTGCTATCTGCCGCATTGTTTTATCCCCTCTCCTATCTATTCGGCGCCTTCTTCGCCTATACGAGCGGCAACCTAGTTGCACAGTATCCAGGGGCCTTGCGGCACGCTCTCTCAGCAACGCACGAGACGTACCTGACCTACGATGAAATTCCGCGGTGCGCCGTTGACGGGGCGGTATCCGTCGAGGACAAGCGATTCTTCCACCACCCCGGGATTGATCCGATTGCAATTATGCGAGTTGTGTTCCAAAGCTTCCAGAATGACCACCAAGATCATGGTGGAAGCACCATATCGCAGCAGCTCGCCCGCCTGATTATCGCGGAGCCGCGGCGCCAGCCTTCTCTTCTGGCCGAGCTCTGGAGCGAGCTACGCGTCGTCAAGTATGGGCTCATCGTCGAGCATGACTTCTCGAAGGACAAGATCCTTGAGCTCTACCTCAATGGCATCTACTACGGCCGCCATGCGCGGGGATTCGCCCAGGCGGCTAAGGCCTATTTCCATACCGATGCCGCAGGTCTCTCGCGCGCCCAGTGCTATTACCTCACCGGCCTCCCCCAGGCCCCGAGCTATTACGGCAATAATCCGCAGGCGGCACACGAGCGTTATTTGCACGTACTTGAAACCCTCCGACGCAATGGACGTATCACGACCGCGCAAGAACGTGATTTGCAAACGCAGATTCCGCTTGGGGTCGAGGGTACGTATTCGCAGCGTTTTAAAGCTGCCCTTCGGCGCGCATTGTAGATTGGTGGCTGGTAATTAGCGTATAGCGGACCGAGTTGGCGTAGGACCGTACTGACCGCAATGGCCATCAAGAGTCTCACGACCCGCCTAGCCCAGGGTCCGGCTCGGCAGGACTTAGCCTTCGTTCGACGCAATCAATTCTCGGCCGCCGCTATGACCGCAGCTGCTGTAACATCAGCCACTTAGCCGATCCCTCGACTTAGGGCCTCGGAACGGCGGCGCCAATTCCGTGCCCGCATCATATACACTGTCGGTCGCGCATTTGGGCGCCCTGAATCGGAGCATCAATGAAGGGAAAACTGTTGTGGCTAGTCCTTGCCTTGGCGATTGCGGCGCAAGGCACAACGCTCGCTGCGGGGGCAGCGTACCCGCAGGCGCTGAAGCCCTTGCCGCAGGAGGCCGATGCGGCCTACCTCTCGGCTGAAGTGCTGGCCCGTTACCACTACAAGGGAGTGCCGCTCGACGCCGCCTTGTCGGCAAAGATATTCGACCGCTACCTGAGTTCGCTCGATCCGGAGAAGCTGTTCTTCGTTCAGGCCGACATCGACCGGCTGTCCGTCTATCGGACCAAGCTCGGCGACGCCATCCTGCAGGAAAACCTCGGCCCCCCGTTCGCCATTTTCAATCTTTA